>ENA-UEOR01002066-UEOR01002066.1-human-gut-metagenome-genome-assembly--contig:-NODE-2066-length-11304-cov-4.092901_pt1 | contig 11304 bp, 9 predicted proteins | sample MGYA00242887_ERZ507890 | MGnify/ENA primary metagenome ERZ507890 (study PRJEB26167, sample SAMN06115431) | human gut metagenome | host: Homo sapiens | place: China:Guizhou | collected 2014-10-21...
AAGCATGAATTTTTGAATGATACGGCGACCACCGAGATCTACACCCTATCCTACACTCTTTCCCTACACGACGCTCGTCCGATCTAATGCCCATGCCGATGCCGATGTCCGCCGCGCGGATGCTCGGCGCGTCGTTGACGCCGTCGCCGGTCATGGCGGTGACGAAGCCGGCATCCCGCCAGGCCCGGACGATGTGGGTCTTGTGCTCGGGCTGCACGCGGGCGTAGACGCTGATGTGCCGCAGGCGGCTGGAAAATGTCTCATCGTCCATGGCACTCAGCTCCGTACCGGTGACGGCCTCGTCGCCCGGGCCGAGCAGGCCGAGCTCCCTGGCGATCGCCTTGGCGGTGTCCACGTGGTCGCCGGTGATCATGACGGGCCGGATGCCGGCGCTGCGGCAGGCACGGATGGCGTCCACGACCTCGGGGCGCACCGGGTCGATCATGCCCGTGAGGCCGAGAAAGCACAGGTGCTGCTCGAGCGCCGCGGGCGACGTGTCGCCCGGCAGCGCGTCATACGTGCGCATGGCCGCCGCCAGCACGCGCAGGGCACTGCCGGTCATGGCGTGATTGCGCGCCGCGATCTCGGCGCGGTGCGCGTCCGTCATGGGCTCGGCGCGGCCGTCGATCCAGATCCGGTCGCACAGCGGCAGCAGCACGTCGGGCGCGCCCTTGGTATACTGCACGACGGAACTGCCATCGGCGTGCAGGGTGCTCATCATCTTTCGTTCGCTGTCAAACGGCGCCTCGGCCACGCGCGGATACTGCGCGCGCAGCGCGCTCGGCGACAGGCCCTGCGCGACCGCCCAGCGCACGAGCGCGGCCTCGGTCGGCTCACCGGTCACGGTGTCCGTCTCCGGGTCATGCACCGCGTCCACGCACAGGGCCATGGCCGTGGCGAGCAGGTGTTCGTCGCTGCCCGCGCACTCCGTCACAGTCATGCGGTTTTGCGTGAGCGTGCCGGTCTTATCCGAACAGATGACCTGCGCGCAGCCGAGCGTCTCCACGGCCGTGAGCCGGCGGATGACCGCGCCGCGGCGGCTCATGTTCGTCACGCCGATGGACAGCACGATCGTCACTACCGCGGCCAGCCCCTCCGGAATGGCCGCGACCGCGAGACTGACGGCGATCAGGAACGTGTCGAGCACGACGCGGCCGTTGATGGTCCCGGCGCGCAGCACGCCGACCGCGAACACGACCGCGCAGATGCCCAGCACGAGCCACGTCAGGATGCGGCTCAGCTGCGTCAGGCGCAGCTGCAGGGGCGTTTTGCGCTCCTGCGTCTGCGTGAGCGCGTCGGCGATGCGGCCCATCTCCGTGCCCATGCCGGTCGCCGTGACGACGGCGCGGCCGCGGCCGTAGACGATGCTGCTGCCGAGGTAGAGCATATTGCTGCGGTCACCGAGGCCGATGTCGCCGGCTGCCGTGAGCGCATCCGGCGACTTTGCCGCCGGCACGCTCTCGCCGGTCAGTGCGGCCTCCTCGGCGCGCAGGCTCGCGCTCTCGAGCACACGCGCATCGGCCGGAACGGCGTCGCCCGCCTCAAGCACGAGCACGTCGCCGACGACCAGTTCCTCGCTGGGGACGGTGACGAGCTTCCCGCCGCGCAGGACGCGGCTGTGCGCGGCGCTCAGTTCCTTCAGGGCGGCAATGGCCTGCTCGGCCTTGCTCTCCTGGTACACGCCGAGCACCGCGTTGATGATGACGACGATGAGAATGATGATCACATCGGCAAAGCTCTCGTGCGCATACGCGCTCGTGATGGCCGAGATCAGCGCCGCCGCAAGCAGCACGAGGATCATTGGGTCGGCCAGCTGCTGGAAAAAGCGCTTCACGAGCGATGGTTTCGGCGGTTCGGTGAGCACATTGCGCCCGTCGCGCGCGAGGCGCGCGGCGGCTTGCGCCGGTGTGAGACCGTCGGGCGTGCTGTCGAGTGCGTGCAGGGTGTCCGATGGTGGCTGCCGGTAGTATTCCATGGCTTTGTCCTCCTTCAGATTCCGATATAGTTTCCCCGGAAATGAAAAAAAGACTTATCTGCCTCTCGGCAGATAAGTCTCATCATTTCAGACCGGGCCAGATCCTACGGATCGGTTGTTGGCTGGGCCGCGCGAAGGTTCGCGCCAATTACTCCCTTATCGGTCTCCATTGTATGCGATGGCGCGCGGGAAAACAAGTGAAATCTGTATCCGGCGCCGGATTTTAGCGCGCGCTTAGCGCCTGGCGCTCCGCCGCCAGATCTTCTGCGACTCGGCAGCCGCAATGAGCTGCTCGCGGAAATCCGGATGCGCGATGGACACGAGCGCCTCGGCGCGCTCCCACGTGCTGCGCCCGGCGAGGTTGACCACGCCGTACTCTGTCGCAAGGTAATACGCCTGCGAGCGCGGAGACGTGACGATATCGCCGCCGAAGTGCGGCAGGATGCGCGAGTGGCGCACGCCCTGCTTGTCCGTGAATGTGGACGTCATGCAGATGAACGCCTTGCCGCCGCGGGCCATGGCCGCACCCGTGAGAAAGTCGAGCTGGCCGCCCGTACCGCTGATCTGGCGCAGGCCGGAGCTTTCGGACGCGACCTGCCCGTAGAGATCGGCCGCGATGCAGCTATTGATGGACACCATGTTGTCGAGCTGCGCGATGACCTCCGGCGCGTTGACATACGACAGCGGCGCCGCGATGACGCCGGGGTTATCGTCGACCCAGTCATACAGCCGCTTCGACCCGAGCACGATGCCGAGCATCCCCTGCCCGCGGTGGAGCGTGCAGCGGCGGTTCGTGAGCACGCCGGCCTCGTACAGGTCGAGGTAGGCGTCCGAGCACAGCTCCGTGTGCATACCGAGGTCGTGCAGGCCGGACCGGGCCAGCAGCTTGCCGAGCACGGTAGGCATGCCGCCGATGCCGAGTTGGACGGTCGCCCCGTCGCAGATGTGCGGCAGGAGGAGGTTTGCGATGGCGGTGTCCTCTGCCGTCGCCGGGTGCGCGGGCAGGTCGGTGAACGGCGCGTGCGCCCCCTCGACGACCATGTCCACATCGGAAATGTGGATGACCTCGTCGAACCCGCCGCGCAGGCGCGGCAGGTGCTCGTTGACCTCGAGAATGACGATGTCCGCCCGGTCGAGGATGGCGCGGGACACGCCGGTCACGGCCGAGAGGTTAAAGTACCCATGGCGGTCCATCGGCGCGACGGACGCCATGGCGACGTTGACCGTCAGAAATTCGCGGTAGTACCACGCGAGGTTGCGGAAGATCATCGGCGTGAAGTAGCACAGGCCGCGGTCGCAGAGCCTGCGCTCATACGCCGAGCAGTGCCAGGTGTGGTAGAGAAAATGCGCCTGCTCCGGGTCGCACTCGACGATCTGCACCGGGCCCATGCAGAGATTGCCGCGCACCTTCACATCGTGCAGCTCGTCGCGCCGGGCGGCGAGCGCCGCATCGAGCAGCGGCGGGAAGCCGAGGCCCGACGTATAGTCCACCCAGTCGCCGTTTTTCACCGCGCGCACCGCCTCGGCGGGCGTGCGCAGCTTGCTGCGGTATTCTGCCTGAAAATCCATGGCGCTTCCTCCTCAATAGATCTGATCCTTCTGCACCGGCGTCCGGAACAGGCGGCAGATCTGCGCATAGTCGTCCGTCTGGCCGAGGATCCACATGAGCTTTGTGACCACGGCCTCGCTCGTCATGCTGTAAGCCTCGATGAGGCCCAGCTCGCGCTTGGCGCGGTGGCCGACCTGATACACTTCCATGTCGCTGCCCTCGTGCGGCACCTGCGTCGTCATGACGATGACGCGGCCGGACTGCACCCAGTCGCGCACGGCGTGGAAAAAGCTCTCGTCGCCGTAGCACGGCAGGCCGCCGACGCCGAAGCTCTCAATCACGAGCGCGCGGTAATTGGCCTTGAGATCGTCAAAAATGCCGGCGTCGATGCCGGGGATGAGCTTGAGCACGAACACGCCGGGGTCGAGCCGGTCGTAAAACTTCGGCGCGCCTACGGCCTGCTCCGGGATGTAATACACGACCTGCCGGCCGCGCAGGATGGCCGTCTCGGGATAGTCGATGCTCGAAAAGGCGTTGTAGCTCTTCGTGCGCACCTTGCGTGCGCGCGTGCCGAGAATGACCTTGTGGTCAAAGACGATGTGCACGCCGCAGGCGCCGTCATCGCAGGCATAGAGAAAGGCGTCGCGCAGGTTCTCGCGCGCGTCGGTGTCCTGGTTGAAGATCGACTTCTGCGAGCCGGTGATGACGACGGGCTTGGCGTTGTTCTGAATCAGGTACGACAGCGCCGCCGCCGTGTAGGCCATCGTGTCCGTACCGTGCGTGAGGACAAAGCCGTCGTAAGCGTCATAGTGCTCGCGCACGCAGGCCGCCATCTGCAGCCAGTCGCGGCTGTTGATGTTCGTGCTGTCGCGGTTCATGAGCTGCACGGTGTCGATCCGGCACAGCTGCTCGAGCTCCGGCACCTCGGCGAGCAGTTCCTCAGACGTGAGCTGCGGGGTGAGTCCATCGGCCGTCTCTTTGGATGCGATGGTACCGCCGGTGGCGATCATGAGAATATGCTTCATGTCAGTCTTTCACTTTCTTCCAGTAATCGAGCGACGCGAAGCCCCGTTCGAGCTGCGTCTCCGTATAATCCTCGCACACGTGCGCAAGCTGTCTGCGGCCCGCGTCACCGAGTGTGAAGGAAAAAATTTTCTTGGGGTCGGCGTTCACGATGTGCCGCATGGCGGCCAGCGTCTCCGGCAGCAGCGGCGTGACGGCCGATGAACTTGCGCCCCGGCAGTGCGCGCAGTACACCGCGCCGCCGCGCGGGGAAAACCACGGCTCGTCCGGCTCTGCTGCGCCGCACTGCGCGCAGCAGGACAGATCCGGCTCGTAGCCCGCGAGGCACATGAGCCGCAGCTCGAACACAGCCTTGATCTGTTCCGGCGGGCAGAGCGCGCGGCTGAGCGCATACAGGCTGTTGAGCCCGAGCTGCAGCACCGGCGGGTCGGGATATTCCTCGGCAGAGACGGTCTCGAGCAGCTCGGCAAAATAGCTTCCGAGCGCGAACGCGCCGAGGTCGGCGCGCAGGCCGAGAAACTCCTCGACCGTGGATGCCTCGTTGAGCGTGCGGCGGCCGCGGTTTTCAAAGATCGTCATGTCCGAATACGTCAGCAGCTGCGTCGCCGCCGTGATGCGGCTGCCCTTGCGCAGCGCGCCGCGCGCGCGGACCGTCACCTTCCCCTCGTGCTGCGTGAGCACGGTGAGGATCTTGTCCGACTCTTTATAGCGCACCTCGCGCAGGACGAGCCCGCGGGTCGTAAGAAACATCGTATGTACCTCATCAGGCCGGGCGGCGGACAGGATCATCCGCCGCAGACTCATCGGTCGTCTGCGCCAGCGCATTTTGCGCGGCGCGGTAGTAAAGGTAGCCGAGCGGATCACCGGTGTCCGCGAACAGCTGCCAGAAAAGATCGTCTTGCACAATGAACCACCTCGCTGGGCATAGTGTCTGCACAGCGGGGTGGATTTATGGCTGGTAATAAAGGGTCACTGGTCGGTAAAGCCAAAATTGCGCAGCTGGGCTGCCGAGTCGCGCCAGTTTTCCTTGACCTTGACCCACGTCTGCAGGTACACCTTCGTGCCCATGAAGCGCTCGATGTCCTGCCGCGCGAGCTCGCCGATCTTTTTGAGCATCGCGCCGCGCTTGCCGATGATGATGCCCTTGTGGCTCTCTTTTTCGCAATAGATGGTCACGTCCATGTCGATGATGCCGTTATCGCGCTCGGAAAACTTCGTGACCTCGACGGCCGTGCCGTGCGGGATCTCCTTGTCGAGGCACAGCAGCAGCTTTTCGCGCACGAGCTCGGCGCAGATCTGCTTTTCCGGCATGTCGGAGATCATGTCGTCCGGAAACAGCTGCGGCCCCGGCACGGCAAGCTGCGCAAGCTCGTCGAAGAGCTCGGCAAGCCCGTCACCGTTCTGGGCCGACACCGGCACGATCGCGCGCCACGGCAGCGCCTCGGAATAGGCGGCGATGACGGCCAGCAGCTCCGGCTTTTCCACCGTGTCGATCTTGTTGATGACGAGCACGGCCGGGGCGTTGGACGTGCGGATGCGCTCGATGAGCGCGTGCTCCTGCTCGCCGATGGAGGCAATGGGCTCGACGACGAGCATCACGCCGTCCACGTCCGCCACGCTCTCGCGCACGACCTGTACCATATAGTCGCCCAGGCGGTTGCGCGGCTTGTGAAAGCCCGGCGTGTCCATCAGGATCAACTGCGTATCGCCGCGGTTGACGACGGCGCTGATGCGGTTGCGCGTCGTCTGAGGCTTGTTCGAGACGATGGCGATCTTCTCGCCCACGAGGGCGTTGGTAAGCGTGGACTTGCCGACGTTCGGCCGTCCGCAGATGGTGATCATAGCGGTTTTGGTAATCATTCGTTTCTCCTTATACGTCCAGCAGACGCATGATCTCTTTTTCGCGCGCGCGCATGCGGCGCTTGTCCTCGCCCTCGTCCACATGGTCGTAGCCGAGCAGGTGCAGCACGGAGTGCACGGTCAGATAGCTGACCTCGTGCGCGAAACTGTGGCCGTAGGTCTCGGCCTGCTCGGCGCAGCGCTCCATGGAGATGACCATGTCGCCGAGCATGGCGCGGTCAGTCTCATAGTCCCACTCGCAGGCATCGGGGTCGAATGCGCCGGGCGTGAGCTCGTTCATCGGAAACGACAGCACGTCCGTCGCGCGGTCCACGCCGCGCTGCTCGCGGTTGATGGTGTGGATGACGGCGTCGTCCGTGAGCGTCACGTCGAACTCGCACGGAACGGTCACGCCCTCGGCCCTGAGCGCTGCGGCGGCCGCGCGCTTAACATAGCGCTGCGTGTCCGGAAAGCCCAGGCCGCGGCGCGTGCGGGTGATGGTGATCTTTGCCTGTGTCATGCTTTTTTCCTCACAGTCGTCTTGCGCGCGGCGGGCTTTTTGGCCGCGGCCGCGGCGCGTTTTTCTTTCTGTTTGTCGTCCTGCTCGTAGGCGGCGATGATCTTCTGCACGAGCGCGTGGCGCACGACGTCCGCGCCCGTCAGGCGGCAGATGGCGATGTCGTCGATGCCGTCGAGGATGCGGATGGCCTCCTTGAGGCCGGACGGCTTGTCCGACGGCAGGTCGATCTGCGTCACGTCGCCGGTGATGACGACGTGCGAGCCGAAGCCGATGCGCGTCAGGAACATTTTCATCTGCTCGCGGGAGGTGTTCTGCGCCTCGTCGAGGATGATGAAGCTGTCATCGAGCGTGCGGCCGCGCATGTACGCCAGCGGCGCGACCTCGATGTTGCCGCGCTCGAGATATTTCGCATAGGCGTCCGCGCCGAGCATCTCAAAGAGCGCGTCATACAGCGGGCGCAGATAGGGGTCGACCTTGTTTTGCAGGTCGCCGGGCAGAAAGCCCAGCCGCTCACCCGCCTCGACCGCCGGGCGCGTGAGGATGATGCGGTTGACGCGCTCGGCGCGAAACGCCGCGACCGCCTCCGCCACGGCAAGGTATGTTTTGCCCGTGCCGGCCGGGCCGACACCGAGCGTGATCGTGTTCTGCTCGATGGCATCCAGATACGCGCGCTGGCCGAGCGTCTTTGCCTTGATGGGCTTGCCCTTGGCCGTGATGCACACCACGTCGCCCGCAAGTTCCTGGATCTTCTGCTCCCGGCCCTCGCGCACGAGGCGGAAGATGTAGCGCACGTTCTGCTCGCCGATCTCCTCGCCCTTGGCCGCCAGCGACAGCAGACCGGCGATGGCCTTTTCGGCGTAGAGCACGTTCTCGGCCTCGCCGGTGATGTGGATCTGCTCGTCGCGGTCGGTCACGCGCACGTTGTATTCGGTCTCGATCATCCGCAGGTTCTGGTCAAACGACCCGAACACGCTGATGACGTCCTCCATTCTGTCGACTTCCATGGTTTTTTCAATCATCTGCTGTAGTCCCTTCCCCGGCCGGCGGCCGAAGCTGTAAAAATTCCGCGTCCGGCGTCGCCTGCGCGCGGCCGATCTCCTGCTCGCACTCGGCCGTGAGCGTCACGGTCAGCACGTTGCCGGTAGTCTCCGCTGCCGTTTCATAGGAAATGATCGCGCCATCCGCGCCGATCGTCTCGCGCAGCTGCTGCAGCAGCGCCTGCTCGAGCGATGTGCGCGCCGCGTCCTCAGATACCGGCGCGTCCGCCGTCCGATACGGCTGCACGCGCTCACGCAACAGCGAAAACGGCAGCGTGAACACGCCCCGGATCGCAAAAGGATATTCATAAATGATTTTATCACATTCCGCGTCAGAAATTCCACTGTTTTGATAAAAATTGATCCGCTTTTTCCCCGCGCGCAGCGCCCAGCGCGTCCGCGCGCCGTGCGCGGGCTGCTTTTCGGTCTCCGTCAGGGCGATCTGCCCGGTCAGCACCTGCCGCGTGCGCGCGCGGATGTCGGCGCGGGCGCACACCGGGCGCACCCCGCCGCCGAGGTCTGTGACCGCGCCGGACACGAGCACATCGCCCGGCTCGACCGCCGCGCCGGGCACGACGCGCGCCTCGCCGGCGTAGACGTCCATGCTCAGGATGACCCCGGTCGCGGAGGCATAAATGCTCACGGGCGTGTCGTCCGGCGTGATGTCCGGCAGGGGGTCTTTTTCGCGCACGATCACCTCGGCGCGGCTGCCGTGCACGTTCACGGTCAGCCAGCGCAGCTCCGGCAGGCACAGGATCATGTCGTTGCGCACCAGGTCGTTCGACAGCGCGGGCCAGTACGTGCCCGGGCGCACGCCGCATTCGTCCAGACAGCGCAGGATCTGCCCGGTCGTGAGCGTCTCGTTGCCGGTCACGTCGATGCGCCAGATGAACAGCGACGATGTCAGCACCGCCAGCACCGCCACGAGCAGCCCCGCGCACGCGCCCCGGTAGCGCGCGGCGCGCCGCAGCAGCTGCGGCAGGCCGCGGCGATAGAGCGTTTTCACCTCGCACTGGCTCCGGCGCGCCAGCTCTGCCGCCGTTTCCGCGCAGCGCGCGCGCACCGTGATGCGCAGCGTATAGGCGTCCACCGGCTCGGACGCCGTGCAAGCGATGCCCGCCGCCGCGCATGCATTGAGCACGCGCTCCGGGTGCACGCCGCACACCTCCAGCCGCGCATAGCCGCAAAGGGCCAGGATCCACCGCGTCAAAGCCATCACCTCACGCAAATTCGGCACACGCGATCGTGCCGGAGATCAGCAGCGCCGTGCTGTCCATGGCCACGAGCTGCAGGTTCGTGCCGCGGATGCACACGCGCACCCGCCCGCCGTCGACCACGATGCACTCGTGGCTGTATTCGAGCAGACCGCAGTGGTTTTCCACCAGCGCGCGGCGCCGGCCGGTCACGGTCAGCTTCGGCACGCCGGCCACGGATTCCGCCGGCAGGTCCAGCCGCTCCGCGATCTCGAGCGGAATATCTGACAGCCGCTTCACCGGCTCACCCCCTTCGCTGCAAGCCATTTTATGCGCCCGCAGGCAAGTTTAGCCCGGGACAGGCATACAAATGCACGAGAACCGATTTCGGGAGGGATGCCGGTGGAAGGCAAACGGGGCAATTACATCGCGCTTGCAGTGACGCTCTCGGCGCTCGGCGCGCTGCTGCTGTGCTCGCAGGCGGCGCTCGAGAGTGCGCGCGCGGGGCTGGCGCTCTGCGCGCAGATGATCGTGCCGTCGCTGCTGCCGTTTTTTATCCTCTCGTCGCTGCTGCAGCAGCTCGGCCTGCCGGGCATCCTCGGCAGGTGGCTCTCTCCCGTGACGCAAAAGCTCTTCGGCATCGGCGGCGCGGGCGCATCGGCGCTGCTGCTGGGCGTGACGGGCGGATATCCGCTCGGCGCGGATGCCGTGGCCCGGCTGCGGCGCAGCGGCGCGCTCACGCGCGAGCAGGCCGAGCGCGCGCTCGCATTCTGCAACAACTCCGGCCCGGCGTTTCTCGTCGGCGCGGCAGGCGTGGGCGTGTTTCACAGCGCGGGCTACGGGCTGCTGCTTTACGGCGTGCACGTGCTGTCCGCCGTGATCGTCGGCATGCTCTTCGCCCCGCGCAGCGGCGGCTTTCTGCCGGAGGATCGGTCGCAGATCGCGGCCGTGTCGCTCTCGCAGGCGCTGCCGGAGGCCGTGCGCAGCGCCGTGCGCGCGGTGCTGACGGTCAGCGGCTTTGTGGTCACGTTCAGCGTCATGACGGGGGTGCTCGACGCCTCCGGCCTGCTGCCGGCGCTGGTGGGCACGAGCGCTGCGCGGCTGGGGCTGGCGCTGCACTTTGCCCGCGCGCTGTGCACGGGCGTGCTCGAGCTTGGCACCGGCATCGGCGCGATGCAGGGCCTGATGCCAACGCCGGGGAACCTCGCCCTCGCCGCCTTTCTCATCGGCTGGGGCGGCATATCCGTCCACTGCCAGACGGCGGCGGTCATCGCCGGGACAGACATCAAAAGCGCCCGACACACGGTCGGGCGCCTGCTGCACGGAGCGATCTCCGCGCTGTGTATGTGGGTTTTGGCAAATCTTCTTTGAGCTCACACGCCGGCAAACGAGAACACGATGCCGGCGACGGCGGACGCCGCGATGTACACGATCGGGTGCAGCTTTTTCGTCGGCTTGACGACATTCGTCAGCACCCAGATGACGGCGGCAAGCAGCAGCCCCTTCCAGAAAAACAGATCGGCAAACCGGCCGCTCGCCCGGAAGGTGCTCTCCTGCAGGAGCGAAATGCGCACAACGGCAAAACCCGCCGCCGCGATCAGCCCCGCGGACGCCGGGCGCAGCCCGTAAAAGGCGTGGTCAACAAAGCGGTTTTCCCGGAACTTTTTCAGGCACGAGGCAATGATGAGGATGCAGATGACCGCGGGCGTCACGAGGCCCAGCGTCGCAATGAGCGCGCCGGGGACGCCGGCCGTGACGTAGCCGACATAGGTCGCCGTGTTGACGCCGATCGGACCGGGCGTGGACTCCGACACCGCGACCATATCCGCGATGAAACCCAGCAGTGCTACATTATGACGCCGTTCTACACCGCCGAGGACGGCGCACTGACCATCCCCCTGATGACGGGCATCAGCCGCGAGCTGATGAAGGTCAACGACCACGATGACATTGCCCGCTGGTGGGAGGTCATCGACCGCACGACGGGCGAGGCGTTGGATGCCGCCGCGTGGCATTATGACGCAGCAACCGAGAGCGTTGTCATTGACGCCCCCGCCGCCTACCACGAGTACACGGTCAGCTTTTTGGAGGAGATTGCTGACTTGTATAAAACCGTAGCAAAGATCGACGAAGCCGCAGCTGCATTGAAATCAATCGCTAAATCGGGT
>ENA-UEOR01002071-UEOR01002071.1-human-gut-metagenome-genome-assembly--contig:-NODE-2071-length-11283-cov-13.572997_pt1 | contig 11283 bp, 15 predicted proteins | sample MGYA00242887_ERZ507890 | MGnify/ENA primary metagenome ERZ507890 (study PRJEB26167, sample SAMN06115431) | human gut metagenome | host: Homo sapiens | place: China:Guizhou | collected 2014-10-21...
ATAACAGCTCTCTTTCTTCAAGCCTGCAGACATTGAAGGCTCTGATGGCATAGTTCAGAGTCACTGCCACCACATCCAGCGAGCATGGAAACTGCCATAGCTGCACATAAAAGTGTACTTAAAAGTTTATTTTTCATATTTTTTCCTCCTTAAGAAAATAATCTATATAAACCTGTCCGGTTTATAATCTCTTGTTCATCCGATCACGGATGGTGAAACAATATCTGACCATAAATTATAGTTAAGTTCTTCGATATTATTTTTCTCGAAGTAACAAAATGGCTGATATGTTTCTTCAAGTTCTTCAATACAGGCAAGTTCTCCATTTGCATACTGCTTTAAAATTCTTGCCGTGTCTGCCAATCTTCTGTCTAATCCTCCGATACGGATGGTCTGTATCTCAAATCCGAAAGATTTATTCTCTCTCTTCCACTGCTTTTCGAACGCAACATAAAATGCATCGAGTTCTCTGCGGATTACCGGGATATCTTCCCTTGCAATTGCAAGTAGTTCTTTTTTTTCTCCCTCCGTGTAAGCCTTTCGGATTCTTATCCCGAGATCAGCTTTATGCTTTAACACTATGCATAGCAGCTGCATATTATTGAACATGTACGCCAGACATCCATGTGAAGCCGCCTGTTCCATATATATTTCCGCCTGTGCAAATCTTTCTGCTGTATCCTCTTTCACTACAGAATCAAACGTTCCGATCAGCGGATCGTTATAGAGCAGATATTTGCTGCAATTATTATGAATCCTGCCATCCTCAAGATAAGGATTCACGAGATCTATCTTCATAAATTCACTGAATTTGTACCCCGTAAGCTTTTCAAATGAACGGTCGTTCATCTGACTTTCATATGCCACCGATGCATCTTTAAAGAATGTTGGCAATACAGAAAAGCAGCTTGCTTCTGCCCCATCATCTCCCCAGCATGTGACTGTATAAGAATCTATTCCAAATTCTTTACAGGACTTCATAGATGCCCCACCAGCCAGAATACTATAGGCATTGTGAGGAACAAATCCTGTCCATTTCCATGCACCACCGGCAAATCCAAGTCTTCTGCTGATTGGAAGCTGTTTCTCAAAATTATCATGATAGCGCTTTTCTTCTGTTGAATAATAATCCCAGTAAACAATCTGTAATTCCTCCGGGATCGTAAAGCTGTTATCTCCATTGTCCAGCATATGGACAAACATATCACTCCACATCTGTGGTCTTAAATGATATTTTCTGCAAAGCTTAAGTACCATCGACAGATGCGCCATCATAAGCTCACTCTTCTTTTTAAATCCATTCTTTGTCAGGTACTTTCCTGCCCCTAAAAGCTCCGCTTCATCCATTCCAATATTGATAAAATCAGTGGAAAAACATTCCGATATATTTTTGATCACATGATCTAAAAATATTTCTGTACGCTCATCACCGACTAAAAGAATATCTTTTGTGTCGGTGATCCTGTCATATTGCTCATATCTTACAATCTGATTCAAATGTGCAAGTGTCTGAATATATGGTCTCAATTCAATTCCGAATTCTTTTGCATATCTGTCCAGTTCACAGATTTCCTCATGAGTCATTCTGCCACGCATATATCCGAAATATGGTTCCTCTTCCACAAAAAAGGTATCTTCCATGTAAAGTCCCACAAACTTATATCCCAGACAGGCTGCATAACAAATCATCTGCCGGATGGTATCTGTTTTCAGTACTGCATTTCTGGACAAATCCAGCATAATGCCAAAATCACTGAAACTACATTTTTCCCCGATCTCCTGCTTTACCTGATGTTCCATTCCTGAAAGAAGAAGCAGTGCACGGCACATATCCGGCAAGCATCCGTATTCCACCACATACCTGTCATCCTCTCTGTGGATAAAATAGCCATCTCTGTCTGTGTTCTTTAATTCGATGACAGCAGTCTGATCAAGACTTTTCTCTTCACGGAAAAGATCTGTATATTTTTTCATTTCTTCAATTGCTTTCTGTTCCTGCTGCTGCGTATTCAAAATTGCAAGATTCATATTTTATCCTCTCAACTGTTCCTGATAGCTGCAATTATAACATGACCTCAATTTTGCACAAGTAGTCTGGCCTTTTCGGAAAGTAGAATATAAAATATGACCAAAACAAAAATTGTCTGAAATTACTTTCAGACAATTTCTACACTTATCTCTTTTTCTGCAAATGCTCTATATGATTTCATACTTCAATTCTAAGAACTTTCTTCTTCCATTAATTCTGCATTTCCCTGAACAGCGGACATAGTTTCTTTGTATTTTTTTACCTTATAATATGTATTATTTGCAAAATAATATGCAAACAAGACATCAAACAGCATAAGCAGCGAAAACTGTGGCGACACCATATTTCCAGCCTCTGCATTTTTCGTTCCCGCCACTCGGATCAATTCGTCACAGCACTCTGCCGTCTCAGCGCTTTCATTTATTGTTATGTAAACCACTGATGCACCTTTCTTTTTTGCGATCCGCACACTGTTGTTCACTTCTTTCGTTTTTCCGCTCAATGAGATTGCGATCACCAGTGTTTCTTCATCTGTAAGCGCCGCACACATCTGCATTAACTGCGCATCTGTCACTGCCTCCATCGGGAGTCCGATGCGGATAAAACGCTGCTGAAACTCCTTTGCGATTAACCCTGGACTTTCTATTCCAAATATATAGATTTTACGTGCATTCTCCAGCTTCTCAACTACTTTCCTTATCTGTTTCTCATTCAACAACCCAAACTCTTCCTGAAGAATACTCGCATAACTTCCTTTTATCTTCTTCGTAAAACTACTGATATCCGGTTCCATATCCTCTTTCGGAATATCATTTTCCAAATCCTTTTCATAAGAAAAAATCAATTCCCTGTATCCCTTATACCCACATTTCTTCGAAAATCTTGACAAAGCTGCTTCCGACACATAAAGACGTTTGGAAATGTTCTTAGATGAAAAATCCATTTTTTCCGTATTGCTGAGAAAAAAATCTGCAATGCTTCGTTCTACCGGTGTCATATTGTTATAGGAATTAAACATATTCTGTTTGGTTTCATTCTGATAATATATCATAGAATTCTCGCTACTCTTTCCAATCCATGAGTTCTAATATTTTTTCTTTCAAAATATGTGCTGTTTTTTTGTGTGTCATAACCGATGGATGATCACCTGTTCCCATTCCATCGTTTTTATTCATTAACGGCAATTCTAAAAAATAGCATTTCACTCCCTGCCTGCTGCATTCTTCCGCAACTGTCTGTATTGCGGGCAGTAACGTTCTCTCCATCAAGCCATACTGTAATAGAATTGGCGTATCCGGATATACTTCTGAAATTCTCCGGACAAATGCCAGATATCTGGCACCAAACTTTTCTTTTCTGCCCTCATCGTCTCTAGTATAACTTGCATCATTCGTTCCGAGATTGATTGAGATTAAACCAGGGATAAAATCCAAATCCTTACCTGTCTCAAATAATTCCGGCATTAAAATATCCGTAAGCGGCAATTCAGTCTCCGGCGGTATCCATCTGGAAATAATTCCACCTCCACTCCAGCAGACATACCATGGATCTGCCGATACTTCCTTTGCTGTCAGGTAAGGATATGCTTTTGTCACATCTTCCGTCTTTGTTGTAAAAACAGTATCTGACTGCTCACCGTTCACTCCATAACCAGCAGTAATGGAATCCCCGATAAACAATAATTTTCGCTCCTTTGGTTCTGTTGGTTTTATATTTCCATCCGTATCAACTGAATGAATCTGCACTGCCCCATATTGCATTTCAGTTAATTTCATAACTTTTACGACTGTATTTTTCTTCTCCGATGTCCAACAGATTTCGTAATGATGCAACCCATCTTGTATTTTCCATACTGTTTCCGGTGTATCACCCTCATTTAAAAACACACCCACATATGCTGCGAAATCACTTTCATCAGCATTTCCTGAAATGTTCATGCTGACCTTGCCAATTTCCCCATAAAACTCAATAAATGAACCTGAATGTACGAGTTCTATTCCTGCATCTGTTTCAACCGCTTTTCCACAAACTCTTACCTCATGCTTACCCAATTTATATTTTTGCATCTCCTGCTCCCTGATTTTCTTATGCTAATAACTTTTCCGCAAGACTGACTGCTCCCATCATGCCCGCCGTGTTTGCAAGCTTTGCAGGAACGATCTCCACGATCCTAAGTCCCGGTGCGATCTGCGCTTTCACCTTCCGGTTCACCTCCGAAAGCACATACTCCTGCGCCATGATGCCTCCTCCAAGAATGATCCTGGATGGATTGAAAATACAGCATAGCGTTACAAGACCTGTGCAGATATCGTCGATCCACGCATCAATCTGCTCTTTGATCTCCGGTCTGTCCTTTGCCGCAAATATTTTTTTGCCATTGTCCAGAGCGCCATCGACTTTTTTTACACGTCTGACCAGTCCGGTCGTGGAAGCGCACCGCTCATAGCAGCCCTCCAGACTGTCCGTTCCCGCCTTTTCTTCCGGGTGGATCACCATTCCGCCAAAGCTTCCGGCAGAAAAAGAAGCCCCCGGGTAAACGTTTCCGTTCATCACAATGCTTCCGCCGACACCTGTTCCATAGGTCAGACATAAAAAATCATCGCATCCGGCACCTGCTCCCATGCGGAGTTCGCCAAGAGCCGCCGCATTGACGTCATTCTCCACTGCGGCAGGCACACAAAATTCCTCTTCCATGATCTGCTTTACCGGCATGCCTGTGTAGCCCGGAATATTGCTGTTCGCATAAAAAATGCTTCCATCTTCCGTATTCACTTCCCCGGCAGTGCTGATCCCGATCGCTTCAAAATCGTGATAGGAATGGATCAGTCCTTTGACACGCTCCATCAGTGCCGCTCCGCCTTCCGATGCGCACGTCTCTGTCTCACGCAGCTCCACGAATGTCTCTCCGTTCCAGAGACCGGACTTGATCATTGTTCCCCCGATATCCACAGCCACAATTCTCATAATTTCTCCTTTTTTACTTTTCGATCGCTGCCACAAATCTTGCCGTGATCTCAGCCGGTCTTGTGATCGCACCGCCGACTACCAGTGCAAAAGCTCCTGCCTCCAGTGCCTTCTTTGCCTGCTCCGGATAGTGGATATGTCCCTCTGCGATGATCTTTGCCGGGCATTTTTCGGAAAGTTCATGGATGAAATCAAAATCGATATCATCACAGCCCTGTGTCTCCGGTGTATATCCACGCATGGTCGTGCCGACAAAATCGGCTCCGGCATTGGCACATGCGATTCCTTCCTCGATGGTTGCGCAGTCTGCCATCACAAGCTGTTCCGGGTACTTTGCCTTGATTGCCTCAATAAACTGTGCCGCTGTGCTTCCATCCGGTCTTAATGCGCTTGTTCCCTGTACTGCAAGGATATCCGCACCGCATGCCACCAGCTCATCCACTTCTTTCATGGTAACCGTGATGTACATCGGTGTTCCCTCATAGTCTTTTTTAATGATACCGATGACCGGAAGGTCTACTGCTTCCTTGATCTGTGTGATGTCGCGTACTGTGTTTGCACGGATTCCGACTGCTCCGGACTGTGCTGCAGCCTTTGCCATCAAAGGCATGACGCCGCCCTCTTTTGTATACAAAGGCTCATGCTCCAATGCCTGGCAGGAAACAATTAATCCACCTTTTATCTGATCAAATAATGCCTGTTTATCCATTTTATTTTCCTCCTGCAATTACATCTCAATTTTAATAACTGCTTTTCTCACATGTGTGTGTGATCCGTTTTTGCAGCTTGGTTTGTGAAATTCTTCCGGCAGGAATAAAGCAAAGCTTCCATCCCCCAGCGTTCCGCCACATCTGCTTCTGCCTGCCGCAAGTCCGCAGTCCGAAGCTTCCTGAAATGTATCTGTAAATTCTGCCTTGTCTGTCCACTCCCAGTATTCACTTCCACTGATATCGATCTGCAGATCTGCATAACGTTTATGATATTCATACTCCGCACCTTCTGCCTCCCGAAGGTCTGCCTCCATGACATTAACAAAAACCCGTTCTCCGTCAATCACCGTTTTTCCGTCTGGAAGTGCAGTCAGATCACATTTTTTCAAAAAATCAATGACGGTATCCATGTTTTTATGTAAACCACGATACTGTTCCAGATTCTGTAAGCTGTCTGTAACCATTTTGTATCTCCTCCCGAAATTGTCCTGTAACGCTTATTCTTAATTTCAAATCCGTACATTGGCAGCTGCATCATTTTTTCTGCAGATACAGAAATAAGCCGAAGCAGTGCGTACACCCCGGCATATTTCTGTATGTATTTCTCTTATTATAATTCTTTGATCGCTGCCTCGATCATCTTCTGAGCCTCAACAACAACAGCCTCATCTTCCGGTGCTAAAGGTGCAAGCGGCAATCTGACGCTTCCAAGCTTCAGGCCATACATTCTGTGTAAAATCTCTTTCATGACTGCGTAAAGATTTCCTTTTGCCTCGCACATCTTGTAGATGATCGCATCTGCTTTGTACTGGATTTTCATTGCCTCTGCGATATTATTCTCGCGGATAAGCTGATCCATTTTTACAAATAATTCCGGCATAACTGCATATGTTCCACCGATTCCTCCGTCTGCGCCGATCGCACGTCCGGATACGAACTGTTCGTCCGGTCCGTTGAATACAACAAATCCATTTTCGCCACGCTCTTTGACACCTTCTGCCTTAAACATCTGGATATCCTGTGTCGGCATGGAAGAGTTCTTCACTGCGATCACATTCGGATTCTTCAGCATTTCTTTTAACAGGTTCATGGATAATGCTGTTCCTGCAAGCTGCGGAATATTGTAAATAACAAAATCAAGATCCGACGCTGCTGCACTCATTGCATTCCAGTATTCTGCGATTGCATACTCCGGTAAATGGAAATAAATTGGCGGAATCGAAGCAATCGCATCTGCTCCAACGCTCTGTGCATGTGCTGCAAGCTCCACGCTGTCTGCGGTATTATTGCATCCTACATGCGCAATGACGGTCAGTTTTCCTTTTGCTTCTTCCATGACTGCTTCCAGCACTTTTTTCCGCTCGTCCACATGCTGGTAAATACATTCACCTGATGAACCGCCAACATACACACCCTTTACTCCTTTTGAGATCAGGTGGCGTGTCAATGCTTTGACACCTTCTGTTGAAATTTCTCCTTTTTCGTCATAGCATGCATAAAATGCCGGAATGACTCCCTGATATTTTGTAATATCTTTCATTTTATCTTCACTCCTCTGTCTGATTTTTGTCCTATTTTTTTATACCGCCCTTCTTAAACAAGAAGGATAGTTTGTCAGCCCTTTACAGCTCCCATTGTAATTCCTTTTGTAAAGTATTTCTGGAATAACAGGAACACGATGATGATCGGCAGGGCTGCCAGTGCCGCACCAGCCATGATCAGACCGAAATCTGTGGCATTTTCAGCCTGCAACTTGGCAATACCAAGGGAGATCGTCAGGTTGCTTGTGCTTGATAACATGATCAACTGCATGAAGTAATCATTCCAGCTGTTGATGAATGTAAAAATCGCCAGTGCTCCGATACCCGGTTTGATCATCGGTACTACAATCTGTAAAAATGTCTTTGCCTCACTCGCTCCATCGATCTGCGCTGCCTCCAGCATTTCAGAAGGCACACCCTCCGAGAACTGTTTCATCAAGAACACACCAAACGGCCATCCTACGATTGGGAAGATAACCGCCCAGATCGTATTATATAAATTCAGCCTCTTGAAGTAATGGGATAGCTATATCTTGGTATTGGTTGAAAAGTTTTAAATAATCCTTTTCGTCAAGTCCATTCTTAGTATCAAACAAAGGTGTATATGTCATTTCTATATTGTCTTTCTCTATGCAAAATTGATTCAAATGGTTAAGTATTAGAAATGGAATTATTAACATATTTTCATCATTTACAGTTTTCTTATAATCTTTTAGAGTTGCTTCCATCATGCTTTGCAATAAGGAAATATTTGAACAGAAACAGAAAAAGAACCAATAAGCATATTCAGCTCTCATATATTTGCTATTTGAATCAAAACGTAAACCACGACATAATTCAAACATAGCTTGTATCATAAACGCATACTTCCTTTTTTTTCCATCGTAGGATGAATCTGAAAACATAAAGGATTGGATAGTACAGGCTATTCCTCTATCTAATAAGTGCTTATCATTGTAAACCCAATAATCTTCACTAACTTTCCAGCCTTCATTATCCAGATGTTCCCATAACATATTTGAGAATAATATCATTGAATCTTTATCTCTTTTTCTGAAAGCTACCCTAATATTGAGACAAATGCTATTTAGTTTCTCCATTTTTATTTTCTTTTTTCTTATAAGGATGAGGTATGTCCCCATTCTTGTAAATATCTATAATTGCATAAATTATAAAGTCTATCATCCATTCTCTTGTTGGATTAGGTGGGTAATGATAGAGTTTACAATTCCAATAATGCACATCTACTCTCCAAGCAAAAGGCTTATTAGCCAAAATAAATCTGTAATCCGTCTTGTCCTTAAAGAATATAAGTTGTATTCTATCTCCCCAATGTCTATCATACCAAATAACCATATTGGTACATTCTTTATAATAACCATTTTGGTCTTTGTCTATATTGGATTCAATCCATATAGAATAGGTGGATAAACATTGTTGATATGTAGGTGATATTTTTAACATTACTTTATTGCACAGATGCTATTTTATTGGTTAACGAAATAAACCCTTCGTCTCCCAAGTAATAAGTTCCCCAGCCATATTCTTTTATGATTGTAGCAACAGCCATACCTAAACAATATAGAGTACGCTTGTCAAGGGTACGTTTCCAATATTTTGCTGCCACATTTATTAATTTATCTATGATATTGTAATTAATTTTAAAGTTAGGCAAGACGATGTATAATGCTTCTTCTGGAGTAACCAAATCAGCAATTTCATTTTGTATTACTGTTTTGAAAGTGACAGCTTGGTTGAACAAAAATGAATCTGTTGAATGTGAAAATAAATATATATCTTCTCTTGTAAGCATATGAATTTTAGTTTTATTTAATTGTTTCTTATATTGATATATCAAACATTGATGCTTGCGGCTATGCATTCATCATCATTGGGGCGTTTGTATTTTTCTACTAAAATATCTCCTAACTGTGGAGAAGCTATATAAAATCCAGTCGAGTCCCATCGTGATTTATTGGGAATAGCTTTTTTCCTAAGCATCTCATAGTATTTATCAAGGTCAGTCCAATAAGTTTTTTGAGTGACTACTTTATGTCCATAGTCATGGTCTATAATGAGCATAAATGATTGGCAGGCACTCAACACATAGATAATAGCTTCCATGTTTGCTTCTAACCTTTGTTTGGTAATCTTTTGAAATGCATTTCCATAAGGTTGATATAAGTCAACTTGTTCTTCTGTAAGTCCAAGAAATCCCATAAATAAGGATGAAATAGTGATTTGTTGCATATTCTTCAATATTCGAATATTAAATAATTCTATGTTTGCTATTGTTATTAGGATTAAAGTCCAACCAATCTCTTGCTGCAATGGCATAAGGAATGTTGGTTTGGTCAAATAAACTGACAGCCATAGATAATTTAAAGTCATTTCCTTTATATTCTACAATGTCTATAATAAAGTTTTTAAACTTTATCTTTTTTATATTAGGCATTTGTGATATAATTTGAAAGGCCTGATACGGATTCATTTGAATTGCGCAAACTATCCATTTATTCAAGAAGCCACTACAAGTCTGCTTTATATATTCTTTTTCCTCAAATGAAAGTGATTGAGTATTCTTTAAAATATTCCATGTGGCAGTTTGCTGTTCAATAAACTCTACTTCATCTTTTGATGGGTGCGCTTGAAATAATTGCCACACACATTGCAAGGTGGCTTGTTGTTCATAAAAACTAAAAGTGTCCATCACGTTGTATTGATTAAATTAATGTTGCAAATTTTGCTTGTATGCCCACCTGTTCCCTATGGATAAGCAATAATTAAAAAGCATTGAGGAACACATAATCAAACTACTATTTAATTATCAATGCTTAAAATCAATTGCAAATATATAAATATGCTCTTTACCAAAAAAATATAAAAGGAATGAAAGTATATGAAGTTCTGTATTTTAACATTTGGACTATATAAAAGGAGTATTATAAATTTTATGTGGCTATATTATGGCTATTTATGAATGTTTGGTTAGCTGCCAATAACTCAGCTAAAAAATAGTCCGGATTCCATTTTAGGGTGGGTATCAAATTCACTGCTCCCCATATAAAGAGTAAATTCTGAATATTATTACCCACCTTGAATTCTTGAATTATTGTCTTTAAGACTGCATATTATTGGATATTCAAGAACTGCCACCTCCAACATGACTAATAAAAATTGAGATAGTTATAAACTCTGTAAACTTATGGAATTGACTTACTTCTATAAGGTTGAAATGCCAAACAATTTATACAAATTTCTGCTCAGATTCATTAGGATTGCCTAAGACATCATTTTTGTTTGATAAAGAACAAGGTGGGGCATTGAATGATATTGGAAGCTATGTGCTTGGATTTATTTTAGGAATCCATGAAGAAGAAATTGATAAAATAGAAACTGAGAGAAAAGATATCGAAGGTATCAATTATTATTTCAAATCAAAGATTTATTTTAAAGATGGATGCATCGCAACCGCCGAAGGTGCAATCGATCGAGAAATGGATAGATATGCAAAAATCGTCGGAACTAAGGGAGAGATCATGATTCCAAATTATAACAGGATCATTGATTATACGATTCGTTGGAATAACGGAACAACAGAGACGAAAAGCTATTCATTTAAAGGAAATGATATGACAATGCAGATACAGAATTTTATGGAAGATGTGAAAAATGGAAAGATACAGAGTGAGAAACATTGTTTGGAGGATACGAAGAAGATTCTGGAAGTTAGTGAGATGATATCGGCATAGTAAAATGCAAGAATGTAAAATTTAATGAAACAAAATCGCTGTGTGATGGTCTATAAAGGTTGTTGCATAGCGATTTTATTTTATTTCATAGAATTAAAACTTTTTAACAAATGATTTCGTATATAATAATGTACGGTACAAAAAAACAAGAAATGAGTGGCATGCATGCGAATTGAACAGAGGTTAATCAAAAGAATAAAGAAAAAACAAGATAAAGAAGCAAGCCAAGGCCCAGAATAATTATCACTAGGCAAAATGACAGAGCTACATTTGAGCTAAGTATGTGG
>ENA-UEOR01002075-UEOR01002075.1-human-gut-metagenome-genome-assembly--contig:-NODE-2075-length-11278-cov-4.067494_pt1 | contig 11278 bp, 10 predicted proteins | sample MGYA00242887_ERZ507890 | MGnify/ENA primary metagenome ERZ507890 (study PRJEB26167, sample SAMN06115431) | human gut metagenome | host: Homo sapiens | place: China:Guizhou | collected 2014-10-21...
CTAAGCTGCAGTCTCCGACGGCTGCTCTGGAGGCGTTGGCCACGCTAATTAACAAATAAATTCATGCGTAGCCCCTGACTTCCGACAGAATGGATAACATGGTTATCTACAAGAGCCCGGAATTTGCAAACACTACCGTTACCGCAATGTATTCCAACGGTATCGGCGGAGATGAACAGAAGTGGAGTCATAACGACCACTACTACGGTATCGGTTTAGATTTCAACAAAAACGAAACCGTTTTCAGTGTCATGGTCGAAATGTATGACAACAAAGACTTGAATGCCGATAAGACTTATCTTGTGACATTAGGCGGTCAGCAGGGCTTCGGTGACTGGACGTTCTGGGCAGGTTACCAGTACGCAAAAGGCAGTCAGATGATGCCGGCTTGGAAGGCCGCCCCGACAGGTTTGAGCGCTTCCGGTGTGACACAACATGCTGTTACCGCTGCTATCGGATACATGGTTTTCGGCGGCGAATGGAAACTTCAAGGCAACTACGCTCATGGCAAAGTTAACGAAGACAACCAGAAGTACAACATCTACTCCGTTGGAACCGTCTATGAATATCCGCTTAGCATGAGGACACAGCTCTATGCTTATGCAGGTTACGGCAAAGCCAACAAATATCTTAAGAACGACGAAGACTTCAACTCTTGGACAGCTTGTTTAGGTATCAGTCACAACTTCTAATCTGATTTTCTTCCTTGAAAGCCGGCCCGTATTAAACAGGCCGGCTTTTTCTGCTTCTCTGGTTGGGTATAGATAATGCTCCTATTTGTTTGAAATAGATTGTTTGCCAAGGTACAAACTGGAATTTCACGTTAATCTATCATAAAATAAAGATTAATTAAATTTATGTATATTATTTGATTGGTTAGATATGCCTAAAAACACCATGGGAACCAAGCTCCCGCGAAAGTTAGAACAAAAAATGGCAATCGTCGGAGAACAGATCAAACTTGCTCGGTTAAGGCGCGACCTCTCAATTGCTCAAGTAGCTGAGCGAGCCACTTGTTCCCCGTTGACGATCAATCGAATTGAAAAAGGATCTCCCACTGTCTCAATCGGGATTTACCTCCGTGTCCTCTATGCGCTGCAGCTCGATGACGATATTTTGCAGTTAGCTAAGGAGGATGTCCTAGGGCGTACGCTGCAAGACCTCAGCCTCAAGCACCGTAAACGGGCTTCTAAGAAAGGATAAGTCATGGACAAGCTTTTTGTTTATGGAGATTTCGACTGGCTCGAACGCCCGGAGCTCATCGGAGAGCTATCCTTTGAGTCAATTCGCGGAAATGCAACTTACGGCTTCAGCTATTCCAAGAAGTGGCTGTCTGCCCATCCAAACGTTTTTTTGAGCGAAGACCTGCAAAACTTTCCGGGTGTCCAATACACACAGCCTCAAAAAGACATTTTTTCCTGCTTTTCTGACGCATTGCCAGACCGTTGGGGGAGAACTCTTTTGCTTCGAAGAGAACAACTGAAAGCCGCAGAAGAAAAAAGAGCGGTAAGGAGACTGACATCTTTTGACCTGCTGAAAGGCATAGACGACGCCTCTCGCATGGGAAGTTTCAGGTTTGCCGAAACACCGGGCGGCGACTTCATTAATTGCGAAACGGATTTTCGAGTGCCTCCTTTCACAAAAATAAATGAATTGATGTTGGCCGCGCACGAGATAGAAGCGAGCGAAGCGAAAAGCATTTTGCCAAAGGAAAAGTGGATCAACCAATTAATTCACCCGGGTACTTCATTAGGAGGAGCCCGCCCGAAAGCTTCTGTCCTTGATGAGGACGGAAAGTTAACTGTCGCAAAATTTCCTTCTCGAAAAGATAACCATGATGTCGCGCAGTGGGAGCATTTTTCCCACTATTTAGCAAAAAAAGCCGGAATTAATGCCGCAGCGACAAAAACCGTTTCCGCCAGCAACTACCATTTGCTTTTGTCGAGGCGGTTTGATAGAACCAATGACGGAAAGCGAATACATTTTGCCTCTGCTCTAACACTGCTCGGGTTGAACGATGGTGATAATGCTTCATCCGGCTACGGCTATCTCGACATCGTTGATTTCATTATTCAGCACGGCAGCAACATTGAACGGAATCTTGAAGAACTTTATCGTCGCGTGGCCTTTTACATCATCATCGGTAACGCGGACGACCATTTCCGCAATCACGGTTTCCTGCTTACTGAGAAGGGCTGGGAGCTTTCTCCTGCCTATGACATCAATCCAACAACATCAGAACAGCAGAGTCTGTTGATCAATCGTTCCACGAATGAAGCCGATTTAGGACTTCTACTGGATGCCGCTCCTGACTTTATGATTTCTCAAAACACTGCAAAAAGTATTATCGACAGCATAAAGACGGCTATGGCTTCTTGGCGCACGGAAGCAAAAAGATTCTCTCTCCCTCAGCGAGATATCGATACTTTCGGACCACGAATCGACAAGTGGCTGAAATAGGAGAATTAACGTATGCAAAAAGAAATCCTGAAAACCTTGGACCAAATTGAAGCACAGAACAACGTCAAAATTCTCTACGCCTGCGAATCCGGATCCAGAGCCTGGGGCTTTCCTTCGCCGGATTCCGATTACGATGTCCGCTACCTCTATATTCGACCTGTTGAATCGTATCTGAAGTTATTCTCCGAACGGGACGTGATAGAAGGCCCGATTGATGAAGTCAAAGATTTTGTTGGCTGGGATTTACAGAAGGCACTAAAGCTTTTGATGAAAGGAAACGCGCCGCTCATTGAATGGGTCCGTTCTCCTATTGTTTATAAAGACAACCCTTGGCTGAGAGAAAATCTCGTTAAGCTTTTCAACGAGCACTCCGACTTTAATGCACTTTATCGGGGATACTTCGGACTGGCCAAGAATAACTTCAAAGCCTATCTCACAGGCGAAAGCGTAAAACCTAAAAAATATCTTCACGTCCTGCGTTCAGTATTGGCATGCGAATGGATCAAACAAAAGAAAACTATTCCTCCGGTACTTTTCAAAGAAGTTTATGAAGGGATTCTTGTCCCCGGGACGCCCTTCTATGCCGAATTCCAAGAACTCCTCAAAATTAAAGCCGAAGAAAAAGAAAGGACTACAGGTGACCATTTTGTCGCTGTCGATAAGTTCATAGACGAATTCTTCAACGAGAGCAAGGGGCCGCTTCTTTCGTCAAAAGAGCCGGTGAACGTTGATGAATACGACAATTTCTTTCTCGAGTGTCTGCGCCGCGAAAACTAATCTCATCTCCGTTATCTGGAAGCTATACAAACCTGTACATTGCTTCTCAGTTCGCTCTTCGATGAGGCTGAACGGGGAGATTCGTCCACAACACGCGCCGCATCTAAAGTCTTGTCGGAAACGGTATGGTTTAATGATTTCCAACCGACGTAACGACCATCCAGTACTGCTTTCACCCGAGACGGAGGCATTCCTATACGGATCTCCTTATCCCCTAGACGGCCGAGTATGTTTAACGCAGCAACCAAGTCAGCATGTCCGTGGTACCCGCAACGCGAGCACTTAAATGAATTCCCTTGTCGGTTCTCTTTGTCCGTGCAGTGACACCGAGGGCATTCTCTTGAACTGTAGGCCGGATTGACTTCGCTTACTTCAATTCCAAACTTTTTTGCTTTATATCTGATTCTCTCCTGTAGGTATCCTCGCATCCAGCCGCTCAGTCGTCTGTTCCATTTCTTTCCGAAATGAACCTTCATGCGAGCGCTTAAGTCTTCAACGACAATCTCTTTGATCGGGTTTTTCCTCCGAGTAAAAAGAAGATTCAGCTCTCTGTTGACGATGGTCTTAATAACTCCGATATCGCGGATATATCTGGCCCGCTGCTTCTTTCTGCCGAGGTTATTTTTTCGGATCCGCTCTGCCTTAGCGAGTTTGTCCTTGCCGGACTTTTTCAGAAGATTACGAAAGAGCGAGTACATGCGATTTCGGCCTTCGCTGTTTTTTCGTCGTTTGTCCGAAATAGCGGAGAAGTACTGTCCCAGGTCTGTCCCAAGAAGTTCCTGCTCACTCGTTGCCATCATCTCTGTGTAGCCGAGATCGATTCCAATGACGGTGCCGGTCTTTCTTTTTTCTTCACATTGCTGAGGCACGTACACTCTTAGCGAGTAAGTACCCGCAGTATCACGTATCAGCTGGAGCGTTCCGCGGATCTTGCTTCTGCCTTTAAGCCGAAGGGAGATTCTTTTACCGGGCTGCAGTGACATAAGCTCAAGAAATTGAGCATCTTCCGTTGATCTGACTGTATAGCAGCTTGCATCAAAGTCAATGCGGTTATGAAAAGCTTGCGTTCGCGGATAACAGACGCTGTCTCTTCTAACCTTATTAACGGTTCGTCTTACAACTCCCGCGATTGACCGAAGTGCCTTTGAAGAAAGAGGCCGATCGTAGCTGAGACAATAGTTCCGATCGAAAGATACTTCCGGATTCGGCACCGGGATTCTTCCGTCCAACAATTCAAAAAATTGACGGTTTACACCGCAAAGCAGCCAGCACGCGTAATGACGATCCTGATCGTTAAAACGCTTTAACGTATGCGCAAGGTTCTTTTTAGCTTCTGCAATGACGCTCTTCCAATGCGTCATTGCCATCTTGGATGTTTCTTCCAAAGCCAGTTTCTTATGTCCCAGGCTGTCAAGTATGAGGTTTTGTACGCAGTAAATTAATTGCTCCTCCTTCTTATTCGGCGCAGTATTTCGCCATACGAAAACTTCGATTTCGGATTCTTTCAAGGCTCATCACATGAACGTTAATTCATTGACTTAAAAATAAATTCAGATCTTTCCGAGCAGTTATAGACAACAATTATCTACTGTCGATGCCCCCTCACCTGAGAAAAACTTTTATACAAATACTCCCCCTACGACAGAGTGGAGACTGTCGTTTTTTACTTTTGCGTAGGGTAGTTGTGTTGTTTACACCATTTTCTTTCTACAACTTTCAGATCTTTCGGTTACAAAGAAATGAAATGCTTTGCTTTCTTATGCGGCCCCTTGTTCTGCCTAAATTACTTCCAGGCACGGCCATGATGTATGACCGACCCTTGTTCCTTTTTTCCAGTTTTGTCTTTATGACATTAACTAGCTACAGGTCTTCCAAGGGCCGGCGTAACCGGTTTTCATCAGAAAGATTTAGCGGATGGATTACCTAACTCCAATAATTTCCGGGTTAGACGGCAGCTAACACAAGCCGTTTTTCAAATTTGTCTCCCTTTTTTGCCATCACCCATAGTTGACGGGCGAGCTTATTGGCAATCGCGATGATTGCTACTTTCTTTGGTTTTCTTGACAATATAGAAGCAACCCAATCTGATTTGTACTTTAATCGCGTGATTGAATGTGCACACTGGACGAGAAGACTTCTCGCCTCATTGTGACATCTGTACTTTGATGGTATTCCGGTAACCTGGTTTCTACCGCCGCTTCCAAAACTCATAGGAGCCAAACCAAGGTAAGCAGCGAAGTCTCTGCCGTTTTTAAATACTGTCGGATTGCACAACAACACTACCATCATCGCAGCCGTGATTGGACCAACTCCGGGCGCTGACCGAAATAAGTCATAATTTTTATTCTCAGATGCTATTTTTTTGATACTGCTTTCGAGCTCTTCAATACGTGAGACTATTTCCTTAACTTCTTTTAACAGCTTCTCGAGTTCAGATATCACGAGCTGACTTGTAGTTTCACTTTCTTTCAGACGTGCAATCAATGTTCCTGCGTTCGATAAAAAAGCTCGAACGCTTTTCCCCATCACAAGGCCATATTCAGCTAGGATCCCCCGGATGTGGTTAATCGTTGCGACTTTATCTCTTTGGCGTTTAGCGCGCATGGTTTGAAGCAAAGATAAGTCCCGAACTGCAGTCGATTTAATCGAGACTTCTCGGACTCCCATGATAAGAGCTCTGTAAATTCCTTCCGCATCATTTCTATCATTCTTCAAGCCCTTTACATATGGTTTTACAGCTTTCGGCGAAAGAAGTTTGACAGTGTGACCCAAGCCCTGTAGCTCGCGTCCCCAATGCTGTGAAGTTGCACAAGCCTCCATTCCAATCAAGGCCGGAGGAATATTTCTAAAGTGTTCTAGAAAATCCTTCCTCGAAACTGAGGTGTTTGTTACTACACCGTCGGAGGTGACTTTGAAAACTTGCATTACTTTCTTTGCGATATCAATACCGCAGATGCAAGAAAAATGGATATTATTAGACATGAGGGGCTCCTCTTAAAAGTTGAATAGAAACTTTACATTGGCACTTTAGATGCCGTTAAGATTCGAAAGAATCGACAGAGCCGCTCACTTCTTCCAAAGGCGGCTAGCTATCAAATTGTTAAAGATCTCTGAGCAATCACCATGCCGACCGTAAGAGTTTACGAATCAATTTACTCTCCTTGTTTTCCGTTGCCTATAGTTTGACGGAGGCTAGGAAAGTGGAATTGGCGAGTTGCCTGGGACATTATCGTTCCAGTACGACGGCTTCTGTTTTGAAGAAACTGTCAGCAAAAAAGTTTTTGCTCCATGGTCACTTCTTTCCTTTTTCGCAGAGCCAGAAAGAGGCTTTAAAAACTATTGGTTTGAAAGCGGTGGGCGCCCATATGCATTGCTGGAATATTTGAAGTCCCACGCCCTTAGGCATCCAGAAGAATACGGGAACCTGAAAAGCATTGCTTTAAATGAACTCTCTAGTTCTTCCGACATCAAAACTTTATCGGATGTTGCTCTACTGACTCAAGCTGGCTACTTGACGTTAAAAAATATAGTTGGCACTACTGCTTACGTTGGTTATCCCAACGAAGAAGTCAAGACCTCGATGGCGCAACTATATACAGAACGTTTATTGGCAGGACGAACCGTTGAACAAGTAGGTGCCGACAATATTTCCTACCGGCTGGCAACAGAAAATGTAGAAGCAATCTTTCATCTCTTGAATAAGCTTTTTAGCTCTATCGATTATCAAAAGTATCCGATAAGAGATGAAGCATCGATTAGGGCATTCGTTCAGGTATTCTTTTCTGGTGCCGGATTGAGCCCAATAGTCGAACACCACAACTCAAAAGGAAGAAGCGACCTTGAAGTTAAAGTTGGCACCCGGTACTGGGTCTTCGAATTTAAGGTTTGCAAATCCACTAATGGTGCCAAAGATCTCCTCAATGAAGCAATTTTGCAGTTACAAAGGAAGGAATACGGTCTTCAAGAGCAAGAAGAGCAAATATTGAGAGTTGCTTTAGTCTTTTCTTTAGAAAAGAGAAAGTTTACCGAATTCAGCCAATGCGATTAACTAAAAAGGCCGAGAGTTCAGTTCCTCGGCCTTCTCTTCAATTATTGCATTTGATATCAATCATCAGAAGCGGCTTTTTTCGCTTCCGCTTTTGCTTCTATACGCTTTTTCTCGAGCTCGGCAATGTACTGCGACGTGATGTCACCGGTAACATAATCGCCGTCAAAGCAAGAGCAGTCAAAGCGTTTGATCTCCGGATTCAGTCCGCCTACGGCTTCCTTCATTCCTTCAATCGTCTGATACACGAGCGCATCGGCTCCGATTTCAATGCGAATCTGTTCGGTCGGACGATTGTCGCCGGCGATCAGTTCCGCCGTTGTCGGCATATCGATGCCGTAGACGTTCGGATAACGAACGGGAGGCGCACCCGAAGCAATGAAAACTTTCTTCGCGCCGCTCTGACGAGCCATGCGGACAATTTCCTTGATCGTTGTGCCGCGAACAATGGAGTCATCAACTAAAAGCACATTTTTGTCCTTGAACTCAATGGCCATAGCGTTGAGTTTTTGGCGAACACTCTTCTTACGAACGGCTTGGCCCGGCATGATGAACGTACGGCCGACATAGCGGTTCTTAATAAAGCCTTCACGGTAAGGAAGATTCAGTGTCTTGGCTAACTGAGCTGCAGCTGGACGGGAAGAATCGGGAATCGGCATGACGACATCGATGTCTTCCAAAGGAATCTCCTTTTTGATTTCTTTAGCAAGGTTTTCGCCGAGTCGCAGACGAGCCTCGTAAACGGAAATTCCGTCAAGCTGAGAGTCGGGACGAGCAAGATAAACGTATTCGAAAATACAAGGCGAATAAACCGGATGCTCAGCGCACTGTTTTTTATGCAGCTCTCTGTTCTCATCAATCCAAATCGCTTCACCCGGATGGACATCGCCCAGAATCTGGAATTCGCTGCCTTCGAGTGTGACGGATTCACTGGCGATCATGTATTCGCTCTGACCGTCTTCGCCGAGCGTCGTGCCGTAGCAAAGCGGACGAATGCCATACGGATCTCTGAAGGCCACAACACCGTGTCCGGCGATCATGCAGACGACGGCATATGAGCCTTTCACACGTTTATGAACACCGGCGACGGCCTTGAACAATGCCTCTTCATCCAGCGGATGGCCTTGAGTAGCCAGCGCAAGCTCATTGGCAAATACATTAAGAAGAACTTCGGAGTCGCTGGTCGTATTGATATGACGACGGTCCAGTTCATATAGTTCCTGGGCAAGTTCTTCGGCGTTCGTCAGATTGCCGTTGTGAGCCAGGACGATACCGAAGGGTGCATTGACGTAAAAAGGCTGCGATTCGTCCGCAGCCGTTGCATTTCCCTGAGTCGGATAACGTACCTGACCGATACCGCAGTTACCGAGCAAATCCCGCATATTGCGGGTTCTAAAAACGTCGCGCACAAGGCCCATGGCTTTGTGCATATGGAAATGACGTCCTTCAACTGTACAGATACCGGCGGCATCTTGACCGCGGTGCTGCAGCAGCAAAAGTGCATCGTACAGCCTCTGGTTAACGGGACCGGAAGCGTACAGCGCCACTATTCCGCACATTTGTATTTAACTCCGAGGATTAAAGGTTAAGTTTTATTTACGTAATTCCATCAGACTATCGGGAATGTAAGGAGCGCACCATGTGATGCCCTTCTCAAACGCCGGCACCAGCGCAGAATCTTTCCACCAAAGCTGCTTGGAAAAGAACTCGGTCGTTCCGCCGAGAAAGACCAGCAGCCCGACAATGAGTAATCCGCGTAGAAAACCGAACAAACACCCCAAAAGCCTATCCTCTGCTCCGATCGAAACAGAGGCAAGAATACTGCGCAGTATTTTACCGACTAAACCGGCCAGAAATACGCATCCGATCACAATCAAAACAATGGAAACAAAAGTCCTTGTCATGAGGCCCATGTGGGCCTGGAACGGAAGGATCGCTGCCAAATCGGCAGAACAGTAAAGAGAAACAAAGAAAGCTGCTACCCAGCCTACCAGGGCAAAAATTTCGCGAACCATGCCGCGGGAAACCCCAAGAAGTGTGGAGAGCAGGATGATAACAACGAAGACCCAGTCGAGCTCTCCGAGACCTAAGGAAGAAAAATCCACACTTACCTCACTGACTGGACTTTACCTGTATTCAAACCTGCCAAACCGAGCTTGGCATTAGCAGCTTCAGCTTCTTTAGCAGATTTGAAAGGACCGGCCTGCACGCGGTAAATCCTGCCGCTCTTAGCCTGGATCGGGGAAAGATAGGCAGGCACTCCGGCCTTCTTCATCTTGTCCACAATGCCTTGAGCACGATTCTGGTTAGAAAGCGCGATCACCTGAATAAAGTACTGGCCCTTGGTAAGTTTGGGAGCGGAAGTCTCCTGAGCTTTCTTTTCTTCGGCCTGCTTCTTAGCCTCTGCCTGTTTCTTGGCTTCAGCTAACTTTTTAGCTTCGGCTGCCTTCTTCTCTTCTGCGGCCTTCTTGGCTTCTGCTGCTTTCTTAGCAGCTTCCGCAGTGTCGTTCTTGGCTTCAGGAGCCTTACCGGCGGTATTGCCGGAAGCGGAAAGCGCGACGGCAGCGGCCTGACCTTTACCGGAATTCACAGACGGGACGGGAGGAACCTTCGGCGCTTCTTTCGGTTCTTCGCCCTCTTCCGGCGCCGGAGCCGGCGGAACGGTGATCTTGGTTACATCAACAGAATTTTCTTTCGGTATCCGAAGCGGAATCGTGACGGCAGGAGGCGGCGCTTCCTTATCAAAAAGAATAGGAATCGCAATCGCGGCAGCCATCAGAAGCATCAGGGTACCGACAAATCTTCGGCGTGCATGAATCCATTTCTGACGGCGCAGCTCCTCTTCTTCGAGCTGCTGCTCGTCTTTTTTAGGCGCACGTTTAAACCAACTGCGCTTTTCGGGCTGCGGTGCGGCAGGCTCAGACTCAACATTAGGGGCGGCATGAGAAGCGGTTTCCAGATCGAGTTTGACTTCAGTCGGAGATTCTTTTGCGGCAGGAGCCGAGGCAAAAGGATTTTCTTCTATGTGAAGCGGCATCTCCTGCGCAGGAGCCGGCGTCGGTCTGACCGTTGCAAAAGATTCCTTTTGAGAAGAGGTCACCGGAGTCTGGATCGCCGACGGATGCGTTGCGAATTCACCGTCAGATGGCTGGCGGACACGAGTCGGAGGAACAGCAGTTTGCGAAGGATGCACCGTGCCGAATTGCGGTTCGTCGGAGAACCTTATAGGGTTGGGCTCCGAAGACTGCGGGGCGCTCATCCCTGGTTCCACATGAGGCAGCGGAACTTCGGGCTCTTTCTTTTTCCAAAAAGGCATACTGCTCTTCCTTTCTTTTTAATTTCGTCCGACTTTTTCCTTTAAATATTCAATAGCTGAAGCCACTGTTAAAAAGGAACCGAAGGTGACTATTCTATCAGTCTCGTGCGCCTCTTCGATGGCTCTCTGAAGAGCTTCCTCGACGGTCTTGAAAGTCTGAATTTTTTCCTGAGGAACGCCTGCTTCACTTAGCATAGCGCAGAGATCCTGTGCGATTCCGCCTCGCGGACCTTGCAGATCCGACAAATACCACTTGTTAAAGCTCGAAACCATGATCCGGCAGACTTGAGGGCGGTCCTTATCAGAAAGCATCCCGAAGACCGCAACCTGACGTGTTGCCTTCGGAAGCTCACTCAGCGTCTTTGCCAATTCTTTGGCCGCATGGGGATTATGTCCGACATCTAAGTAGACCTCCGGTGCATTTCTGACTTTAGAGAAGCGTCCGGTAATACGAGTATTCAATAAAGCTGATTCAAATGCTTCACGCTTAAGCGGCAGTTTTCCCTGCATGCATTGAAGGGCTTCGAAAGCTCCGGAGGCATTGTTCAGCTGATGTTCGCCGGACATCGTCGGCAACGGCAAATTCCTGAGCTCGCCCCTTGACCCATAGAAATTCCTACCGTCTCGCCCATTTTAGCCGCTGTCAGAAAGACAGCCTTATCATAATTATCAGTTATGTA
>ENA-UEOR01002076-UEOR01002076.1-human-gut-metagenome-genome-assembly--contig:-NODE-2076-length-11275-cov-16.990623_pt1 | contig 11275 bp, 9 predicted proteins | sample MGYA00242887_ERZ507890 | MGnify/ENA primary metagenome ERZ507890 (study PRJEB26167, sample SAMN06115431) | human gut metagenome | host: Homo sapiens | place: China:Guizhou | collected 2014-10-21...
CCGGAAGCAGCCATGAAGAAAGGCACACAAGGACGGGTAACCGTACAATTCGTGGTGGAAAAAGACGGCAGCATCGCCAATGCGAGAGTGCTTCGTGGTATTGACCCCGAACTGGACAAAGAAGCCGTGCGCGTAATCAGTGCCATGCCCAAATGGAAACCCGGCACACAAAAAGGAGAAGCCGTGCGGGTAAAATATACAGTTCCCGTGATGTTCCGTCTGACGGAAAACAATACACAGGTTAAGTATGCTCCCATTGAAAGCAAAATAGATGAAATGGTGGTAGTGGGTTATGCTCCGGAAGGAACAACGGTACCGGAGGAGGGAACCGTTTTTGAAGTCGTAGAACAAATGCCGGAATATCCCGGCGGCATGTCTGCAATGATGGAATTCATCGGCAAAAATATCAAATATCCGGTAGCCGCACAAAAAGCTAAGATTCAGGGAAGAGTGGTCATACAGTTTATAGTGGATAAAGAAGGGAACATCATCTGCCCCAGAGTAATCCGTGGTGCCGACCCACTGCTAGACGCTGAAGCAATCCGTCTGACTACCATCATGCCCAAGTGGAAGCCCGGCATGCAAAGAGGACAAGCTGTAAACGTAAAATATACAGTCCCCATCATGTTCCGCCTGCAAGAACCGGAGAAAAGCCTTGCTGTCCAGAATGCCACTGTTACTCCAACTAAATAAACTAATTTTCTCTCTAAACAAGTTTAAATGAAAAAGGAGCAGTTACCTGGCGACGGGCAATTGCTCCTTTTTCATAAGGAAAATATCCATGTTTATTTATGCACTTCCACAATCCGTGTCGGCGCCATTTCCATATTTCTGCGGTCTACCTGACGGACTACGGCAGCAGCCAGTTGCAGGAAAGCGCGCCCGGTCACCGTATTCTCATCCAAAGCAACCGGAGTCCCCTTATCACCGCTCTCGCAGATACTCTGCACGATAGGAATTTGTCCCAGCAAGGGTACGTTCATTTTCTCAGCCAGTCTCTTTGCGCCTTCTTTCCCAAAGATATAATACTTGTTTTCCGGCAATTCGGCAGGCGTGAACCAAGCCATGTTCTCCACCAAACCGAGAATGGGCACATTCACCTTATCATTGGTAAACATATTGATGCCTTTGCGGGCATCTGCCAGCGCCACAGCCTGCGGCGTGCTAACAACGATAGCTCCTGTCAGTGCCAAAGTCTGCACCACTGTCAAGTGAATGTCGCTCGTTCCGGGAGGAAGGTCGATAAGGAAATAATCCAGTTCTCCCCAATCGGCATCACCAATCAGCTGCTTCAAGGCATTGCTTGCCATACCTCCCCGCCACAAAGTGGCCTGGTCGGGGTCTACAAAGAAACCGATGGAAAGCAACTTGATGCCATACTTCTCTATCGGAACAATCAAGTCACGTCCACCAATGTTCTCTGCCACCGGACGGGCATCTTCCACTTGGAACATCTTTGGAACAGAAGGCCCGAAGATATCAGCATCCAGCAGACCTACTTTATAACCCAACTTTGCCAAAGACACGGCAAGGTTGGCAGCAACCGTGGACTTACCTACCCCACCTTTTCCGGAAGACACTCCGATAACATTCTTCACCTGGGGTAATAGCTTACCCACTTCCGGACGTGCCGCCTGACGGCTTTCAGTCGTAATCACAACCTCCACCTCGGGAGAGACATACGTATGTATAGCTGTCTCGGCAGCCTTCACCATTGACTTCATGAACGGATCAGTCGGTTTCTCAAATGTTAACGAGAAGCTGACCTTCATCCCGTCAATCCGCATGTTATCGGCCACCATCTCAGCCTCAACAAGATTCTTTCCGGTGCCGGGATAACGCACTGTTGCCAATGCATCAAGGATTAATTTTGGATATAATGTCATTGTATGTACTATTTGACGATTTACTATTTACTATTTTTATGCGAATCAGTAGTATTTTTAACCACTGATTCGCATCATTTACTGGTTTGTAGTCCACTACGCTTACTACGGTTATAACTGCGGTACTCATCCAGCTCTATCTCCACATCCGGCTCCTGCAACTCGCCCGCTTGCGGAAGATGGAACTTGGCATACTTGATATTCAAGCCACGATCCAACCATTGTTGTTCATAATAGGTCTTGATACTGAGTATCTCATCAGCCATGCCAGAGTGGTACAAGTCTTCCGTCATCACATCCACCGGTAACCGGTTTCTTTCAATCATGTACCGGGTATAGGTAAACATGAAGTTACTGTCCGTCTTCAGATGAACGATACCGTCATTCTTCAGGAACTTGCGGTAGCGCTCCATGAAATAAGTGGAAGTAAGCCTTTTTGTAGCCTTCTTCATCTGCGGGTCCGAGAAAGTAAGCCAGATTTCACTCACTTCATCCGGAGCAAAAAAGCGGTCTATGATTTCGATATTCGTACGCAGAAAGGCCACATTCTTCATGCCCGATTGCAGCGACTCGGTAGCTCCCGTCCACATACGAGCCCCTTTTATATCCACTCCGATGAAGTTCTTTTCGGGAAACATACGTCCCAATCCGACAGTATATTCTCCCCTACCACAGCCCAGTTCCAGAACAATAGGATGGTCGTTTTTGAAAAACTGCCCATGCCAGTTCCCTTTCATGTCAAACGGCACATTATCTACCGCGGAATACGGATACTCGAAAACATGCGGATAACTCGCCATATCGGCAAACTTCTCTAACTTGTTCTTTCCCATTTAAGAAGCATTGAAACATAAAACATATTATTTTAGGCACGGATTACACGGATTTTCACGGTCTCTCTTCAATCTATCCGTGCTTTCCGCGCAATCCGTGCCTAAAAGTATAAAAACAAAGTCCCGGCAAGTCTTATACGATAGACATTACCGTATTATTCAACGATCGTTACCCAACCATGAGTATCTGGCTCGTCACCATACTGGATGGCACGCAGCTTGTTGTAAAGCTTCGTACATACCGGTCCCGGTTTTCCATCTTTGGAAATAACGTATGCCTTGCCGTTCTCTACGTCGTCAATACGTTCGATGGGGCTGATAACGGCAGCTGTACCGCAGGCACCCGCTTCCTCGAAAGTCAGCAACTCTTCTTCGGGAACCGGACGGCGCTCCACCTTCATGCCCATATCCTCTGCCAGCTGCATCAGGCTCTTGTTGGTGATGGAGGGCAGGATGGAAGTGGACTTCGGAGTGATATACGTATTGTCCTTGATGCCGAAGAAGTTGGCAGCACCACATTCGTCCATGTATTTCTTTTCCTTGGCATCCAGATAGAACTCACAGGCATAACCCAAATCGTGCGCTTTCTTGTTGGCACGCAAACTGGCTGCATAGTTACCACCTACTTTATAAGTACCGGTACCCAATGGAGCAGCACGGTCGAATTCGCGGATAATGACATACGGATTGGTTGAGAATCCACCCTTAAAGTAAGGACCTACCGGGGTCACGAACACCACAAACAGATATTCGCTGGCAGGATGTACGCCTACTTGTGCACCGGTACCCACCAGCAACGGACGGATATACAGAGAAGCACCCGATTCATAAGGCGGAATGAAACGCTCGTTCAGCTTCACCACCTTCAGAATAGCTTCTTTGAAACGCTCTGTAGAAAGTTCCGGCATCAAGATGCCACGGCAAGTGGATTGCAGGCGGGCTGCATTCTCTTCCAAACGGAAGATACGCACTTTACCGTCTTTGCCACGGAAAGCCTTCAAACCCTCAAACGCTTCCTGACCGTAGTGCAAACAAGTGGCAGCCATATGCATAGGAATGGTTTCCTCGCTGCAAACTTCCAGTTCGCCCCATTGTTCGTTACGATAGTAAATTCTCACATTGTAATCTGTCTTCATGTATCCGAACGGCAGATTAGCCCAATCAAGTTCTTTCATATCTCAAAGTATTAGTTACTTCTATTACGTACATTTTGCAACAAAAATAGCTTTTATTCTTCAGATTCCCGCTTCTCCGACAGTAATTTTTCAATTTCCTTATCAGCTTTGGTCAATTTATCGCTGCAAAATGCTATAATTCCATTTGCTTCCTTTATTTTTTCAGCAAGCACATCTATCTCCAGTTCATTGTTGTCTATCTGGCCGACAATTTTCTCCAAACGTGCCATGGCTTCGGAGTAGGTTTCTTTTTTCTTGGACACCATATTATTTACGATTTGACGGTTTACGATTTACGATTGAGGTTACTTCTCCTTTTTGGAGCAGGGTGGTGATTTCATCTCCTTCATTCAGCAAGCCGACATTTTTCACAACCTTCCCGTCTTTCAACGTGATGCTGTAACCGCGGGCAAGCAGCTTTTCCGGTGAAGCATCCACCAAGCGTTGCTGCAACAATTCCAGACGGTGGCGATAGCGGGACAAATAGGAAGTGACAGCTTGCACTACATCTTTCCGCGCAGTCAGTAAAGCCATTTTTGCATCGGATATGCAGCGGTATGAGACAGAAGGAATCCGGTTCTTGCAGACAGACAACTTGCGCTGTTCCTGCTGCAACAGATTCCTGACCCCCTCATGCAAGCGGGAAACAAGCATTTCCAGTTCATCGGCGGCATTGTTCATGAGGTCTATCAAGAACTCGGCGGCGGCCGTAGGGGTCTTTACACGGGTATGTGCCACAGAATCCAGCACCGTGTCGTCCCGCTCGTGACCGATACCCGTTATGATAGGTAACGGAAACTGTGCACAAGCAGCAGCAAGCAGATAGGTATCGAAACCGGACAAGTCGGACGTGGCGCCTCCACCGCGAATAATGGCAACCACATCAAACTCGGACAAGCGTGCATTCACCCGGTCGAGAGCAGAAAGGACAGACTCCTCCACACGGTCACCCTGCATCAAGGCAGGAAACAGCTCCGTATAAAAGTAGAACCCCCGGGAATTGTTTTCCAGCTGATGACAGAAGTCACCATAGCCCGCCGCCGTCGGTGAAGATATGACGGCAATACGTTGTGGCAGGCGGGGTATATCCAGTTCTTTATTAAGAGTGAGGACTCCCTCCTCCTCAAGCTGCCTCAATATTTCCCTGCGGCGACGCGCCATATCGCCCAACGTATAGGTGGGATCTATGTCCTGCACTGTCAAACTATATCCATAAAGTTCGTGGAAACTGACAGTGACCTGAACCAGCACTTTGATGCCCGAGACAAATGCCTGCCCCGTAGCCTCCTCAAAATAGGGCTTCAGCAACCGAAACACATTTGCCCAGATGGTGCCTCTCGCCTTAGCTACCAGACTATTGCTACGGGGATCTTTCTGCACAAATTCCAGATAGCAATGCCCTGTACTGTTGGTACGCACATCGCTCAACTCTGCCTGCACCCAAAACTCATCGGGGAGACACTGCTCCAGACTACGGCGCACAAGGGCATTCAACTCTTGTAAAGACAAGGCTTCCATATAGCTATCATTCAACCAGTTATAACTTTATAAAATTTTATCCGTAATAAAGCGGTACTTTATTCGTGATAAAGTGACAATACACTATTGGCAAGCCAACAGAAATTCTCGTTATTTGTTTCTTTCGGACTGATAATCCTGATACGCCTTCCACATATCGGGCACGCCATAGCCATAGATATTATCAGGATAATCCGTACGGTCACCGGAACGGCGCACCAATTCTATCACTTCTTTTGCCGTAAGTTCGGGACAAGCCTGCCACAAGCAAGCCACCATGCCGCACATAATGGGTGAGGCAAAAGAGGTACCGTTCGCCCTTCCCTGGTTGCCGTCCGTACGTATAACGTCGGCACCCAGCCCGACGGCTACAACATCCGGCTTTATCCGATGGTCTGCCGTATTCCCTACAGACGAGAAAGGAGCCAGAACAGCTTCCTTGTCGACAGCACCCACCGTCAGCACATTCTCGGCATCGCCCGGAGGCGTAATCTTCTTCCAAGAACCGGTGCCCGAATTTCCGGCACTGCATACCAATACCATGCCCTTATCGGCTATGCGCGATGCCTGACGTGACATCAGCGCATAGTGCCCATCCAGATTGCGGAGCTTATAATTCTTGGATTTATCATCGAAAGCGTAATATCCCAATGAAGTATTAAGCACATCCACTCCCACGCTATCGGCATATTCCACAGCAGCAGCCCAGTAGTCCTGCTCTACCAGATGCTCGGAGTATTCGTCTTCGCTACGCAGCAACCAGAAAGAAGCTTCGGGAGCTGTACCGGTCATGACACCGGGGCGATTCATGGCGATGCACGAGAGCACCGCCATGCCGTGGCTGCTTTCGGCAAATATATCCGATTGGGGATTCACAAAATCCTTCGTACCCAGGATGCGGATATTCTGCATAGCGGTTATCTTGTCGGCATTGTGGAAACCCGCGTCGATAACGGCAATCGTCATTCCTTGTCCCTTGAAGCCTTCTTCGTGCAGCTTATCGCCATTGCTCAGCCGTATCTGGTCGACAGCCAATCCATAAATGCTGTCGGGATGCACGCTCGGGCGGTTTATCAGAGAGTCGCGCTCTGTCGCCATGAACGGCCCGTCACCTCCGGGAGCTATCCAGACCTTTTCCGTCTTCCGAACAAAAGGCAGGGCGGCAATACGCTCTATCAATGCAGAGTCGTTGCAGGACACTGTAACAAAATTCTCCCATTTGCCGGTAACGACAATCTTCGCGCCTTGCCTGCGAATCTCATCCACATACTTACGGCATACCGGAAGGTCTGTCGAGTCTATCGGAAGATTCTGCTTCCGGCGACGCTCAATCGCCTTTTCAGAAAGGAACGCTTCCGGATGTTCCAGCGAATACGTGGTGGCAGCCTTATCCTTCAGGCTGATACGATACTTCAAAGTATCTTGTTGTGCCGATGCTCCCGCCGCAAACAGGACAAAGGCTGAAAGAAGTACAAGTCTTTTCACAATTAGAAATTATAAATTAAAAATTAAAGAAACATCCCGATGCCCCGTTGGGAAGCGATGAATGAGCCTCCAACCACACGCCGGCCGACATAGAACACGGCAGACTGTCCTGGAGCAATGGCAGAAGCCTCCGACAAGAAGTGCACCAGCAGACGCCCGTCCTCCAGGCGCTTCACGGTGCAAGGAATAGGTTTGCTGCGATAACGGATGCGCACGGTGAGTTCTTCCGATCCAAAGAATTCGTCTTCATCCGTCAGATTCTCCTCTTCGGCCAGCATATATCCGGCCTTCAATTGTTCCGCATCGCCCAGCATCACGGTATTCTTCTGCGGATTAATTTTCAGCACATAGGCAGGTTTGCCCAAAGCTATCTCCAGGCCTTTCCTCTGTCCGATAGTGTAGTAAGGAAATCCTTTGTGCTCCCCCAGTTTGACGCCTTCCGAATTGACAAACCATCCCGGCCCCACTTCACTGTCTATCTCCGAGGAATGCTCGCGCAAGAAGTCGCGGTAGTCTCCCTTGATGAAACAGACTTCCATGCTTTCCCCTTCTTCCGCCTTGAGCGTATATCCTTTATCACGAAGATACCCGCGGACCTGCATCTTGGTGAACGCCCCCAGCGGGAAGATGCACCGCTTCAACACCTCCTGCCCCAGCCGCCAGAGGAAATAGGACTGGTCTTTCTTGTCGTCATCTCCGGCAACGATGTAAGTCTTCCCGTTCCGCTCCTCCAGACGGGTGTAGTGCCCGGTAGCGACGAACGCACAGCCCAGCCTGTCCGCCCACTCCGTCAGGATGCGGAACTTGAACAATGGATTGCACATCACACAAGGATTGGGAGTACGCCCCCGGCGATACTCATCAATAAAGTTCCGAACGATAATCCGGCGGAAAGCATCGCGCTCATCCGCCACATAGTGCTCAATTCCCATACTGTCGGCAAGGCTGCGGGCTTCCACCGGTTCGTCTCCCCACACCCACATGGTGAGACCGATTATCTCATAGCCCTGCTCCCTCAGCATCAGACAAGTGGCGGTACTGTCTATACCTCCGCTCATGCCGACCAATACTCGCTTCCCGGGTTTGTTCATATTCTGCAATTCATTTATATAGTCTGCAAAAGTACGCGTTTTCAAGCAGAATACACAGCTTTTTCGCTAAAGAGAAATGTATTTTCATCCTCCATCTCCTTCACCTTCTCCCTCAATCTTCCTATTCATCGGCTTTTGCGGTGAAACTCCTTTCCTTCGCGCTACCTCGCCCCGCAGGTGCTCCCGCATCTTCTTATCGACTGCGTACCGGTCTTTCACTGCACATTCCCTCCCCTCGGCATAACCATGTATGAATCAGCAGACAAGCACTGCAAAGACAGTGCATCCATTTTGCAGTAGCACTGCAACCGTATTTGCAGTGACGCTGCAACTGTTATGCAGTGACACTGCAACCCTTTTGCAGTGACGCTGCAACCGTTGTGCAGTGATGTTGCAGAAGTGAGGGAGTGAGGCTGATGAAGGGAGAAAGTGTCGCCGCGCCTTTACCGCAGTGAAGCCGGCAGCTGTCAATTGACGGCTGCCGAACCTTCAACGGGAAAGCGGACACAGAGTAAAAGCAGTTTCATCGCAAAAACCGATGAACGGGAAAGATTGGAGGGGGATTACTTCCTCAGCAGAACCGAGACAGTCTTCGCTCTGAAATAATCTTCGGACATGTAGAGCAGCCCTGCGTAGGCGCCATATCTTCCGTACGAATTCTTCAAGAGATAGTAGAAGCGTCCCGCCTCATCGTGCGCCGTGCCGATGAGGTGCATCATGTGGTCGTCTGTGGTAAGGAAACGCTCGAACTCATGTTGCCGCATCTCCTGTGTCACCGGATGCTGCGTCCAAAGAGCCATTCCCTGACGCGGACTGAAAGTATCTTCGCTCACATCTCCATGCCAAGCCACCGTCTTGCCGGCAGACAGCGCACGGCGCACCACCTGCTCCAACTCGTCCAGCGGAAGGTTGAAATAGCACTGATGCTCCCAGTTGTCCGGTACTTCCAATATAAAAGGGGTATAAAAAGGATGATGCGTGAAGCTCGTCAACTGCACATAATCCTCCGCCTTGAAGCGAAGCGAGTCGGCAAACGAACGGGCGGTATAGCTCCTGCCACGGTAGAGAAACGAATCGGGCACCGCCCCCATCTGCTCGTCCAGCAGGGCTACAGCGCGTTTCCTGTAGCCGGGGAGGTCGCAATGCTTCACGGCCTCCTCCGCCAGCTTCTTCAGTTGTTTCAGCAAAGCCCCGTGGTCATGCCTTTTGCTTCCCTGCCGTCGCCCCCGATATGCTTCCAACGGCAGCACACCGTCTTCCTCCAGCACACGGAGGAAAGAATGTCCCAGTCCGCCATTCCTGATTTCTTCCCTGCCGCAAGAGTAATAGTAGGCATCAAGCTGATTCAAGTATTTCTGCCTGACCATGTACATAGGCGACAGGCGCACGGTATCTCCGGGATGCCCCGCCAGCCAGTCAGACTCCAACAGAGAGGCCGAAGCATAAGTCCAGCAGGTAGAAGTGCGGCCCTGGTTCAGCGCCGGCGTATGGGCACACACTGCATCCGGTACGAAAACATGCGCCTCCAACCTCTTTTCCGTACGTGAACAGGCGGACAGAGCGAGGGAAAGGCATAAGAGGGGAAGTAATTTATTCATATGCAATCTATTAAATACAAAATTATTATTTCTTGTCTTGCCCTGCAAATATATTCATAATGAAATTAAAACTCAACCTATTCCGTACGCGTAATGCAAACCATTACGGAATATTGTAAAGAGCAACCATCTCTTTTGCTATATCACCCAACCGGCTACGCAACAATGAAGGCTGCAAAACCTCCACATCTGCCCCGTGCGAAAGCAACTCCTGCACAAAACCAGGCCCGCCGCCGGGCATTTTCCGCACCCGGAATTGCCCCCGAATTACCCCCAAAAACACCCCTCCGGCAAAATGCCGAAGCCCAGAAATCTGCGGAGAAAAAGAACACACTTCTGCTGCCGCGCGCCCCGGCGTACAATCAAATAAAAAACCGGAAAGGAAGGTCAAAACCATGAAGATCCAAATCATTCATCGAGCCTGCGGCGGCACCGAATTCCTGCCGCAGCCCAGCCGCCTGCACCTGGGCGCACAGAACGCGGAAGGCGTGGACCGGCTGCAGTTCCAGCTGCCCGAAAGCTGGGCCAACTGCGCCATTGCCCTGTACCTGCGCCGCAGCGACGGCACCCAGCTGGCCCCGGTGCCGCTGGACGGCGATGCCTGCGTGACGGTGGACCGCCGCCTCACCGGCTGCACCGGTGGGCAGTGGATGCTGGCCGCCGTGAGCGGCTCCGGCTACACCGCCTACACCCGCCCCGGCCGGTACGACACCTATGCCACCCTGCCCACCGACGGCGGCTCCGAGGACCTGCCGCCCACCCTGTACGAGCAGTTCGTGGCCCGCGTGCTGGAAAGTGCCAGCACAGCCGCCACGGCGGCCCAGAGTGCCTCGGCCAGCGCCGAACGCTGCACTTCCAGTGCCGCACAGGCACAGACTGCTGCCCGGCAGGCCAGCACCAGCAGCACCGCGGCGGCCGGGTGTGCATCCCGGGCCGAGGCTGCTGCCGCCCGCGCCGAAGAGCTGGCCCCGGCAGACGGTCAGGTACTGAGCGTGAACGGCAAAAGCGGTGTAGTGGTCCTGCGTGCGCAGGACGTGGGTGCCCTGCCCCGGCCTGCGCAGCCGGCAGCCGGCTCCCTGCTGCGGGTTCTGAGCGTGAACCCCGACACCGGTGCCCTGCTCACCGACACTACGCCCCCGCCCGACCTGACGCCCTATGTGCGCAGCAGCACCCTGCCGGACGCAAAGACCCCCGGCCCGGTGCGCATCGACCCGCAATACGGCGTGGCTGTGCGGGAGGACGCCACCCTGACCCTTGTGCCTGCCTCCGCCGAGCAGCTGGACAGCATGACCGACGGCTTTGCGCCGCTCACCCCGGCCCTGCTGCCCTACGGCGTGAAAAAAGCACTCACCACCGCCAGCACTGCCGCCGGGTGGACCGGTGCGGAAAAGACGGCCGCCCTGCGCACGCTGGGTGCCGACCTGACCGCCTACTATACCCGGCTGGAGGCCGACGCCAAATTCGGCACGCCGTACACCCTGCCGCCTGCTACGGCGGATCAGCTGGGCGGCGTGAAAGTGGGCGACTATCTGGACATCGCTGCGGACGGCACCCTGAGCGGCAAGACGCTGTATGACACCATCGCGGCCAGTGTGGCGGTCAAGTCGGAGGCGCGACTGGTGTGGAACACCCATGTGACGTCTCCTAACAAATTCACAACTTGGGATGTTCAGATTCCAGGCAATGTTG
>ENA-UEOR01002081-UEOR01002081.1-human-gut-metagenome-genome-assembly--contig:-NODE-2081-length-11254-cov-3.652411_pt1 | contig 11254 bp, 9 predicted proteins | sample MGYA00242887_ERZ507890 | MGnify/ENA primary metagenome ERZ507890 (study PRJEB26167, sample SAMN06115431) | human gut metagenome | host: Homo sapiens | place: China:Guizhou | collected 2014-10-21...
GCTTTGGTAGCGGGAGGAGGACTCGAACCTCCGACCTCCGGGTTATGAGCCCGACGAGCTGCCAACTGCTCTATCCCGCGATGTATCGTTCGATGCGGTGCCGCGGCACCCGATCTATCGCTTTTGTGAATGCAAAGATAAGGCAAATTTTCGAATCTGCCAAATAAAATCGCAACTTTCCCGTTCTCGCAGACCCTTTCGACTGCCGTACAGCCGTTTACGAACCGACCGCACGAGCGGGTATTCTCCGTATCTCCGCACTCTTCCGCCCGACAGCGGAAGAACGGCGGGCGACAGACAGACGAATGGCAGTCGGCCGTCCGGCGGGTCGTCAGGCTTTCAGGCCGGCGGACAGGCGGATTCAGCGAATCCGTTTGGCCACGATCTCGGCCAGATCGCACACCTCCGTCGTCGTGCCGCGCACGAGCGCCTTCTTGCACAACGGGCAGGCCGTGACGATCGCATCGGCGCCCGTGGCCGTCAGTTCGTCGGCCACCGACGTGGCGATGCGCACCTGATCGCCGTCCGAAATGACCGTATTGGCCACCGACGACCCGCAGCAGAGCGCATCTTCGCGCGTATGCGCCGGTTCGAGCAGCGTGCCGACCGCCTCGATCACGCGGCGCGGTTCGTCGTAGATGCCGCTGCCGCGCCCCAGTTCGCAGGGGTCGTGATAGGCATAGCTCGCCGCGCCGCGTTCCAGCCTCAGCCGGCCGGCGGACAGCAGTTCGAGGATATACTGCGAATGGTGGATGACGCGGATACCGTCGAGCCGGTACTCCTCGCGGAAGACTTTCAGACAGATCGGGCACGAGGTGACGAGCGTGCGGATGCCGTGCCTGCGGAAGAGCTGCGTGTTGTACTCCATCATGCGGCGCGCCGAGTCGGTTTCGCCCGAAAGTTTGAGCGGCCGGCCGCAGCAGACCCCGCCGTTGCGGTCGGCCCACCACACCTCCTCGCCGGCAGCCGTGAAGATGCGCTCCATGGCCGTCATCGTGCGCGGCGTGAGCAGCGTCATGCAGCCCGCGAAATAGCCGACCTTCCCTTCGCCTTCCGAGCGGTCGAGTCCCTTGAAGTAGTCGTAGCGCCGTTCGTCGGGGGTGTTGCGCATCGTGTCGCGCGAATTGAGCCGCAGGGTGTTGAGATCGATCCCCACCGGACATTTCGTCTGGCAGCGGCCGCACATCAGGCAGTTCTGCGCCACTTCGCGCGTCAGCATCCCGTAGCGGCGGTCGCGCAGAAAGTAAACCGACTGCACGTCGTCGATGCCCAGCACGCTCTGCAACTGGCAGGGGTCGATGCAGATGCCGCACCGCGAGCAGGCTTCGATCTGGAAGCGGTCGGCCGACGACTCCTTCTCACGCGGGCGCACGCCGTAACGACGCAGGAAGATGAGCGGGATCTCGGTGAAGATATGCATGTAGCGCGAAAACGGCAGCGCGACGAAGAAGACGCCGAGCGCGATCGAATAGAACCACCACGCCCCCTGTTCGAGCACGACGAGCGTCGACCGGCCGAGATGCTCGGCCATGAACGCCCCCAGCCCTCCGGTCAGGAAGCCTCCCATGCCGTAGATGCCGCAGGTGATGCTTTCGGCCGCGAGCCGCGCCGGAAAGACGAACCACAGTGCCGTGAGGGCGATCCGGTCGCCCGGCACGTGTCGGGTCGTGCGGCGCATTCCCATCGCCCGCGAGCAGAAACGTTTGGCCCATGCCAGCGCCACGCCCGACAGGACGAAGAGCAGCAGCAAGTCCATCACGAAATCGAAGAAGGGCTTCTCGCGCAGCATCAGCGTCGGCGCGAAGTACTTGAAGAAGACATGTCCCTGCAACGGCACCCAGCGCAGGCCGAGGTAGGCCACCGTTTCGATCCACCCCACCACGATGAGCAGGAACCAGCCGAAGGCCAGCGACATGTGCATGTATCCCAGCAGCGGATTGACGCGGAAGATACGGCGATGGAGCAGGCATTCGCCGATCACCTCCCCGACGGCTCCGAGCGTCCGCGGCGTCGGGATGCCGAACAGCACCCGCTTCTTGTCCGCGCGCGGCAGTTCGGCGATCCCCCGCGGGCAGGCCAGCCGGCACTTGCCGCACAACATGCATTTGTTCATCTCCTCGTAGGCACCCTCGTACTCGCCGCGCCGCACCAGCGTATGCACCTTGCGGAAGTTGAACGACGTCAGGTTGCCCGCCGTACAGAGCGCCGTGCAGGCCCCGCAGCCGATGCAGGTCTGCAACTCGGGCATCTCGCGCAGGATCTCGTCGCTCTTGCGCAGATTGTTGCGATCCAGATCGATCACGCGCGGCTTGTTGATGCCGAATCCGAAATTCACCGTCGCCATCGTCCTATGCACGTTTGAGATATTCCGCCGCACGGTCGGCCGCCACGACCGCCTCCGACAACGACTCGCCGATATTCTTGGGCGCAGTGACCGCTCCGGCGTAGAAGATTCCGTCGACGCCGCTCTCGACATTGTGAAGAAAGGCGTCGCGGGGCGCCAGAAACCCGCTCGGCTGCACGCCGAGCCCCGCTCCGGCCGCGAAACGGGCGTTCGACGCATTGCTGCGCATCCCGACGATGAGCACCAGCATGTCGACCGACATTTTCAGCGGACGCCCCGTGAGCGTGTCCTCGGCCTTGATCTGCACGCGGCCGTCGAGCGTCGGGCTGGCCTCCGAAATGCGGCCGCGTACGAAGTGGATGTTGAGCCGCTGCTGGGCGTCGCGGTACATCTCCTCGTAGCCGGGCCCGAACATGCGGATGTCCATATAGAAATTGAAGACGTCGGCCGCGGGGAACATCTCCTTGAGCTCCATGGCCTGTTTGACGCCCGTGATGCAGCACACCTTCGAGCAGTGGTGCTGGCAGACCTTCTCGTCGCGCGAACCGACGCAGTGCAGGAAGGCGATGCGGCGCGGCGCCGTGCCGTCCTTCAACGCCACGCGCCCCTCGTTGAGCATCCGCTCGATGTCGACGGTCGTGTAGACGTTGTCGTAGATGCCGTAACCGTACTCCTCCTTGATGCGGGCGTCGAAAAGGGTGAAGCCCGTAGCGACCACCACGGCGTCGGCTTCCAGCCGTTCGCCCGTCGAAAGCGTCACGCCGTCGCGCGCCACTTCCGCGACCTCGCACCGCGTGCGCACCTCGACGTCGCTGGCGGCGAGCCGACGGCGCAGTTCGTCCAGCACCTCGTGCGCCGGCGTGAACGAAGGAAAGAGTTTGTGCCAGCCCGTGAGTTTTCCGCCCAGGTCGGCGTCGCACTCCAACAGGAGCGCAGAGACGCCTCCGGCGGAGAGTTTCAATGCCGTCTGCATGCCGGCGATTCCCCCGCCGACGACGATTACGCGTTTTCCCATCACTGTTTGATATTGTAGACCGTATCCTGCGAACCGCAATTGACGATGGCGGAGGCGGGTTGTCCGATATATTTTCCGTTCATTCCCAGATATTTGGCTGCCGGATCGTATTCGATGCCCATCTTGTCCAGCAGCGGTTCGACGTCGACCTGGTGCATCTGCATCCCCAGCGCCCACGGATCGTAGCCGAGCACCAGTCCGGCCATCTCCTCGTAGGTGAGCACCGGAATGCCGTGCCCGTTCTCGCCGTAGGTACGGCCCTCCATCTCGGCGATCGTATACTGCCACTTGTCGATGAACATCGCGCAGCCGGGACAGTTGGCCACGATGAAATCGGGCTTGTAGGGGGCCATGCTTTCGAGTTTCTTCTGCGTGTTGGCCACCGAATAGCCCCGGTTGGCCTGCACCAGATAGTTGCGGAACCCGAAGCCGCAGCAGTGGCGCCGCTCGGGATAGTCGACGCACTGGCCGCCCCACGACTCGACCATGCCGGAGAGCACGTAGGGGAACTCCGAACCGCCGACACCCGACTTGGGAAAGATCTTGGCGTAGTGGCAGCCGATATGCTCCACCACGCGCAGCGGCTCGCCCGTGAGCACATTCACCAGCCGGTGCCTGGCGCGTGCGGCGATGGCCTCGCGGTGGTGGAAGACGACGTCCGACGTGTGCGCCAGATTCTTGGGCTTGACCAGCGTGCGGCCCGTGGCCTTGTAGAGCGCCTCGCGCGCCCGCTCCTCGGTCTCGGGAAACTCCTCCCACGTGGCCAGTATCTCGGTGTAGATGCCGAACGAAGTGATGCACGACGAGATGAAGTTCTCGTAGCCCGCCTCGCCCATCAGCGCGAACTGCCGCGCCACGACGGTCATGATCGTCTCCAACGGCACGATATCGGCGTGATAGCCGATGCCCGTGCAGGAGGTGTGGAGCGGATCGTCGAAGCAGTCGCGACCCAGATCGTCGTGCATGATATCCAAAAAAGCCTTCTCGCTGCCCGGGAAAAAGTTCTGCCGGATGCAGCTGCGCACGTAGTAATAGCGGTCGTCGGCGATCTCCTTCTGGTAGTCTTGCCAATTTCTATTCATCCTCGTTCTGTGAATTGCGGGTGTATACATCCATGAAATAACGCTCGTCGGCACCGTCGTATCCCAACTCGCGCGCCTTGCGCTCGGAACAGCGTTCGATGTTCTCGAAGAAGGCCGTACCGCCCGTTTCGTCGAAGATGCGGTGCAGCTCGCCGAGCGTGGCGTCGTCGATTCGGCGCACGGCGCCCGGCCCCGGACGGTCGTAGGTGGGGTTGAACTGGCAGTAGATTTCGCGGTCGTTGCGGTAGACCCAACTCCAGACCGGCCCCTGTTCGGGATGCAGGTCGGGAGCGACGAGCTTGGGCGTCACGCAATACCCCGTGCGCAGGATATTCTCGCCGATCGTGCGTTTGAGCGCGAGTTGCTGGCGCCCCTTCTCGCTCTCGACGAAAAAGCCCAGCTTTTGGGACAGCGTACGCAGCGCCTGAATGACATATCCCGGCGTATTGCCGCGCGGACAGCGCGGACGGCACGACATGCACTCGCCGCAGAACCAGATCGTGTCGCCCTTCAACAGACGCTCGATCTGCTCCTCGTCGCGCGTCTGGACGATCGCCACGATCTGGCGCGGATCGTAGTCGTAGAACTCGGCCGCAGGGCAGACTCCCGTACAGATCCCGCAGTTCATGCACGACTTCAACCCCTCGCGGAAGCGAACGTCCTCCATCAGCATTTCGAAATAACGACTCATAACCTACAACTTTGCATCAGGCAAAGTTACCGGTAACGTATCGGACGGGAAACAGTATAAATACCTATTTTCAAACGCCGTTGCGCCGAAACGGCCTCCTTCCCCGCATCCGGCGCACGCAACCGGAGAGAGGGGCGAACGGCCTCCCGCGCACCGGACGCGGCGTTCCGAAGCGCAATTTTTCCGTTCCGGCCATGCAGTAAACCGGCATGCGCCTTGTTTTACTTAAAAAATTGAAAAATACGAACGTCGCCTGCCGACGGCTTCGTCACTTCCAAATTTTCAGAAAAACATGAAAACGAATTTCCGATTCCCGTCCGGAACCGGCTGCTCCGGACGCCTGCTGCACGGCGCGCTGCACACGCTCGCCGCCGCACTGCTGCTCTTCGCGGGGAGTGCCTGCGAAAACGAAGACCCCGATGTCTACACGCCGCCCGCCCCCGAGCCTCTCGCCCCGCTGACGCTCGTGCCGAACATGGATCCCCGCGTACAGAACGACATCGAAATCGAAGAAGAGACGACGGGTGTCTACCGCATCCATACTACCGGAGAAGATCCCTATTTCTGCACCGTTCCCTTCGACGGAAACGTCCCCGCCGACCTCAACGTACTGGCCTTCGAATATCAAACCGACCGTCGCACGGACCACATACAGCTCTTCTTTTGGACGGAAGTCGACGGCGAAGTGATTCCCGACGTCGAACGGACGATCGTCACCACGCCGTTCGAGGCCGCCGACACATGGAAGGAGTATAGCGTGCGCATCCGCAAATGCCGCGAAGAGTTCTTCTGGGGCGAAGCGGGCAACCTGCTGCGTATCGACTTCGGCACGGTGAAGGACGCCGACATCCGCCTGCGCAACCTGCGGCTGCGCGAAATGACCGACGCCGAACGTGCCGAAGACGCGGCCGAAAACGAGAACGACCAGAATGCATCGGTCTACGAGGAACGGCTCAAAGAGTACCTCCACGCATCGTACACGAGCAAAGTAGACCGCGTCGAGGCGACCGCCGACAAAATCCGCATCACGGGCAGCTATGCGGGCGAAGGGAGCTTCCTGCTCTACGAACTGCCGCCCTACGCCGACATCACCCGCATCGAGACCGCCTACCAGAAATACGCCACACCGCTCACGCAGAGTCCGTTCGACGTCACGCTCGACCGCATGGCCTCGCCCGAAGGATTTCCCTACGACCGGCTGCTGTCGCAATGGGCCGTCGTATGCTGCACGGCCGAGGGCGACCGCATCGTCTCGCACGGCCGCTACGCCGACGAGGTCGCCGCGCTGCGTAACCTGCCGCCCGTACCGATGCGGTCGAAGAAGGGACTGGGCGGATTCTACGCCGGCGACTACACGAGCGATCTGGACGACCTGGGCATCACCAGCGCCACGGTCAACGTCAGTCCGTTGCAATTCATGTACCTGTCGCCCGCAAAGGCCGGCATGGTCGAACACGCCTACTGCGGCGAAACCTACTATTTCGACTCCGAAAAGCTCGATGCGCTCGACGCCACGCTCCGCGAAACCGCCGCACGCGACATTACCGTCGCGGCGATCCTGCTGGTCGATCCCGCCGCAGAGGCGCGCGACGCCGAACTCGGCGCCCTGCTGCAACACCCCGACTACACGCGGGGAACCTACACCATGCCCAACATGACCACCCCCAAGGCCGTGCGCGCCTACGCGGCGATGATCGATTTCCTCGCGCAGCGCTACTGCCGCGAGGACGACGCCTACGGCCGCATCGCGCACTGGATCGTCCACAACGAAGTCGACGGCGGCGTCGACTGGACCAACATGGGCGACGACAAGCTCGTTACGACCTATACGAACGCCTACGTCAAATCGATGCGCCTGTGCGCCTCGATCGTCCACCAATACGACGCCAACGCCGAATTCTTCGCCTCGTTCTCCCATTCGTGGAGCCGCGCTTCGAACCCGGGCTGGTATCCCGTGCGCGACATGGTCGGGCTGCTCGGCGATTTCAGTCGCGCGGAAGGCGACTTCCGCTGGGCGCTCGCCTGCCACAGTTACCCCGAGACGATCTCCGACCCCTGTACGTGGCGCGAACCGAATGCGACTTTCGCGATGAACACCCCCTTCGTCACGCTCAAAAATCTCGAAGTGCTCAGCAAATGGGCCCTGACGCCGGCCAACCTCTTCCGCGGCACGACGCGCCGCTCGGTATGGCTCTCCGAAGCGGGAACCAACTCCCCCACCTACGCCGAAGCCGATCTGCGCAACCAGTGCGCGGGCTTCGCCTACGGCTGGAAGAAAATCGCCGCCCTGCCCGGCATCGACGGCATCCAGTGGCACAACTGGTTCGACCACCGCAACGAGGGGACGCTGCGCATCGGCCTGCGCCGCTATCCCGACGACGCCGAAGACCCCGGCGGCAAGAAACCGATCTGGGAGACCTACCGCGACGCGGGCACCGACCGCGAGGAGGAGGCCTTCGCGCCCTTCCTCTCCGTCATCGGCATCCCCGACTGGAACATTCTGCAACCCGTCGCAGACTGAAACGGACGAAAAACGGCATCGGGGCGTTCGAGCAATCTCGAACGCCCCGATGCCGTTTCCTGCCCGCAGAACGGACTACCGCTCCGCTGCCGCCGTCAGTGCAACCGGATATTCCCATCGGCAGGATCGTCGACGACGAACTCGCTGCTAAAACCGGTCGGCGTGACATCGACCACGTTGATGCCCGTCGAGGCCCCGTAGAGCGGATAGCTCGACGCTCCCGCGATAATCATCGGAATACCGGCCACCTCGGTCAGCCCCGTGATGTGGGTGTGGCCGGCGAAGACCGCACGCACGCCGTATCTCTTCATCAGCGCGGCGTACTCCGTGCGGAAAGGTTCGTCGTAGGCCGATTTGTGCGTGACCCGGCTGTCAGGACTCAAAACGAGCGGGTGATGCGTGAAGACGAAGATGTGATTGCACTTGCGATAGCGCTCCAACTGCTTCCCGAACCACTCCAACTGGGCGCGGGCATCGGCCGCCGCACGTTCGCTGTCGCAGACCATCGCATTGCTGTTCAGCCCGATGAATGCAGAACCGTTGTAGGAGAACGAGAAGCGGTCGTAACCGAATTCGTCGAGGTACTGCGCCAGGGCTTCGGCCCCGTACTTGGGAATGTCGTGGTTGCCGGGAATATGGAATACGGGGATCGACGCATCGATCAGAGCGATGTTCTCACGGTAGGCCCGGGCCTGCTCGGCGTTCTTATGGTTGTGTATCAGGTCGCCCGTCACGATCACGAAGGCCGGTTTAAGCTCGTTGACACGTGCGACGGTCGCTTTCAGATTGTCGACCGTCCACCGCCAGTCCTGCCCCTTGTCGCAGAAGCCCAGCTGCGGATCGGCGATCTGTACGAACGTGAAAGGCTCCTTCTTCGAGCCCTGTTTTTCGATCACGGGCTGCGCATCGGCCGCAAGCGACCACAGGCATCCCGCCAAAAGCAACAAAAACAACTTTTTCATCTTATTCGGTTTTAAGATTGAATTTCATTCTTCCATTTCTCACCTCGGCAGAGTCCGAACAAATCCGGCTTAACGAAAAAGGCTCTTCTCCCTACCGCTTCCGTTCGTAGGTCTCGAACGTGAAGGGATACTCGTACCGTTCGCCGCAGGGGAACGACTCGCTCCCGACGAGCCGCCACTCGGCGGCGTCCCACTCCGGAAAGCGTGTATCGCCCTCGTAGGCGCGGTGCACGCGCGTGAGGTAGAATCGGTCGGCCGCAGGCAGCGCCTCGCCGTAGATCTGCGCGCCGCCGATGACGAACACCTCCTCCTCCGGCGGGAAGAGCGCGTATGCCTCGTCGAGCGAATGCACCGTCCGCGCACCGTCGAACGACAGTTCCCGCCGCGTGACGACGACGTTTTCCCTCCCCGGCAGCGGCCGGCCCAGCGACTCCCACGTCTTGCGGCCCATCACCACGGGATGCCCCGTCGTGATGCGTTTGAATCGGCGCAGATCCTCGGATATGTGCCACAGCAATCGGTTGTTATCCCCGATGACGCCGTTTTCGGCAACGGCTACGATAATCGAAATCATGTCAGTTTCAACTTTTAACGGTCGTTCCGGCGCCTCAGAACGACATGGGAGCCTTGATCGCCGGCCACGGGTCGTAGCCTTCGAGCGTAAAATCCTCGTAACGGAAATCGAAGATCGACCGCACGGCGGGGTTGAGCCGCATCGAAGGCAACTTGCGCGGCGTGCGCGACAACTGCTCGGCCACCTGCTCCATGTGGTTCAGGTAGAGGTGCGTATCGCCCAGCGTATGGACGAAATCACCCGGACGAAGGTCGCACACCTGCGCCATCATCAGCGTCAGCAGGGCGTAGGAAGCGATATTGAACGGCACGCCCAGAAACGTGTCGGCACTGCGCTGGTACAACTGGCACGACAGCCGCCCGTCGGCCACATAGAACTGGAACAGCACGTGGCAGGGCGGCAGCGCCATGTCGTCGACCTCGGCGACATTCCACGCCGAGACGATGATTCGCCGCGACTCGGGATTGCGGCGGATCGTATCGACGGCCCGTGCGATCTGGTCGATCGCACTGCCGTCGGGCCGTCCCCAACTGCGCCACTGCCAGCCGTAGACGTGGTTGAGAGCGCCGAAGCGGTAGCCTTCGACGGGCGACTCCCCGCCCGCGGCCGACAGGAACGTCTCGCGGTCAACGGGCAGCACGCCGTGGCGCACGCACAGTTCGTTGTAATAGCGGTAGGCGTCGTTGTCCCAGATATGCACGCCGTTCTCGACCAGATAGCGGATGTTGGTATCGCCCCGCAGAAACCAGAGCAACTCGTGGATCACCCCTTTCAGGAAGACCTTCTTGGTGGTCAGCAGCGGGAATCCTTCGCCGAGGTCGAAACGCATCTGGTGGCCGAAGACGCTGCGCGTGCCGGTTCCCGTGCGGTCGCCCCGCACGACGCCTTCGTCGCAAATCCTGCGCAGCAGATCGAGGTATTGTTTCATAGCGTCACAGTCGTTTGAGTTCCAGCTTTCCGGCATCGTCCAGCACGGCACAGGCCGGAGCGTCCCACGCCCCGAGCAGCACGACCCGCAGGCCGTCAGCCGCATAGTCGCGCGCGTAGTGCATGTGGCCGAAGATATAGTAGTCGACCGGATCGATCCGCTGCCGGTCGCGGGCATAGGCGATCAACGGTTCGGTCACGCTCCGGTCGGACTCGCCGCCATGCGACTTGCGCGAACGACCGCTCCACCAGCGGCCGAACTTCACCGCCCAGTCGGGATGCACGCCCCACGAAAAGAGCCAGCGCAACGGCCGCGACCGGAAAACACGATTCATGAAGCAGAGCCACGGCAGGTGGCCGACGTTGATATTGTCGCCGTGCGCCAGAAAGAGCCGCTTGCCGGCGAGCGTCACTACCTGCGGCTCGGTATGGATCTCCACGCCGCATTCGCGGTGCAGGTAGTCGCCCACCCACATGTCGTGGTTGCCGGTGAAGAAGACCACGCGCACGCCGCGGTCGGTCAGTTCGGCCAGTTTGCCCAGCGTGCGGACGAACCCCTGCGGCACGACCCGCCGGTATTCGAACCAGAAATCGAACAGGTCCCCGAGCAGGTAGATCGCCTCGGCATCGCGGGAAACGGCGTCGAGCCACGCCGTGAACCGACGCTCGGTGCACCGCGCCGTCGCCGGATCGCCGGCACCCAGATGAATATCCGAGGCGAAGTAGATCATCGCCCTTACAACAGTTTTTCGAGTTGCTGTTCGAGCGAAGTTCCGTAGAGATCTTTGGCGACGATGTCGCCCTTGCGGTCGATCAGGTAGTTGGCGGGCAGTTTGCGGACGTTGTAGATCGTCAGCGCGGGCGATGCTTCGCCGCGCAGGTCGCAGACCGAAATCCACGGCAGCGACTGCTCCTGCACCGTATTGATCCACATCGGTTTCGACGTCTCGACAGCCACCTGGTAGACCTCGAACCCGCTGTCGTGGTATTTCTCGTAAAGTTGTTTCAGGTCGGCGTTCAGCGCGTTGCTGTTACCCAGCGACGGCGACCAGAAGTCGATCAGCACGACATTGCCTTCGAGCGACGACAGCCGCACCTTCTTGCCGTACATGTCGGCGATTTCCAGATCGGGGAAACC
>ENA-UEOR01002084-UEOR01002084.1-human-gut-metagenome-genome-assembly--contig:-NODE-2084-length-11238-cov-22.541081_pt1 | contig 11238 bp, 7 predicted proteins | sample MGYA00242887_ERZ507890 | MGnify/ENA primary metagenome ERZ507890 (study PRJEB26167, sample SAMN06115431) | human gut metagenome | host: Homo sapiens | place: China:Guizhou | collected 2014-10-21...
AAACAAAATTTAAGTTCCGGAATCAATTTAAAAAAAGGCAGGTAAATATCACATCCCAATCCTACTTGCAAATAGGTATCATAAGTCTTAAGCTTCAACAGTTCAGTTTTCTTTTTTGAAATATCAAAAGCCCCAGCAACTCCTGCAGTAATATAAGGACAATAATTATTCAGCCGTTTTGCACTATATTTTAGATCTATCGGTATCATAATATAATTCGACTTCAAGTCTACAGTACGACGTTCATCTGTATGATCTTCCCGAAATTCGACCGTCTTATTTCCAAAATACATGGTGGGACAAAAGCGAAGGTTAAGATATTTACAAAGATAAAGGTCGCTAACCAGCCCGACATTAAAACCGGGAGAGAAAGAGGGGACTTCGGCATACCAGGTTTCTCCCGCTTCAGTCGTATATCCGGTATGAGTAAATCCTAAATCTTGCGTATGCAATCCCACCGAGAATCCGAAATGTATCCTCCGCTGGTCAATATAAGGCAATCTTTCCAATTTACGTTTCTGTGCAATCCCTGAAACAGCCATTAATGACATCAAAAACAAAAGTATCGTCTTTCTCAATCGTGTTTCTTTTAATACATACATTAAACGGTGCAAAGTTCCTCTTATTGCCTGCAAAGATAACATTTTGGCAACACCTGTCAGTGAATGCCAAAATAAAAAAGTTCTTTTTTATTTGAATGAACCGATAAAACTACTACTTTTGCAGGACATAATTAGTACTAATTCATCAATTAAAACTTAGAAACAATGGCTTACGTTATTAGTGACGATTGTATTGCTTGCGGAACTTGCATTGACGAGTGTCCGGTAGAAGCTATCTCTGAAGGTGATATCTATTCTATCAACCCAGATGTATGTACTGACTGTGGTACTTGCGCAGACGTTTGTCCGTCTGAAGCAATTCACCCGGCTGAATAATACAAGCTACAAAAAATGTACAGGCTGCTTTCTACGGAAGGCAGCTTTTTTTATTTCTTGTCTTCACCACAGATTACACAGATGGACACAGGTTATTTATATTCAACTAAATTGTAATTCCCTCACTACAACATATTGCAGCAAGGGAATTACAATTTAAACATATATTGAACAATAAAAAAATCTTTTAATCTGTGTTCATCCGTGTAATCTGTGGTGAACTCTTATTTCAATTTAGCTAATGCTTCCTTGATACGACGGATAGCCTCTACGATATTTTCATCGCTTGTAGCATAACTCATGCGGATACATTCAGGAGCACCAAAAGAGGTACCACCTACACAAGCCACGTGAGCTTCTTCAAGTAAGTACATTGCCAAATCATCCGAATCTGCAATCTTACGTTCGCCGTTGCTCTTTCCAAAGAAAGTATCGCATTTCGGGAACAAGTAGAAAGCACCTTGCGGAACGTTTACTTCAAATCCCGGAACTTCTTTAGCCAACTTCACAATCAGGTCACGACGACGTTCGAATGCTTTCCGCATCTCTTTTACCGGTTCTTGTGTTCCTGTATATGCAGCTTCAGCAGCTTTTTGAGAAACAGAGCAAGGACCTGAAGTGTACTGACCTTGCAACTTGTTGCAAGCTTTTACAATCCATTCCGGACCGGCAATGAACCCGATTCTCCATCCTGTCATAGCATATGCTTTTGAAACTCCGTTTACAATAATTACATTGTCATGAATCTCAGGGAATTGGGCAATGCTTTCATGTTTGCCACTGTATGTGATATGTTCGTAAATCTCATCGGCTATAACATATACTTGCGGGTGCTTTGCCAAAACAGCGGCCAAGCCGGCCAACTCTTCTTTGGTATAAACGGAACCGGTGGGATTTGACGGTGAGCAAAGAATCAATGCTTTGGTTTTAGGAGTAATCGCTGCTTCTAGTTGTGCAGGGGTGATTTTGAAATCCTGATCAATACCCGCAGTGATAATAACAGGAGTTCCGTCTGCTAGTTTTACCATTTCAGGATAGCTTACCCAATAGGGAGCAGGGACTATTACTTCGTCACCGTCGTTAACTAGAGCCATAATCGTATTACAAACAGATTGCTTGGCACCGTTTGCACAGGAGATTTGTGCAGCTGTATAGTCTAATCCGTTTTCATTCTTCAGTTTGGCTACGATTGCATTGCGAAGTGCAGGATATCCCGGAACTGGAGAATATCTGGAAAAGTTATCATCTACTGCCTTTTTTGCTGCTTCTTTGATGTGGTCCGGGGTATTGAAGTCCGGTTCACCTACGCTTAAATTAATGACATCAACTCCTTGGGCTTTTAACTCATTACTTTTTTGGGACATGGCCAATGTTGCTGAAGGAGACAAACGATTCAGACGATCTGATAATTGATTCATTGCTATTATTTTTTAATGTGTTTAAGTTTACTTGCTGCAAAATAAAGGATAATATCTTAATTATGAAAGTAAAACAGACGAAATCGCATAAAAATGATGTGATTTCGTCTGAGTTATAGCTTTTTTATTTGTTAAAGTGCAATGTGTGTCCCATTCTGTCTTTTTTGGTTTTTAAATAACGCTCGTTATATTTGTTAGGCGTGATTTCAATGGGAACGTTTTCAACTATGGACAAACCGTATGATTCCAATCCTACACGTTTGACAGGATTATTTGTCAGCAAACGCATTTGGGTGACGCCTATACTGCGTAGTATCTGTGCTCCGACTCCGTAATCACGTTCATCTGCCTGATGCCCTAAAAGGATATTTGCTTCTACAGTATCCACACCATTTTCTTGCAATTTGTAGGCTTTCATCTTTTCCATTAGTCCTATGCCTCTTCCTTCTTGGTTTAAGTAAACAACAGCACCTTTTCCTTCTTTTTCGATCATTTGCAATGCTTTGTGCAGTTGTTCTCCACAGTCACAACGCATGGATCCGAAAATATCACCGGTGGCGCAAGAAGAATGTACACGTACCAAAACGGGTTCTCCTTCTTTTATGTCACCTTTTATAATAGCGATATGTTCTAAACCATTGCTTTTCTGGCGGAAAGGTATCAGACGGAAATGGCCGTATTCAGTCGGCATGTCCACTTCCACCCCTTTTTCTACTAATGACTCTTGCTTCAGACGATAGGCGATCAAGTCACGGATTGAAATTAGTTTCAGCCCCCATTCATCGGCCATTTTTCTTAGTTCGGGCAGACGTGCCATGGTTCCGTCCTCACTCATGATTTCCATCAGTGCGGCGGCAGGGTATAGCCCTGCCAGACGCGCCATGTCGATACAGGCTTCTGTATGGCCTGCACGTCTCAGCACCCCTTTGTCTTGTGCATATAATGGATTGACATGCCCCGGACGTCCGAATGTTTCGGGAGTGGAGGTAGGATCGGCAAGAGCACGGATGGTAGCGGCCCGGTCGTGGATAGAAACTCCGGTACTGCAACCTTCCAGCTTATCTACAGTTACAGTGAAAGGAGTACCTAGAACTGACGTGTTTGTATCTACTTGATGAGGTAATTCCAATTCTTTGCAACGAGAAATGGTAATAGGTGCACAAAGCACGCCACGTGCATGTTTCAACATGAAATTGACTTGTTCGGGAGTAATTTTTTCCGCAGCAACAATTAAATCGCCTTCATTTTCACGATCTTCGTCGTCCACTACAATGACAAACTTACCTTCACGGAAGTCAGCTATCGCTTCTTCGATGGTATTTAGTTTTAATTCTTCCATAGTCAAATTATAAATGATTTATTGTTTATTCTTTCTTGAATTTCACGGTTGGTCTTGATTATGTTTTTTAAATCTTTATCCAGCCGGATACTGAACCGCCAAATGCGGAAATAGAAGAACAGGCCTATTGGTACAATGATTCCTGCAAGTAAATTAAGCCATTGGTTGTCAAACGGACTTTTGTGAGCTTTGGTGGACAAAATGGGATATTTATTTAAGTATTCCAGTAATACTCCATCTTTGCTGTTGGATAATTCTTCTATGAGTAGTTCCATTTTGGCACTGATATCGGCTATGACGTCGTCATGTCCTTTATTGGTGAAGATGCGGATATAATTAGGTGCATCGGCCAGTCTATGCTTGATGGCATATTCGTTACAGATGTTGCATAGTTTCTCCAATTCCGTTTGTATACGTGGATAGTCCGGATCTTCTATAATAACTTCTTTTTTGAATACATGGCGCGAGGGGCGCAGACCTAGCAGCATACGGAAGAAATTGATATACACTTCGGCATTGAATACCACAGAGTCATTATTTGACTTATAAGTAAAGAAGGCTCCGATAGGTGCCAATACAATGGTACTCATCCACACGCCCAATACCATATTCATTTCACCGCTTTTTGCTACTCGGGTAGCTCCGGAATCAATGATATAATAAATTACGAAAATTAAGACGGATACCACTACGGGCATTCCTAAACCTCCTTTGCGGATGATGGCTCCCAAAGGCGCACCGATGAAAAAGAAAATCAAACAACTGAGAGAGAGGGTGATTTTTTTGTGCCAGTCGGCTTCGTGTTTCCGGATATTGTTGTCCGCATCTGTAGTTTGATAGCTTTTCATGCTCCATTCGCTGGCCAGTGCCTCGGTACGATCCGCCGCACTACCCAGTGTCTTATCTTTTTCAGCTAAAGTATAGGAATTGAACAGGCTGTCCACATTGATTTTGTTGTTTGTTTCAACTATTTTTGCGGAGTCTGTTTTCGATAATACGATATTGCGATAAGTCGAGGCTTTTATTTCATTATACATACTTCTTCCCAAGCTGTCGGCACGGTGGTTCAGTGAGTCGATGGACTGGCTAATTTCAATCATGTTTTTGCTGTCCGAACGGTCACTTAAAAAGCTTCCATCTACCATGTTGAATCCACCGTCAAATTCGATAATGGTATGTTTCTCTCTGAAGGTTTCACGTCGATAGGGGACATTATTGGATGAAATGGTCTGCGATTTCAGATTTTCGAACTGCTCTCCGTTGTACAGATGTAGATAAAGATGTTGTTTGTCTGCTGTCATCTCCATTTTTCCTTCGGAAGCCCATATAATGTGAGCGTTTTCAAACCCATCTGAAAAGTTGTAGATCAGTACATCTTTTAGCATTCCTGTTTCACGGTCTTTCTGTTTTACATATATATTATACCCCTCAATTTCGTCGTAAAATACACCTTCCGGAATATCCAGTTCTGGTGAAGTTTGCTTCATGGATACAAGTAAAGTAAGCAGTTTGATCTGCGCTTTGGGAGCTATGACATTTTGAAAATAAAACGAGGTACAACACAGGAAAGTACAAAAAATAATCAGTGGACGTATGATCCTCAATAAGGGAATACCCGCTGCTTTCATTGACAGCAATTCATATCTTTCACCAAAGTTACCGAATGTCATTAAGGCAGCTAATAAAATTGCCAAAGGTAGGGACAAAGGTATTAAGGTCAGAGCAGAATAAAAGAAGAATTGTGCTAAAACACTCATTTCCAATCCTTTTCCAACCAACTCGTCTACATATCTCCATAAAAATTGCATCATGAAGATGAAGAGACAGATGAAAAAAGTACCTATAAAGAGCATCAAAAAGCTCTTTAGGATAAATATATCTAATTTTTTTATGCGTAGCATTATTTCATTTTGTGCAACTATCAAGGCACAAAAATAGCATAAAAAACGGAGAGCAAAGACAAGTTTTGCATATTTTTATAGAATTACAGTCCACTTACCCTTTTTAGCTTCTCTATTTCGGAATCCCAAAGTTCTTTCGTATCTTCTACTTCATCGGGGTCTGCCCAGTCAATCACTTCCAGCATATAGTCAGAGGTTAGTTCGTTATAGACCATTTTCAATTCAAAATAGGCTTTAGGATCTTCATCATCCAGCCATCGAAAGCGTATAAAACTGTTAACCCGGAAGTTTGTAACTTCAGCTTGCCGTGTTTCTGTTTTTCCCCAATAAAAGGTGAATACTTTGTCTTTGAATGTCACCTTGTCTGCAAACCATGTTTCCAGGCCGGATGGAGTACTGATAATAGACCATACGATGTTACCGGATCCGGCTTTCAACATGTACTCCAAGCGAATTTTTTCTTTTCTCATAGGTTAGCTTTTTAAAGTTTCGGTGGCAAATTAAGCCAAATTTTCTTATTTGCCATAATAAATGCTATGTTTTTTGAAATATTTATTTGCCATATACTAAGCTGTTTTTCTCTTTAAAAACGAATTTTACAAGAAAAAGTTCTCTGAAATGTTGCAAAGTTCAAAATAACTTTCTATCTTTGCACCCGCAATTGAGAAATGATGGCGGGATAGCTCAGCTGGTTAGAGCGCATGATTCATAATCATGAGGTCCCCAGTTCAATCCTGGGTCCCGCTACAATGAAAATTTCACTTCTTCAGTTCCCCAGTCAATCACCGCACAAGGTTGTACCAAAGTCATCGTCTGGGTCAGATTCCCGGCCTTAATCGTTACAGAACCGGTGATTTCCTGAGCGGTCGTATTCAAATTCGCCACCGAAACAGTCACGATAGAATCATTGGTCCGGCTAGCTGTAAAATCGTCCGTTACGCTTTCTACAGTCCAACTATCCGTATAGGCTTTCACTTTAATATCACCATTTCCTCCCCAAAAAACCAAGTTTTCCAGGCTGACATCACTTAACATAAGTCCGGATTCCTGACTAACCGTCACTTTTTTTACCGACTGCTCTTTCTGTACCGTAATCGTCGCTGTCCGTACCGCTGCCTCCGTATCGTTCGGGTCCACCCTGACGGCTATCGAATCGGTGCCCTGAATCCATTCCGGTTTACACCACGACTTATCCGAGCTAAAGGTCCAATCGTCAGTATTACATTCGACCACAAAACCCTCTTCGCCTCCTTTTAAGCCATAACTCAAATTCGTCTTCGTAACCGCTAGTGCTCCCGACCGCTGAGCAACCGTAAATATTTTATAAAGCTGATCCGATACCGATACCGTGATATGTCCGAAACGTTCTTCAGAGCCGGTATTTACTTCTGCTGTAAAATTCACGATCGAATCCTTTTCTACGGAACAGGTCACCCAATCGGCATCTTTATCGATACTCCATGCAACATCCGACCGCACGATAAACGAACCCGTAGCTCCTTTAGCACTGACTTCCAGGGTGTCGGCAGATAAACTGATCGTAGGTGCAGCCTGCATGACAGCCAGACTTTGTGTCCGGCTACCGGCCTGTATCTTTAATATAGCCGAACGTATTTCAGCCCCTGAATTATCCTGGGTTTTCAATATCAACAAAGTATCTTTTTTCTCATAGGTAATCCAATCGTAATCGTATTCCGCCACCGCCCAGAAGTCGAAAGTCGTCGTAATCTTTACCGTATCCAGCCTTCCTGTTGCAGAACGGTTCAAACGGGACGGAGTCAGATACAAATCGGCACTTTGAGTGGTAAAACTACGTACCACCGAATGTACATCCGCAACAGAAGCATTTTCATATTTGGCATAAGCGACATAAGAATAAGTCGTAGCCGATTCCAATTCGGTCAAATCCAGATACATCACAGAATCGACCTTTTCTACTTTTAAAACATCCCCATAAGATAACAAAGCACTCTTATCGGTCTGTACTCCATAACAGATTCCCACTTCACCGATACCGGCCGTCTCATTCAGGCGGATCCGTACCCGGGCAGATGTCGGCGTGATCGATTCTTCCAGCGGCCCGCCATTCACATGTACCGAGGATGTAGTCAACACATCGTCGTCATCGCTACAGGCTCCTAAAAAAACGGCCAGCAGACCTACTAAAACGGAAAATATTTTATTCTTCATAAGATTCATCATTAAAGTTATACTTAGTTTTTCACCTCCGTATTGACAAATTTCACCCGATAAGGATATTCTTCATCATTGCCGACATCGTCGTCCCAAACATGAGGTTCATGCCGGGTCGGAGCTCCCGATACCACAAACCACAACTGTTTCAGCCCTCCACCGGGCACGGTAAAAGATACGGATGCTTGCGGAGCAGTCCCGGTTGCCTCCCCCATATCCCCGTATACAGGTGTCCAACTTCCTTGCACACCGACAAAACCGAACCTCCATCCTGCTTTGCTATCACCGACTGTCCGATAACGGCTGTCACCTGTAATCCCTTCGAATTCGGCAGTCACCGTCGTTCCTCCTTCCGGTACGCTCAACTGAAAAGCATTATAGCCGTAATCATGCGGTGTAAAAGCGATATTTTGCTCCGTGCCGTGATCTGCAGTCACCGTATCCGGATAGGAACGATAATATCCGTTCTCAGCGATCAGACGGGTCTTGTGGGTATACCAGGTTTGCCGGTCGGCCTCGCTTTGTCTATCGACGATACGCCGCAAATAACCGCCCAAAGGATAATCCCAGGTAATGTCATGACAAGCCGATTCCCACACTTCAGCATTGAATTGATCCTGTGAAAGACCTGCAATCCGTTTATAAGCCGTAATCGGGTCTTCATGGCTTTCAGACTCCCGCCATACCCGTCCCAACATATCTTCCCCATGTTTCATCCGCCAATATTCCATCAGATAAAAAGCCTGGTAACGCAACCATTCGTGCATAAATCCGCGGTGATGATTGGCCAGATAAATAGGTACATCACAATTCCACTCCGGGAAAAGCGCGATATTCTGCCACGCCATATGCTGGGCACACATCTCCCAAAAACTATTGCCATCCTGCGAAGTTCCGCTTTGCCCCTGACGGAAGCCGGCCTCTTTGTTCGGATCGTCACAATACACCTGATATTGGAACGAATGCCCGAACTCGTGGGCGATCGTCTGTCCCACCGGTTTCATCGTCGCCGGATTGACCCACAAAGCTCCGATCACATCATCGTATCCTCCGCCATATGCCGTCCACGTGGTCGTATAATGGACGATCACCATCATCCGGATCGAATCGACGTTCGAATTTCCCGGAGTGACAAAATTCAGGGAATCATGATACAATTTATAGAAACGCTCTCCTTTTTCGAGTAAATCGTCGAGATCGACAGTCATATCCACCCCATTCAAAGGCGGAGCACTTTTGGGATCGTCACCGAATCCTTTTTCCCAGAATACCACAAAATTTTCGGAAGAAACCATCCGGTGATAACTGAGCCGACTGTTATCGTCATAAAAATCCATAGACCGCAAATCATCCTGGACCGGGAAAAACAGCTTCTTTCCACTGGGCAATACGGTGGCTTTTCCTTGTACCTCACTATCGGTAAGCCGGCACTCGATCTCAAAGACTCCTTTCTGAGTCACAGACAAATTACAATCGAAAAAGAGATCTTTCCTGAAAGCGGTATTCGCTTTCTCAACCTTATATTGTACCGCGTTACCGGTAGATTGTGATACAACCGGATAAGAGGGAACGGGATAAGGAACGATCACCGCTTCGTCGGTATAGATAATTTCTGCCCAGGGATTAGCCGTTTCAAAATTATTTTTATTTGTCCGGGTCACCCAACGATCTTTCCAACTAATGCTCTGATTGCGTCTGTCTTTAACTTTCAGTATCAAATAACCATAATTTTTATTATAAGCACTGCCTAAAGCCCCGGCGAATTCCTGCAGCTCTTCCTCGCTCAGTTCTTTACTACTCACGTCGGCAGGAGCTTTATCGCTATCCGTCGTTCCCCAGGTTGCCGATACAGTGACAGCCTTAGCCGAATTGTCTTTCAACTGGATGCGACAAACGCCTTCTTTGATTTGGGTGACGCCTCCACTGCTAATCTCCAGATCAACCAGATAAACTGCCGCCGGAATATTTTTGGTACCGGCCCCATACAATATCAGTTTTCCAGTAGAAGCATCGACCGACAGTGTCGCCTTTTGAACCGGATTATATTTAGCCAGCACCGCTTCCATGGTCTTATCCGTATTCAGATCGACAGGCGAAGACCACCCGATGACCTCACAGCTCTCGAAAAAAAGCGGTTCACTTTCTTTGGTCGAAAAATTACGGACATCTTTGATCTTTACCGTGATATCCTCCCCGACTCCCTCCGGTAGTTTCAACGCTTCAGATTCATAATCTTCTCCTTTGAGCACGGAAAAGACCGAGGAACCGTATCCCACCTCATCCAGATCGATCCCTTTGATTTTTTCGTTACCGGAACACCCGGAAGAGAAGCCTATCGCCAGGATAGCGATAAGCCTCCACCCCTGTTTTAATACTTTATATCCCATATTTATTCTACTGCTGAATAATAATAAGCATCCCAGTCTTCCGCACTACACCAATCTTCGTGGAATAAGAAACGCAATACCAGTTTTTTCTTTTTGTAGTCGTAATACGACTCATCTTTCACTACACTATTGTCTCCCGGTTCGAGGAATTTCACCACCTCCACCCGGTAACATCCCGGAGCATAAGAAGCTTCCTCATAGTGTAATTTGAAACACAAGGGATAACGGAAATCCACAGCACCGGAAGCCGAAATAATGTAGTCGAAATCATAGGTTCCGAAATCGCTTCTCCTATCCCAATCTACCGTATATCCCTCTCCCGCCATATATTGTTCTTTAGAAAGAATAATGCTTCCGATGGTCCCTCTATCCCGGCTCCATACCACCATACTATCCAATTGCCAGGTGAACGATGAAAGATCGACCTCTTCTATCCTGAACCCTCCGGCTACAGTCATCATGACCGTTCCGCAATCCACCGTTATCGTTTCTCCCGGCATCCCTTCATCGGGCATCGTTGCAGAGACATAAGCCGTATCGTATCCGGTCATGGCTAGTCCCAACGTATAATCTCCCGGCCCCGGCACCTTCACAGTTGCAACACCATCTGCATCGGTCATATCGGCCCCGGTTTCCAGTCCCAAAATAGAAACGCCTGTGATCGGCAGGAAAGTAGAATCGTCTAAAACGGTAAAATTGATCACATAGGACACCGTGTTGGGATTCAAAGCAATCTTTACCTCCACATTTTTCGTACTTCCTTCGCTTACTTCCCCGATAGCTACCGTCGTTGTATAATCCTGATAAGCTTCATGAGAAAATACCAGATTAGCGACAGCCCGCGGAGCCTGATCGAAGGTCAACGTCGCTTTGCCATTGGCATCGGTCGTTTCCGAAATTTTCAAAGCAGTCTGCTTCAAAGTTACCTCCGCTATCGGTAAGTCCGTTTCTCCGTCGACCACCGTCAGATTCACAACGGCAGCTCCGGCAATGTATTCTTCATCGGTGATCTCGTCATTATCGTCATCCGTACAGGCCCCAAAAGCCTGGCACCATCCTGTT
>ENA-UEOR01002092-UEOR01002092.1-human-gut-metagenome-genome-assembly--contig:-NODE-2092-length-11179-cov-10.462709_pt1 | contig 11179 bp, 8 predicted proteins | sample MGYA00242887_ERZ507890 | MGnify/ENA primary metagenome ERZ507890 (study PRJEB26167, sample SAMN06115431) | human gut metagenome | host: Homo sapiens | place: China:Guizhou | collected 2014-10-21...
GGGGTCGCGGGCTTCGCGGTCCATCTTGTTGATGAAGGTGAAGATGGGGATGTGGCGCAGGGTGCACACCTTGAACAGCTTGATGGTCTGGGCCTCGACGCCCTTGGCGGCGTCGATGACCATGACGGCGGAGTCCGCCGCCATCAGGGTGCGGTAGGTATCCTCCGAAAAGTCCTGATGGCCCGGGGTGTCCAGAATGTTCACGCACTTGCCGGCGTAGTTGAACTGCAGCACCGAGGAGGTGACGGAAATACCGCGCTGCTTCTCGATGTCCATCCAGTCGGAAACAGCGTGCTTGGCGCTCTGCTTGCCCTTGACGGAACCGGCCTGGTTGATGGCTCCGCCGTACAGCAGCAGCTTTTCGGTCAGCGTGGTCTTGCCGGCGTCGGGATGGCTGATGATCGCAAACGTCCGGCGGCGCTCGATTTCTTCACGATTTGTCATAGATCTGAAATTCTCCTAGAAGGGGGTGAAGTTTTCTCCGCTCCCGCTGCGCGGGAGCGGAGAAAACATATTTTTACACATACGCACTTTATTCTATACGAAAACGCGCGATAATGCAAGGGCTTTCGTTATTTTTTCAGGATGAAGCAGGGCAGAGGGGCGGTTTCGGCCCAATTGGCAAAATCGCACACCAGAACGGTGAAATCTTTCAGCGGAAGTGCCCGCAGCCAGGCCAGCACCGCCTGCTTTTCGTCTGTGCCGATGACCGCCCCGCTGTACAGGATGGCGCTGACCACCCCGCCGGGGCGCACCGCCTGCAGGGCGGCTTCCAGCGCGGGGATGCTGCTGTCGGCGGTGGAGAACACCGCGTGGTCGGCCCCCGGCAGCCAGCCGAAGTTGAACATCACGGCATCCGCCGTACCAGGCTGCACATACTGTAACAGATGGGCGTGGCTGTCGCAGTGCAGGGCATACTGCCCGGCGGGCACCCCGGCCTGTTCCAGCCGGGCGCGGGTGGAGGCGATGGCTTCCGGCTGGATGTCAAAGCCCAGCACACGGCCCTCCGGTGCGGTAAGACGGCACAGGAAGGCCGTGTCGCCGCCGTTGCCGCAGGTGGCGTCCACGCACAGGCGCGGGTGCACCAGCCGCGCGGCGAGGAAGTCCTGCACGAATTTGACGGCGGTCAGGTCCGGGGTGCGGCGGCGCACCAGCTGCGGCCCCTCGGCCGCAAAGCCGAATTTGGCCCAGAAGGCCATCTCGGCGCAGTCGGCGGGCAGGGGTGCCGTAAACACGGTGGCGGCTTCGCGGTCATAACCGCCAAAGCTGCGCAATACTTCTTTTAACAGGTAGGAGCCGTAGCCCTTGCGCCGCCATGCCGGGTCGATGGTAAGGGCGGCAAGGGCCGCGCCCTGTGCGGCGGGGTGCAGGGTGCAATGGCCGATGGCCTCCTTTTCCTTATAAAGGGCAAAGCCCGTTTCCGTGCGGCGCAGTTCCATGCGGCAGTCTCCTCTTTTCTGCAGGTTTTTCTGCTGTTACAATAGCAACTGCGGGCGTTCTTGTCAAGAAAAAACAGCAGGACCGCATTTCACAGTTTCTTCACGGCACATGCGATTGGTTTTCACAATTGGTGTATACAATAAGAGCAGTTCCAGGGGGCGCAGTTCCCCGGAGACAGAGCCTTTTCAGGGAAGGAAGTATCAAGATGGATGAGAACAAATGGGAATACAACTATTCCTCTTCCGATAACACGGCAGGCGGCACCGGTTACCCCAATGTGGGCAGCAGCGGCATGAACACTGCCAACCAGTACAACAACGAGCCGGAGCAGCAGGCTGCTGCCCCGGATGCCGGCAGCACGGTGCCTCCCACCGAGGTGCCGCCCCGGCAGCCGGCGGAGCCGGAACCGCCCAAAAAGAAGAAGCACCATGTCAATGGCGGCAAGGTGGCACGCAGTGCCGTGGCACTGGTGCTGGCCGCAGTCATGGGCTTTGCAGGCGGCTATGTCGGCTCCCAGATGAACGGCAGCAAGGTGGTCATCCAGCAGGTGGCTCCCTCCAGCTCCAGCAGCTCTTCCGGCAGTGACAGCTCCATCACCTCGGCTTCGGCGTCCGGCAGCAGCCTGACCACCGAACAGGTGGCAGATCTGGTCAGCCCCAGCGTGGTGGTCATCACCACCGAGCAGGTGGTCTACTCCCAGTGGTCCTGGTACGGCCAGAATCAGGTGGAGAGCGGTGCCGGCAGCGGCGTGATCATCAGCTCGGATGGCTACATCCTCACCTGTGCCCACGTTGTGGACGGTGCTTCCAATATCACCGTGACGATCAATGATAAGGACTATACCGCAACGCTGGTGGGCGAAGATACCACCAGTGATATCGCGGTCATCAAGATCGACGCCGACGGCCTGACCCCCGCTACCGTGGGCAACAGCGACAGCCTGAAGGTGGGTCAGAACGTGATGGCTGTGGGCAACCCGCTGGGTGAGCTGGGCGGCACCGTGACCGGCGGCATGATCAGCGCACTGAACCGCAGCGTGACCATCCAGGGCACCAACTCCACCAACACCATGTCCCTGATCCAGATGGATGCCTCGGTCAGCCCCGGCAACTCCGGCGGCGGCCTGTTCAACATGAACGGTGAGCTGGTCGGCATCGTGAACGCAAAATCCTCTTCCAGCGATGCCGAGGGTCTGGGCTTTGCCATCCCCATCAATGATGCCATCAAGGTGGCACAGGAGCTGCTGGAGAACGGCTATGTGACCGGCCGCCCCTATCTGGGCATCACCTACCTGGCTGTGACCGACGCACAGACGGCACAGCAGCTGGGCGTGAACGCCTACGGTGTCTACATCGTGGACGTGACCAAGGGCGGCCCTGCCGATCAGGCCGGTCTGAAGGTCGGTGACCGCATCGTCAGCGTGGACGGCTCCGAGATCGCCGCCAAGGATGATCTGGGCACCCTGATGCAGAAGCATGCAGCCGGTGACACGCTGGCCATCACGGTGGCCCGCGACGGCCAGATGCAGACGGTCAATGTTACGCTGGGCGAAAAGACCGCGTCCAACAGCTAAAAATCCGATAGAACAAGGGCAGACTGCCGAAAAGCAGTCTGCCCTTGTTTTTTGTTGTTTATACGGCTCCGAACACGGTGGCGCTGTACGGCATCAGAAGGGCTTCCCGTTCATAGGTGCGGCTCTCGCCCCGCCATAAGCTGGAAGAAGTGCCGTCGCTCAGCAGTTTCCACTGCCCGGCGGGCAGCGGCACCACGCGGGAGGTGTCGGTGGGGTTGTAGAACACACACAGTGCCCGCCACCAGGCCCCGTCGCCGGGAGCAGCGGGCAGGGTCCAGCCCACCAGCGGCTGCTCCAGCGAGAAGAACTGCAGCGCCTCCGGGGCGTGGCGGTCGGTGGTGCCCAGCCGCGGGAAGGCGGCCCGCAGGGCCAGCAGGCCCCGGTAGTAGTCCACCAGGGCGTGGTACTGCCTGGCGCGGGCCCAGTCCAGACGGTTCAGGGCGGGGGAGGAGCGGTAGCTGTTGCCCACGCCCTTTTTGGTGCGGGCAAACTCTTCGCCCGCCTGCAGGAAGGGCAGGCCGAAACTGGTGAGGCAGATGCCGGCGGCCAGCCGGTTCTGGGCCAGTGCCACCGGGTCAGATGCGGTGAACTCCGGCCGCTCGTAGCGCACGCAGAGCAGTTTGTCCCACAAGGTGAAGTTGTCGTGGGCGGACACATAGCTTACGATCTGGCTGGGGGCGTGGGGTGGCAGACGGTCGCTGCGGCACCAGGCGGCCACCGCGCCGCCGACGTCCCAGAAGCTGCCGGGCTTGCCCTCCACATAGCCCGGCTCCCGGGCATTGAAACAGCCGCCCTTGATGGCGTCGCGGGTGTCGTCGCAGAAGATGCCGATGCGCTCGTTCAGCATGGCCAGGTTCGCCTTGTTGGCCTCGTACCGGTGCAGCTGGCTGCCGCCGCCCTGCCACGGCTCGCCGTACATCAGGATATCCCGCCCGCCGGGCAGGGCATCCAAAGCGGCACGGGCCGCGTTCATGGTGTCCACGTCGTACAGGCCCATCAGGTCGAACCGGAAACCGTCGATGTGGTACTCCTGCGCCCAGTAGAGCAGAGAGTCGATCATATATTTGCGGGCCATGGGGCGCTCGCTGGCAAACTCGTTGCCGCAGCCGCTGCCGTTGGACAGGCTGCCGTCCTCATTCTGGCGGAAAAAGTAGTCCGGTACGGTGTTGTTCAGTACGTTTTCGTAGCGGTACATGTGGTTATACACCACATCCATGATTACGCCGATGCCTGCCGCGTGCAGGGCGGCGATCATCTCTTTGCACTCCCGCACCCGCACTTCGCCCCGGGCGGGGTCGGTGGAGTAGCTGCCCTCCGGGAAATTGTAGTTGGTGGGGTCGTAGCCCCAGTTGTACTGCCGCAGCAGCGGCTTTGCCTCGTCCACGCTGCCAAAGTCAAAAATGGGCATCAGCTGCACATACTTCACGCCCAGACGCCGGAGGTAGTTCAGGCAGGTGGGGTGGATGCCGTCCCCGTGCAGGGTGGTGCCCTGCTGGGTAAAGGCCATGAACTTGCCCCGCCATGCCGGGCGCACGCCGCTGGCAGCGTCCTGCGAGAAGTCGCGCACGCTCACCTCCCACACCGCGCGCTGCTCCGGCGGGATGACCGGACGCACATCCCGCTCCCACCCGGAGGGGGCGGTGCGGGCAAGATCTACGATCATGCTGCGGGTGCCGTTCACACCGGCAGCGCGGGCGTAAGGGTCGCCGGTCTGGCGCGAAATGCCATCCACTGTGACCGTATAGGTATAGTATCGTCCGTGCTGGTCGCCGGGCAGATAGATGCTCCACACCCCCTGCTGCCCCCGCTCCAGCGGCAGAGTGCCTATGGGCTCACCGCCGCTGCCTTTGCGGTAAAGGCTGACCTCCACCCTCTGCGCCGTGGGTGCCCACAGGCGCAGATGGGTGCCGGAAACAGCATATTCCTGCCCCAGCGGGCCGGTGTAGGTGGTTTGAAGGTCAAAGGAGATGCTCTCGTACAGCGTTTTCAGTTCGGCGGGCGTTTTGACGGTCATAGTTTCTTCATTCCTTCTTGCAGATTTCCTATCAGATATAAGTGTAAACACCGGCGGTCTTTTTTGCAAGAGGGAATTGCAAAACCTGTCCGGGTACACTATACTGGAAGAAAACGACAAAAACGGAGGGCAAACCATGGCATATACCGACGATTGGGAAAACCTTATGAACGGTGTGTTCGGTGCAGGGGGCAGGCCGCGCTTTGGCGGCACCGCTCAGCCGGAAAGCAAAACGCCAAAGGCCAAAGCGCCCGCAATGCCGGACCTGAATGCTGCCCTGCTGGAAAACCAGAAGCAGCTGGATGCCCTGCTCAAAAAACAGAACGCCCAGCTGAAAACGCAGGACACTGCGGTGCAGTCTGCTCTGGAGGACAGCCGCCAGATGCTGCGGGATATGGAAGCGGACGGCCTGCTTGCCAAGGGCACTGCCGATGTGACCGCAGAGCACCTTGGCAGCTTTGAGGGCCTTGCCGCCGAGGTGAAAAAGACCGTTCTCGGGCAGGATGCCTTTGTGGACAGCGTGGTGCGCGCCATGCGCCGGCCCTTTGTGCTGGGCACCGAGCGCCCGGCAGCACGCAATGTGATCCTGCTGTGCGGCGGAGCCGGTACGGGGCGGCACTTTGCGCTGGCAGAGACCGCCTGCATCATGGCGGCGCGGGGCCTTTTGCAGAGCGACAAAACCGCGGTGGTGGACCTTGCCCTCTACCCCAATTCCGGTGCGGAAAAGCTGTTTTTGCAGGATCTGTATGCGGCCCTGCACGCCCCCGGGGAGATCGTGATCTTTGAGCATTACGAGAGCTGCCATGCGGCCTTCCTCAAGACTCTTGCAGACCTTGCTGTGAAGGGCAGCGCACCGCTTTCCAGCCGGTATCTGGTGAACAAGGAGGGCATCCTTGTGGATGCAGGCACGGCGCTGGCACCGGGCGCTGTGAGCAGTATCACGCCCTGCGGCAAGTACCTCATCTTCTTTTCCCGCAAGGGCCGGGACGCGCTGGCAGATAAGTTCGGTGCGCCCTTTGTGGCGGCGGTGGGCGATGTGTGCGCCACCAGCGCCTTTGCCCGCGAGGACCTTGCAGCGCTGGCGGCGCAGCAGCTGAATGCGCTGGCCCAGAAGGTGAGCGCACGCCTTGGCCTGACCCTCTCTGCCGGGGCCGATGTGCGGGACTATGTAGCCGCCCAGTGCTCTAAAGAAAAGGGTGCGGCGGGCCTTGCGGAATGCTGCGATAAAATGTTCCGCGCCCTGAGTGAATACTGCCTGCAGACCGATGCAAAGCTTACCGGCACCGTCACCCTGACCGCAAAGCCGGAGGGCGTATGGTTTTGCCTGAACGACCAGCCCGAGCAGGAGCTGTCTGCCCTGCTGCCTGCCGAGTACACGGGCGCTGTAGATGAAATCCGCGCCGAACTCAACGGCCTTGTGGGCCTTGGGGCGGTCAAGGAGTATGTGTTCGGTCTGGCGGATAACCTGCAGGTGCAGCAGCGCCGCGCGGCGGCAGGCTTCAAGACCGCCAGCCTTTCCATGCACATGATCTTCACCGGCAACCCGGGCACCGGCAAGACCACCATTGCCCGGCTGGTGGCAAAGTACCTCAAGGCCATCGGCGCGCTGAAGGGCGGCCAGCTGGTGGAAGTGACCCGCGCCGACCTTGTGGGCCGCTACACCGGCCACACCGCCCCGCTGACAAACAGCGTCATCGAGAGTGCCCTCGGCGGTGTGCTGTTTATCGATGAAGCTTACAGCCTCTACCGCGGCGAGCAGGACAGCTTTGGTCTCGAAGCCATCGACACCCTTGTGAAGGGCATGGAGGATCACCGGGACGAGCTGGTGGTCGTTCTGGCGGGCTACACCCGGGAGATGGAGGTGTTCCTTACCGCCAACAGCGGTCTTGCCAGCCGCTTCCCCAACAAGATCGAGTTCCCGGACTACACGGCAGACGAGCTGCTGGACATCACCAACGTGCTGGCAAAGGGCAAGGGCTACCGCCTTGCCGAGGGCTGCACCTTCCCGCTGCTGGGCTACTACAAGCGCCGTCAGGCGCTGGACAGCCGCACCGCCGGCAATGGCCGTCTGGCGCGCAACACGCTGGAAAAGGCCATCTTCAACCAGAGCCGCCGCCTCATCGCCGAGCCCGCCGCTCCCCTTGACCTCATCCAGCCCAGCGATCTGGAATTTGAGGAATAAGGAAAAATTGATAGGAAAAAGGGTTCCAGAAACGCCCGCAGGCGTTTCCGGAACCCTTTCTGTTTATTCATGCTGCTCCGCCAGCCCCTGCACCATCTCGTGCAGCTGGGCGCGGACGGCGGCGGGGGCGGTGACCTCTACCTTGCCGCCAAAGCCGCACACCCAGCCGAAAAACTGCTGGCTGACGCAGATGGGCACGTCAAAGTGGAAGTGACCGTCCTCCTCCGGGCAGAACACCGGCTCCCGGCCAAAGCGCTCCCGCATGACCGGCTCAAGGTCGGCAGCGCATCGCAGGGTGACCCGGTACTCGGTGCCGCCGAACATATTGAAGTGCTTGCGCAGGTAGGCAGGCAGGTCGAAGGTGCGGAAGAACTCTTTGCCCCGGCGCGGCTCGTCCAGCACCAGCACCCCGGCCATCCGGTCTACCCGGTAGTGGCGCACCGGGGGTGCTTTTTCGTCCTGGTAGGCGATCAGGTAATAGCAGCCGTTTTCCCATGCCAGCTGCCACGGGCTTACGGTGCGCACGGCGCTGCTGCCCTTGTAGCGGAACTGCACCAGACACCCCCGGTTGATGGCGGTATGCAGCGCATCGATGCTGTACAAAAGGGTCTGGCTGTCGGTCTTGGGGCGTCCGTCCACATACACCTGACGCTGCAACTGGGTGCCCTCGTAGTCGGAGCAGAGGGCTTCCAGCTTGTGGATGATGCGCTTGCTGGTGCGCGCCGAGATGACGCTGCTGGACTGTACCGCATCCACCAGCAGCTTCAGCTCCGAAAGCTCGAATGCGCGGCTGGCCATCCAGTACCCGCCGCCGCGCCCCCGTTGCAGCTGGATGTCGTAGCCCAGACTGCGCAGGGTGTCGATGTCGCTGTAAATGCTCTTGCGCTCGGCCAGAATGCCCTGATTTTCCAGCAGCTGCACCAGCTGGGGCACGTTCAGGCGGTGGTTCTCGTCGGTGCGCTGCTCAAGGATGCGCAGCAGCGTTACCAGCTTGGATTTCTGTCCTTCCTGCTTGGGCATGGGGCAATACCTCCGTCACGGTTTATTCCGGCAGCTTTTTGTCAAAGGCGGCGCGGCGCTGGGTGGAAAGGCGGAACATCTGTTCCAGCTTGTCCCGGTCGTCCGCTACAAGGGCGGCGCGCATCTCCTGCAAAGCGGAATCGAACTGGTCGATCTCGCTGATCAGGTTCTGCTTGTTCCACAAAAACAGCTCTGCCCACATTTTGTCGTTGATGCGTGCAATGCGGGTCAGGTCGCGGAAGGAGTCGCCGGTGTACTCGCACAGCGAGGAGTTGTCGTTGGCGCACATCAGGCTTACGGCAATGGCGTGGCACAGCTGGCTGACATAGCCGATCATCCGGTCGTGCTCCTGCACGGTCAGGGTGCAGATATGCTTGAAGCCCAGCACCTCGGCCAGCTCCTTTGCCCACTGGATGCCCGCCGGGGTGTTCTTTTCGGTGGGGGTGATGATGAAGTTTGCCGGGGCAAAATTCACCTCGGCGGCGTGCTCCACGCTGGAAGTTTCGCGGCCTGCCATGGGCACAGGCACCCGCATGAACAACTTTTAATTTCTGACGGAACAGATCATATTCTGAAAGATGGACATTGGGGAAGGCTATCACCTTCGTGCCTCTTACCTCAAATCGGAAATCCTCCGCCTGCTTTAACCAACTTTTTACTTCTTTGGGAAAAGGAACAACCTGAGACAAGCTCCCCTTTTCTCCTTTTCTCTTCTTTTTTGTTATTTTCTCTTTGTCATCCTGACAACGAATACAAGGAACAACATGAGAAATGGCAGCACTCTTCCTCAATACAGCCAAGAAAAATCCTTCTCCTTTCACTCTATGAGGCAAAAAACGATAAACAGGAAAATCCTGTCCCGCCAAATTTCCTATTATCCCCCATTCCGACGCCACTGGCACTTTCAGTATCTCCGCACCCAATTCATCAGCAATCCAAGCCACATTTTCCTCATCCTCTTCCCTATTATAAGTGCAGGTACTATAAATCAGCAGACCACCGGGTTTCAAAGCCGGCCATATATCCGCTAAAATCCTACGCTGACGTTGCCAACAAACCTGCACATTGTCCGTACTCCATTCCTCTACAGCCACAGGATCCTTCCGGAACATCCCCTCACCGGAACAAGGCACATCCGCCAAGACAACATCAAACACCTCTGTCAAAGAAGTGAAATCGGCCGGATCGTTGTTCGTCACCACAACTTCTGCATTTCCCCACTTTATCAAATTTTCAGCCAATACCTGAGAACGGTTACGCATCACCTCATTAGCCACCAACAAACTACCTACGGGGAGAACTGAACGCGCATGAGTAGACTTGCCACCGGGAGCAGCACACAAATCGAGCATCACTACAGGTCCGGTAATATAAGTGCGTAATACCTGTTCCACAAACATGGAAGATGCTTCTTGCACATAATAGCAACCAGCATGAAACAACGGATCGAATGTAAAAGTGGGCCGTTGCGATAAATAAACCCCTGCAGATGCCCAAAGTACCGGTTCTCCTGCAACTTCCACATTTTCTCGTCACAATATTTGTATACTAAAGAAACATCAACATAAGAAATATCCTGATTAATAATATCCGCAATTGTACTTCGCAGATTTTGACATACCTCATATAAATAGGCATGAATATTATAATAATAAGGCATTTCTTTTCTCACAAAATTAATTTTATATGTATTTTGACGATAAAATTTTGACTTACATTTTACCAATTCTGTAATATTAGAAAGAATTTTCTGGGCACGCTCATTTCTTTCCTGAATTTTTATCTTCTTCTCGTTTTCAATATTTAATTTCAATATTACAAATGAAATTCCTGCAATCACTAAAACTATTGCAATAATTAAATAACTTCTCAATGAATAACTCTTTTGAGGACATAATTCCTGCACTATAATAAGAATTACACACGATGCGATAGAAAATAAGCAATCCATTATATATAATTTTTTTCGCATAATTCCATATACTCCACTTATTACAAGTAAAATTAATAATACTTTATTATTTCTAATTCATCATCCAAAATACTTTTCTAAACCAGTTTTAAATAATCTTCTATTTTATTTATTTTTTTTTCTAATTTTTTTATTAAGACATCATATGCTGTTGTATTATACCGTTTTTCACTTTTAATAGCATTCAGTAACCATTCATATGAATCTTTTGTATGATTATCAATTATTCTATTTACTATAGAATAGTCTATCGGTTGACTTATAATTTCCTCTATCTTCTGTATATCATCTTTATCTGTAAAAAATAACCTATTTTCTAATCCAATCATTTTTAGTAATGTACTGAATCTTTGTAGTCCACTTACATTTGAATTAACAGTTATTAAAAATGGCTTATTAAAAATTAATGCAAAGCATAATCCATGAAACGAGTCTCCAACAAAAAATTCGCAGTTTTTAATATAATATAACCATTCTTCAACAGATGGTGTATGCAATGCTTCTACTCCTAATTTTTGTTTAAACACACCTGGTATATTTGGATTTTCAATTATCTTCATTTCACAATTTTGAATTTCACTAATTTTCTTTAATATATTATACTTTATGATATCTGGCCCCAAAATATATGCTGAAATAAAAGAATAATCCGTTCTATAATTCAATTTATCAGCCAATTCATAATACACAGTTTTATCACATATGAAAACCGGATCAATAACCTGATCTGCATTAACACCAAAATACTCTTTACATAACCTAACTCCATCTTCTTCACGCACACCAATATAATCAAACTTATTGATGTAATACTTATCAAGAATTCTCTCATCCTCTGGCGCATCGTATCCTGAACCAAAAGAAGATGCCATCGCTATTTTTTTCTTACTGTCATCCACAAAATCTAAAAAAAAAGAATTGATGGCTTTGTAAACCACATATTTTGTAGTTCCAAACCACATCCGAACCTACTATGAA
>ENA-UEOR01002095-UEOR01002095.1-human-gut-metagenome-genome-assembly--contig:-NODE-2095-length-11174-cov-11.912229_pt1 | contig 11174 bp, 9 predicted proteins | sample MGYA00242887_ERZ507890 | MGnify/ENA primary metagenome ERZ507890 (study PRJEB26167, sample SAMN06115431) | human gut metagenome | host: Homo sapiens | place: China:Guizhou | collected 2014-10-21...
GCACAAACTTTCTATTCGTTTAGCAAACTCCGTGAACCTCTCGCAGATATACAAGAATGTTCTTTTTTCAATGGTTACTACCTCCATACTTTTACTTTTAAATGGTTTATAAAACGTGTTGATTCTATTTCACCAGCAAATGAAAGAAGAATCAAGAGCCGTTTTAAAAACTGTCTGAAAGTGGTATGAAGTGGTTATAACTGACCGAACAAATGGATAGAAATTATACACAGTGAACATACAAGATGTTAAAACCGTCCATTTTATACTTACTACTAAGTAAATTGCATATATTTGCGTCATGAATGATACTAGAAATGAAATAATAAGATTAGGGAGTGAGTTGATTCGCTCTATTGGCTACAATTCTTTTAGTTATGCAGACATATCTAAAGCGTTGAATATAGAGAATGCAGCTATTCATTATTATTTCCCTTCAAAGTCAGATTTGGGAGTAGAGATAATAAGAAGAAATCTAAATGCTTTCAACGAGCTAACTAAAACATGGGAAAGTTTGGATTATAAATTACAGTTTTCCAATTATATTCATATGCACGATAGTTTTATCAAGAATCATTGGGTTTGTATAGTTGGCTCACTTTCGCCATCTTATGACACTTTACCTGAAAACATGCAGAAAGAGTTGCAGGGATTAGTAAACACAATTCTAAAATGGCTTACAGCTTTATTAGATAATGGCTTAAAAAATAATGCTTTTTCATTTACGGAAACACCTAGAACAAAGGCTTTCATGGTTCATTCCGCATTGCTATCTTCTTTGCAAATGAATAAAGTTCTTAGAAATGATGTATATAAGTCAATTCAGGCAGGATTATTAAGCATTTAATTTTTTTGCCCTAATAACTTACTTACTAATAAGTATAAATATGAATGCAATAATTAATTCGATTGGGATTTATCATCCAAAACAAAAAGTGTATAATTCGTTTTTTGAGAAAAGATTAGAAACTTCTGATAAATGGATTAAAGAAAGGACAGGCATAGAGAGTCGTTTTTTTGCAGCTACGGATGAATATACAAGTGATATGTGTATAAAAGCTGCATTAAATCTTTCATCTGTTTACAATAAAGATTTAAGCGATGTTGATTTTATAATAGTTGCTACTACAACTCCAGACCAAATTGTTCCAAGTGTCGCAAGCCAAGTTCAAACACGTTTAAAAATTCCACATGCAGGAGCAATAGATATATCATCTGCCTGCGCTGGATTTTGTAATGGTTTAATATTAGCAAAGGGATTGATTGCCGCAGGAACTCATAAGAAAATTTTAGTTTTTGGAGCTGATACATTGTCCAAAGTAACAGATTTTACAGATAGAAATACCTGCATATTATTTGAAGATGCAGCAGGAGTAGTTATTGTTGAACAATCAGAAGAAAATTGTTTATTAGAAACAATAACAGAAACAAATGGAGAATTTGGAAAAGACCTTTACCTAACAAATCAAAAAAACTTAATTAATGATGAAGAGGTCATTGCTAATAATAAGCTACATCAAAATGGAAGAGTTGTATATAAATGGGCAATACAAACATTATCGTATGGGTTAAAATCTTTAGCAAGAAAAAATTGTATCGCCTTAGATGAAGTGTCGTTTTTCTTGCCTCACAGTGCAAACTATAGATTGTTAGAAGCAGTGTTTCATGAATTAAAAATACCTATGGATAAAATGGCATTGGATGCCGCCAGACGCTCACGCGTGTTCGTCCCTTTTAAAATCTCGTCAATCACAAACAACATGGGCTCACCCGTTTTCAGTTCATCGAGCATGCGCTTTAAATATTTAATTTCACGCATGTAATAACTCTCTCCCTGCAGCACATCATCCCGAAGTGCCATCGAGGTCATCACCTGTATTGCAGGCATTTTCATATTTTTTGCAACACAGGTATTGATCGTCTGTGCCAGAATCACATTGATGGCAACCGCTTTCATAAATGTCGATTTGCCAGATGCATTTGCCCCGGTCAGTACCACACCTTTTTTCAGGACAAAATCATTCGGGATTGCATCTGCCATAAGAGGATGACTGATTTCCTCCACACTGATTGCGCCATCACTCTGCAATGACGGGCAGCACCATTGCGGCAGGCTTTTCCGAAAGGATGCGATCGCAATCTCCATATCGATTTCTCCTGCAAATGTATACAGTTGCATCGTCTCTTTTTTGCACGCGCGCAAAGTTTTTTGAATACGGTAAAATGCGACAACATCATGCAGCGTAATTCCCGCAATATAATCCCAGAGGATCCCCGTCACATCCCCGGATATGCTCTGGTATTTTCTGGTCTGCCAGCGCAGCATCCGGTGGGATAATTTTTGAGTTTTCTCCAATGCATGCAAAATTTCCGGTCTGTCCGGTTCCAGTTTTTTTACAATCCAGTTGCAAAAATCAAAAAGTTCTTTCAAACTGGATACCATAAACAAATTTCCCTCATATTTGCATTTTGTATGCAGATAAATAAGCAGATTGACTACCGCCACAACAAGAAAACCAGTTGCCCACAAATTACTTCGCAGCAAAATTGCCCCGATCAGACAAAAAGCCAGCAGTCCCTGCAAAAAATACAATATTGCACCGGGAATGACCAGTGGGTTAATTTCTTCCGTCAGGAAAAACGGCAGATAACAGCTTTCTTTCTGCTTGCCGATACGCATGAGTTTTTCTTCTATCTCTGTGCGTATGGATTCCCGGCGCGAAAAAAACGAAATCCTCTTTTCCATATCCTCACAGGACTGCCGTGTCTGCATATTGTGCAGGCGATGGTACAGAATCTGCTCTCCCATATACGTCCGGGTATGATTGATCCGCGCAAATACACGATCCATCTCCAGGTCATTCCACGTAACGGTATCCACGCTTCCTGCACTTTGCCATTCTTCCTTCTTTACGTCCTGCACCACCAGCTCTTCATACATACGGATTTCGCGCATGCGCTTCTCCAGTGATTCCCACGCTTCCAGCTCCATTGGATTTTTCCCGAATTGTGCTTTTATTCTGTTTCTTCTTTTTTGCTTTTTTCCAATCACCCAGTTCATGATTTCCACCTCAATTTTTAAATTCTGGCAGAACTATAAACCATGAACCAGGGTGAGAGTCAAGGGATTTTTACCAAAAAGACCGTTTCTGTGCCGTATAAATGCAGCGGTTGCCATTGACCAGAAATGCCACCAGGCAGACCGCAAAAAATGCAAGCCCATTTTCCACACCAAATACTTCCATTCCGATCAGAACCGGAGCCAGCAAAGTATTGGTTGCACTTCCAAACACTGCCGCGTATCCAAGTGCCGCGCAGACTATCGGTGGCAGTCCTGTCAGGCTTCCCAGCACAAAACCGAGCGATGCACCGATGGAAAAAAGCGGCGTCACCTCTCCGCCCTGAAACCCGATCGACAAAGTCAGTACCGTAAAGAACAGCTTCAAAATCCAGTCAAACATATACAGTTCTCCCCCGGAAAATGCCTGCGCGATCAGATTGGTTCCAAGTCCGCAGTACCGTCCGTTCCACGCCAGAAAAAGGAACACCGCCAGTGGGATCGACACAAAGCCGATTCTCTTGTATGGATTTTCCAGTACGTTTCCCATAAACTGTTTTACTTTTTGCAAAAGCACCGCAAACAGCCGTCCCGTCAGACCGAACAAGATTCCAAAAAGAATCAGATACGTCACCGTCTTTGTGTCCGTCAATGACAGGGTCTGCGAAAGAAGAACCGAAAATTTTTCCAGCCCCAGCGCATGCGAAGTTGCAGATGCCGTAAAAGACGCAATTGCCGCAGGAAGCAATGCGGAATATGCCATACTTCCACTCACCACTACTTCCATCGCAAAAAAGACTGCTGCAAACGGAGTCTGAAAGAGGCCTCCAAATCCGGCTGCCATTCCCGCAATCAATAATATCCTGCCGTTGTCCGGGAAGTGGAATCTGCGGGCAAACGCATGGGAAAGTGTGGCACCGATCTGCACGGCAACGCCCTCGCGCCCCGCACTTCCGCCAAACAGATGTGTGATCCATGTACCGGCCATGACAAGTGGGATGAGTGCCAGTGGAATCGACTCCCGCTTTCCCTGCCCGGCTTCCATGACAAGCGTCATTCCTTTTGCCGCCGTCTCATTGAAATGCCGGTATAACCAGACGATCCCAAGCCCTGCCAGCGGCAGAAACGGCAGCAATACAACTACATGCGCCGAACGAAAATCTGTAATAAAAAGTAAAACACGACCAAATACCGCGTCAATGGCACCAATTGCAATGCCAAGGAGCAGCGCAGATAGCACATACAAAAATGTTTCTTTTGCTTTTTTCTTTAATCCCTGTAAATCTTGTGACAGATTCATGGTTTTCCTCTTCTTTCATAATCCCTTTTTCGTCTCTTACATGCGACATATGAACAATTGATTTACTGCTACATCCATCCTGCATCAATCCTTCCCCTGCACATCCTCAAAATCTTACAGCAAATAAAAAAGCCGATGGTCTCTGCGATCAAACAATCGTAGAAGTCATCAGCTTATCGTTCAGCAGTTCAGGGAAATTCCCTTGGGAGAACTTCATTCCCATTGACAGATTACTCCTTTTCCCATAAAAAATCAAGGGAAAAAAATTTTGGACCACATGTTACAATCTGCTGCTTTTGTAACTTACATCCCGGATTTTTCATTGCTACAATAAGGGTATCATGAATGTATGCAAAGGAGACGATTACAACTATGGCAAACAGAATTATGTTAAATGAAACATCTTATCACGGTGCAGGTGCAATTCAGGAGATTGCAACCGAGGCAAAAGCACACGGATTCCAGAAAGCTTTTGTCTGCTCTGATCCTGACCTGATCAAGTTTGGTGTAACAAAAAAGGTAACAGATGTACTGGACAAGAATGGTCTTGTGTATGAGATTTATTCCGATATCAAACCAAATCCAACCATCCAGAATGTCCAGCACGGTGTACAGGCATTCAAGGATTCCGGTGCCGACTACCTCATTGCAATCGGCGGCGGCTCTTCCATGGATACTTCCAAAGCCATCGGTATCATCATTGCCAATCCGGAATTTGAAGATGTGCGCAGCCTTGAGGGCGTAGCTCCGACCAAAAAACCATGTGTACCGATCATCGCTGTTCCGACCACCGCTGGTACTGCGGCAGAAGTTACCATCAACTACGTCATTACCGATGTGGAAAAGAAGCGTAAATTTGTATGTGTTGACCCACACGATATGCCAATTATCGCAATCGTAGATCCTGAGATGATGTCTTCCATGCCAAAGGGACTTACTGCTTCTACCGGTATGGATGCCCTGACACACGCCATCGAAGGATACACTACAAAAGCAGCCTGGGAAATGACAGATATGTTCCACCTCAAAGCCATTGAGCTGATCTCCAAATCCCTGCGCAGTGCCGTTGCAAACGAAAAAGAGGGACGCGAAGGCATGGCTCTCGGCGAGTATATCGCAGGTATGGGATTTTCCAATGTCGGACTTGGAATCGCACATTCCATGGCACACACACTCGGTGCTGTCTATGACACTCCACACGGTGTTGCCTGTGCAATGATGCTCCCAATCGTTATGGAATACAATGCCGACTGCACCGGTGAAAAATACCGTGAGATTGCACGCGCCATGGGTGTCAAAGGTGTTGATGAAATGTCTGTGGACGAATACCGCAAGGCAGCAATTGATGCCGTACAGCAGCTTTCCGTCGATGTCGGAATTCCGACCAAACTGGAAGCACTGAAGGAAGAAGACTTACAGTTCCTTGCAGAATCCGCACATGCCGATGCCTGCGCACCTGGAAATCCAAAAGATGCCAGTGTGGAGGATCTGAAAGCACTGTTCCGTAAACTGATGTAATTTCTTACAATTCAATATAAAGTGGACTGTAAAAAGTCACTGATGAAAGAAACGCCAGTTCCGGCGAATACCGGTTCTGGCGTTTCAAACGATAGACCAAGCGGATGCATTTTTTACAGTTTCTTCCTATATTAATCCCAGTTCTTGAAATACGTCCTGTAGCCGCACAGGCATGGATTCGGTCAGCGCATGTGCCAGCTCTTCTGGCGTACATTTCCGATACCCGAGCACCCACTGCACCGTCATATAAACCGAACCAAGACAATACATTTCCAGTTCAAACTGCAATTCGGTGGAAATCTTCCTTCCTGTCCGGCTTTCGATCTGCTTTGTGTAAAACTCCTGAATCAGTTCAAAATCATGATCTCTCAGGCAATTCTGCTGATCATTTTTGAATGCCGCCCGAAAAAACAGCTGCTCCATCTGAATGTATTCAAATTTGTTGACAAGGCTCTCGTAGACGGTTCTTCCTTCTCCCATGTGCTCAAATGATTCCAGCAAAATCTTATCAAAATACCAGTTGATCAGATCATATTTATCCTGAAAATTCCGATAAAATGTCTGACGCGTCAACCCACAGGTTTCTACAATTTCTTTTACGGTTATTTTTTCTACCGGTGCAGTGCGCATACATTCTTTCATGGCATTCGCCAGCTTATAGCGCACACCGTCATTCTGCTTTTGTGGTTCCATGTTTCCCCCAGTCTGGCAAGTTTCTCTTTTGGTTTATTATTGTCTATTATACTATATCTGCATAATTTTTTCATCTGTTCGTTTTCTTTTAAATTGCTGTTTAACTGCGTGGTCTGGGGTCTTTGGGTTTTGGCAGGAGGGACGGATTTGCGGGGAAGTTGATTTGGGTATAAGGTTTCTCGATGCGACGGAAGAAGGGGGACATTCTCTTTCTACAGAAAAATTTGCAAGTTAGCGCCGATATTGATTTCAGGTAAGTTTAACAAATATTTTACTTTTATGCCATTAGCATTATGTGATGGAACTACGGCGCAGTTGCAAATTTGTTCTTCCGAAAGAAATGTCCCCCTTCTTCCTGTTGGCTGGAGATAATATAATTGAGAAACATATTTCCGCAAATCCTGTCTATGTGACAAATATAAAGGCACCAGAACTTGCAGTTAAAGGCGCTCCCGGAAGGAAATGCGTGCAATGAGCGTTTACGGCAATGAGAAAAGGCGCACCAATACCTGCCAATAGGTAGGTATAGAAGTGCGCCCTTAGTTCCTAAGGGATACTTACTTGACCTTTATTTCGTGTTCTACATAAGTCCAATCATTATCAACATCATTATTCTTTACTTGCCAACCAGCATATTTTCTAACTCGATATGTCTTCAAAACATTTTTCTCATCAAAGTACTGAAGAGCAATTGTATCAAATGACATAGCTTCTGTGTCCTCATAGGAAATTTTATACAGATAAACACAGTTCTCTCTTTTTATGCTTGTTGGTTCAATGACAAATGAATACGATCCATTAGTGTCACCATAATAATGTTCTTCTTCATGCGTTATCTCAGAATTATTCTTAGATGTAGTCTGAAGATAATTAATCTGGATCATCTTGGCAACAACTTTGTTTTCTTTCATCAGAACCAAAGTAACATCTCTCATAATACGAGCTCTCTTAGATGTATTCTCTATTTCAAAGATTGTTGGTATGAGAAAAGTCAACCCTCCCTCTGGATTGTCATATATTCCCCAGCCTTCTCTCCCCATATTTTTTAGACAATTAAATTTCGTATATATGCACATTTTTCCATACTTTTCATTTACATTTTGGATAAATATCATTGCCACACTACTACAAATTCCGACAAGTGCACCTATAACCAACAAAATCACTTCATTCCAGTCGATACCTATTGTATTCATTATTATATCCTCTTTGCAGTTCCTTGTATTTTAATTCTATTTACCTCACCATTGCCACAAATCTTACAGATACATGGAGCATCTAATACACTATCAAAATCTGCGGAAAGGCAAACTGGGCATAGATCATAATCTTTCATAGCTGTGGCTTGTCTCTTATTATCTAGTGATGCTCTTATCTGATATTTTGCCGGATTATTACCTAAAATAAAGTCTGGTAGAAGAAAAATAGTAGTTTTAACTTTCAAAAAATCTGATTCTTGATACGCTATATCTATATAATCATATCCATCATACATAAATATGACATACCTACGCTCGCGCTCTTTTTCCCAGTTTTCGTCCTTAACCGAGAGAATCCAATATTGCATTATTTCTTCAAGGAAATCATGTTTCTCAGAATCATCCATTTTGAATAATGAAATTATTTTGCACAAGAAAAGAATCTCTTCTTTTGCCATTTCTTTATCATATAAAACATCAAATGCAATAACTTGCGAAAAGGCCGGATACGTTTGTTCTTCTTCATTGTGCCCTAAATGAATTGGAGCTAACAGTTCTACGAGTCTATCATTTTTGTAACCATATACACATTCTCCATACTTTTTTTTCATAGTATCATCATCATAGTTTTTACAAAAAGATGATACATAGTAGTGTCTAGTCCTAGTAAACTCAATATTCTTAGCCCAATCTGTTTGCATCCAAGTTATATCTTGGAATAATTCAGGAATTACTTTTTCTTCTCTACTGTCGTTTAGAAGTGTTGTCTCTCGTATCCATATTTCATGATTAGAAATGCTTTTTAAAGCAACCTCGGAAGAAATATATTTGGCAACAAAATCTGAATTATAGTCATACCGGGACTTAAGTATAAAATTGCTGATTGTAGTCATAAGAACTCCCTTAAGCGGGCGTTCCATTGGGTGTTCGCCAATATCTGATACTAATTTTGCCTCCAATTCAAATAACTTTAATAATTCTGATCGAGAGAAAGCCCATATACCATTTCTTTTTTTGCATTCAAAGTAACTAATATCATTCATCATGGTAACGAATGCATGGGTAAGATAGAATAAATTTTCATCATCTATATTTACCAGTGCTTCCCCAATAACCTGCATGATTTTATCAGCAAAATCCATATCCTTATCAACAGTAAAATTCAGATAACATATATAATATAGTTTTAACGAAGGTAGCAACTTTTCAAAATAATTGATTTCTAACTTATCTCCTAATCCCATATATGCAACATTCTTCTGCAATCGTCCAAGCAAACCTACATGTTCATAAAGGTAAGCTTTGAGTACATTACAGTTCATAGCAGTTGCGTGAATAAAAAGAAAATTAATCATTGTAACTTCATATTCTGAATACCTGTATAATCCTAATAGCGACTTCTGATTCAAATCATAATTATCAGCTAACGCAACAAGTACCTCTTTGTTTTTATATGACGGATCTTTGATGAATTTTTTTAGTGATATATAAATATTCTCAAGCTCACATTCTTTAGCATTCGCTGGCCAATTCTCTGGTTTTTCAATTCCGTCAAAAATTTCCTCGCCAATCATCGTTTTCCTCCACAGTTAAACTCAAACTAAAGGACGCTGGAACCCCCTCGATTTACAAAGCCACAAATTCTTCATTATCCTTCATCTCAAGTCTATATAATTTATTCTTTCGGTACAGGGATAAAAACTTCCTTCAGTGGAATCATATCTCTGTACTTATCATCCAATTGTTTATAATATTTCAAGAACAGCCCAACAAACTCAGGTCCATTGATACCGCGAATTCTCGGATTATCCTCCAAGAATTTCTTTGCATTCTTCGTATAATCAGAAAGCGTTACAAATAATCCATAATCACCTTCATGCATAAGTCCCTTTAATGCCTGGATACGATCCTCCTGAATCGCAGAATTAACACTCTTCACTTGGACCACTATTCTTGGCGGCAGCTCATCTTTATAAGCAATAATATCTATGCCATGATCTCCGCCTTGCTTTGATAGCTTAGTCCTATATCCCATTGCCTGTAGTAAATTCGCCACAACTTCCTCAAAAGGATATCCCTTCATCTGCTTGCTAAGCTCTTTAAGTACATAATCTGTTGTGGATTCTTTGATTTCTTCAGCTGTTACTGCAACCGTCTCGTCTTCTGTTTCATCCGAAATGTTTTTCTTAAAATTTTTGTCCAGTGCCGACAGAAACTCATCAGCATAATTTTTTACAGCAAAGAAAGATAATGCAGATCCAATCTCATATAATGCTTGTATGATAATTAGGAAGTTAATTATCACACGTTTCCTTTCTTTTAATATCGTGGTTCAATACAATTCAGATACTATGGACTTTTGATTTTTTTCTGTAGCTTGACTACTCAACTGGAGTGTATTGCCGCTACCTTTATCTGAATTGTTTATCAGCTGGATGTTGCCGGAGTGTTTTTCACTCAGAGTACTTATTTCTATCAAGTCTACGATGATAATCGATGGTGGACATCATGGTATCAGACTTTAAGAAAGGGAGGTACAACCTCATGAAAATTTTTGTAGGCATTGACATTGCCAAACTCAACCATTTCGCCGCTGCGATTTCTTCCGACGGTGAAATACTTCTTGAGCCGTTCAAATTCACAAACGACGCTGATGGCTTCCAACTGCTGGTCTCTAAGCTCGAATCATTCGATAAGAACAGCATCATCATCGGTCTTGAATCGACGGCACACTACGGTGACAACCTTGTTCGATACCTTGTTGCTGAGTTCTACCAAGTGTGTGTGTTGAACCCCATCAAAACCTGTCAGATGCGTAAGAACAATGTTCGTAAAACGAAGACAGATAAGGTCGACACATTTGTTATTGCTAAAACTCTTATGATGCAGGATGACCTAAGATTTATTACCTTCTTTGATCTCGATATGATGGATCTTAAAGCCTTGGGGCGCTTTCGGCAGAAAACCATTAAGCAACGCACCCGATTGAAAATCCAACTGACAACCTATGTTGATCAGGTATTCCCGGAGATTCAATACTTTTTCAAATCCGGTCTGCACCAGCACGCTGTCTATGCTTTGTTAAAAGAAGCACCTTCTCCTAAAGAGATTGCTTCTATGCATATGACTCATCTGGCAAATCTGCTCAAAGTGAACTCGCACGGACACTTTACCAAAGAGCTGGCCAAAGAATTAAGAGTTCTCGCACAGAAGTCTGTCGGTGCAAACGACAGCGCTATATCTATTCAGATAACTCAGACAATTCAACAAATCGAGTTACTGGATAGCCAATTAGAAAAGACTGAAGCTGAGATGACGGATATCATGAAATTCAACGATTCTGTCATCATGACCATTCCTGGTATCGGATATATCAATGGTGGAATGATTCTTGGTGAAATAGGTG
>ENA-UEOR01002096-UEOR01002096.1-human-gut-metagenome-genome-assembly--contig:-NODE-2096-length-11167-cov-4.735167_pt1 | contig 11167 bp, 9 predicted proteins | sample MGYA00242887_ERZ507890 | MGnify/ENA primary metagenome ERZ507890 (study PRJEB26167, sample SAMN06115431) | human gut metagenome | host: Homo sapiens | place: China:Guizhou | collected 2014-10-21...
TGGTCGGGACAATGAATCCGGAAGAGGGGGATATTCGTCCGCAGCTTCTCGATCGATTTGCCCTGTCGGTAAAAGTAACAGGGGAACAGGATCCTGAGAAGAGAGCCGAAATTATAAAAAGGCGCCTTTCTTACGAAACCGATCCGGAAGAGTTCGTCAATCAGTGGAAGGATGAGCAGGAAAAGGAAGTCAGCCGTATAGAGCGTGCTATGGATCTTCTGCCGCGTATTTCTATTTCAGACGACATGCTCCTGATCGCAGCGAAGATCGCAATTATTCTAAAGGTCGATGGACACAGAGCTGATATTACATTGATAAAAACTGCTGAAACCATAGCTGCTTTGGAAGGGCATCTTGAAGTTTCCAAAGAAGATATTAGAAAAGCTTCACGCTTAGCATTGCCGCACCGTATGAGGAGACGCCCGTTTGAAGAACAGGAGCTTGATTGGTCAGAAGTAGATAAGGTCATTGATGATGAAGCGTAATGTATATCCTTTTTCCGCCATAACAGGTATGGAGAAGGCTAAAAAGGCTATTTTGATTAATCTGGTGAATCCTCATGCGGGAGGCCTCATTATATCCGGTAAGAGCGGGTCGGGAAAATCAACTTTGGTACGCGGGGCAAGAGATTTGATTGATGATCCATGGGTCGAACTGCCTGTCAGTGTAACGGAAGACCGCCTCCTGGGATCTATAGATACAGAAAAGGCGGTTAAGACAGGAGAACGGACTCTTCTTCCGGGACTCGTTGATGAAGCCAATGAGGGGATTCTATACATAGATGATGTGAATCTCCTGCAGTCTGATTTATTGTCAATTGTTTTGGATATTCAGCAGAATGGCAGTTACAAACTGGAACGGGACGGACTGTCTGTAGAGAGGAAGTCCCGCTTTACCATCTTGTCGGTAATGAATCCTGTCGGCGTCGAAAAACTCCTGCGGCGTAATGTCCAGATACTCGCAGATATAAAAGAAAGAGGTCATAGAGGGCAGGGCTTTTCCTGTTTCGATATTGTTTATATACCCTGCGTTCTGTCCAATAGATAAGCTCATATCCCTTGCGGAAACACCTTTCTGTGTGCGAAGTTTTGAGATCCTCAAAGCAAAATTATTGTCATACATGAATTTGTTCTCGTACATTATTTGCACCCCCATATATAATATTTTATCCTATATCATTATGCATTATGTCGGAATTTTTCCTATAAAGGGGTTGAAATATGTGAAATAATATGATATAATGATGTAAAGTATTTGAAATAATGCGATATTTGTATAAGAAGCGGATTGTGCCATGTTTTTTGTTAAAATAAAAAAATATCTTACGAAAACGTTATACTAAGCAGCCAGCTTAACAAAAGTGAAAAAGAATGTGTTATAATTAACATACAAAAACGTATTATTATGTCAGTTATAGTTGATAATTGACAAATCAATAAGGAAAAGGAGTTTTTTGACATGAACGAAAACATCAACAAGAAATTTGACGTAAAAAACTTTGACTATGATAAGTGCTATGAAGAAGTAAAGGAAAATGCTTCAAAAAATATCAATATCATAGTGTGCGGAGCTACCGGCGTTGGCAAAAGCAGCCTTATAAACGACTTCTTCGAGTTTGATAAGGATAGTGCCGCTCCTGTCGGAAGCAGCGGAAAACCGCAGACAAGGGGCATACACGAGTATCATTCAAAGAGCATTACCTTGTTCGACACTGAGGGCTACGAGGTAGAAAGCTCGTCTACGCCGGAAAACAGTGCTTTTTACAGAAACATAATCGACCTTATCGACGAACGCAAAAATACATATCCTGCGGATTTGGGTATGCACATCCACGAGGTTTGGTACTGCATAAATAACCGCTTTATGGATATTGATGAAAAGCTGATAAAGGACATACAGGCAAGAAATATCCCCGTGTGCGTTATTATTACAAAGGTGGATAATCTTGACGAGAACGAAGTCGCTCAGATAAAGGACGCTGTCGGCGATGCCGGAAAACGCAATAGGATAAACGGCGTTGAAGTGTTTACCTATTCTACTAACAGCGATCTTGGCGACGAGTATGTGCAGAAATCTGAGATAAACAGCTGGGCACATCATAATCTTGACGATTACCTCAGAGAAAGCTTTATCCCGTCGCTCAAAAAAGCGCAGGGTCAAATGGCAGAAATGATGATAAAGCACAAGATACCGAAATACGCGGCTTTAGCCGCAGGTATTGTTACGGCTACATCATTTGTACCCGTGCCACTTTCCGATTCGGTACCGCTTATGGGCATACAGGTAAAAATGGCGATGGATATTTTAAGCTGCTACGGAATAGATAATGATATGAAGGGCGCTGTGAAAAATTTAGCCGGAGCGGGCTTCGTTTCTTATATAGGAAAAACGCTGGCTTCTCAGCTGCTTTCGGTGATCCCATTTGTCGGCGGCGCGGCGAAAGCCACGGTAAATGTTTCAGTGGCAACTACTGTTACGGCTACCCTCGGCGTTGCGATAACGAAGATCTGCGAGGAATACACTAAAGCCTGCATAGAGAACGGCGGCTCGAAAGACCTTATGATCACCAAAATTTCCGACTACTTTACTGTTGAAAATCTGAAAAAGGTAATGAAAGAGATCAGCAAGGGCAAGGATCAGAAAATTGTAGAGAGAATAGTAAAAGCTGTAGTTGATATGTTCAAGGATACGAAAAAAGGAGCAAGAAAATAATGGAAGGCGACAAGATAAAAACTAATATACTGATAGCCGGCAAATCGGGCGTTGGCAAAAGCAGTCTGCTGAATTACATATTTGGCGAAGAGGTCGCGGAGACGGGTGCGGGAAAGCCCGTAACGGCTGAGGGTCTGCACGAATATTCTTTCGAGCTGAAAGATAACGACCGCATATCTTTTTCGATATGCGACAGCTGGGGTCTTGAACCCGATAAGGCGGACAAATGGCACAAGCAGATAATCGACAAAGTAGCGGAGTACGACAAGCACTCTATCAAAGAATGGTTCAGCACCATAATCTACTGCCTTAGCGCCGACTCTGACAGAGTGGAAGATTTTGAGATAAGCATAATAAACGACCTTATAGCTGAGAAAAACAACGTAAACGTTGTGATAACTCACTGCAAGTCTGAGAACGATGACAGAGCAGAGCGCATGAAAAGGCGCATAGTTGAAGACGGCGGCGTTTCGGCTGACTCGGTGATATTCGTAAACAACTATGAGAAAAAGCTTATTTCGGGCGAGGTAAAGAAGTTCGGTCGCGAAGAGGTAGTAAACTGCATTATCCGCAACTTGTGGAACAATTACAAGGTAAAAGTGCCGTATAAAATAAAAGAGCACGCCAACGAAATGTTTCGCAGCGAGCACGATAAGCTTCATGATATGGTGGCAAGTACAATCTTTGTTCTGCGAAAGCGTCATAAGCTGGATGAATTTGAGGAGAAGATAAATTATGAATTTAGCGTGTTCCTTTTAAATTCTGTAAGAAAACTAAATAGCGAGTTTAACGATGCGTATAATTATTATCAGCAGTTGTCAAAAGAGTATTACACGATCGTTTTTGGTATGGACGCGCTAAAGCTGCTGAACGACCCGATAATGTTTTTTGACGCAACAAAGGCTTTTAAAGAAGAAGTAAGTCAGCAGGTGGAAAGGATCGCCGAATCAACGGGAAAAATACTGAAATTCATGAATCAGGACGTTACCAAAGAGCTTATGAAAAAACTTTTTGCAGAGATAAAGATAAACATAAAGAGAGCAAAAGATATCAAAAATGACCTTCATGAAACGGTTGACAAGTACATTGTAAGAACGAGAAGCACGGTTCTTGAAGAGGTCGAGAAAGCTGAAGAGAAACTGCTCGCTATCGAGATCAAGATATAGGGGGTATCACCAAATGACCATAAAAAAGCTAACAGCAATAGTCCTCACGGGTGCGCTGTTGTTGCTCACCGCTTGTTCTGACAGCGATTCAGGCAGCGGCAAAAAAAGCAAGAAGAAAGACTACTACACCATTGGCGAAACTTGGACGGTTGATGGGCAGTGGTCGCTTACCGTTACAGGCGTCACGGAAACGGCTGAGCGCAATGAGTATGCGGACGAAAAACCTGCAGCGGTCTACATCGTGGACTACGAATATACAAACATCGGTTACGAGGACGAGGACGGCATAGCAAAGGGCATTTTCTTCGACATGGAGGACACCATAATAGACAGCAATGGCGTTATGGGTTACAGCTACCCGGGCGACGTTGCGAGAAACCCAAATGAAGCGCCTATCGGAAGCACCTGCAAGGCTCAGGCTTGCATTGGTGTGGACAATGCGGGTGATTTCAGGATCACTGAGAGCCATTATGATTCAGACGGTGACGAACATTCGGCGACTTTTCTTATCGAAGTCGGCGGAAGTTCGGCAGACGAAAAATCTGACAGCGCCGCTCAGCCGACGGAAACTACCACCACAACGACCGCCGAGGCGACCACGACTAAGCCCGTGACCACGCTTGCGCCGTATGACATTTACGACGACACGGTGTATGCGAACGACCTTATCTACGAAACGGCGGACGATATTTTTGCCGAGCTTGGCGACGATTTCAGCATGGATTTTATATCAGTGGGGCAGGAAAACATCATCGCTGTCGAGAACGACGACGTGTATCCGAACACAAAGATAGGCTTTTACACCACGGACATACAGAACATCGGCACGCTTGATTTCCCGTACGCGATACACGTCACGCCGGGCGGATACATCACCGAGGGCGTGCAGGTTGGAATGACGTACAACGAGCTGAAAGCCATTTGCCCGAGCCTGGAGGGCGCAACGCTTGACGGCGGAACGTTCGGCCGTTCTCCGCAGTGAAGGCCGCCGTAGTAATCCAGCGGCCCGAAGCGAATGTCCATCCGACCGATCACATCATCATAAATCAGTACACCTTGTTTTTTCATTCTTATCCTCCTCGTGAAATGGGAAAAGCCGAATGGGTTTCAACGCTCATTCGGCTTTTCTGTGTGGCAGGTTATGATTGAAAATGTTGCTCGAATACAAACTCCTTTCTAAATGTAATTGTTTGGACTAAATCATCATACTCGCGTCTAAATGCTTAAAGGCTTTCTGACTGAGTCCTATTATATCACTCTCATCGGCCCGGAAGTCCATGGCTGGGGACACCACGGCGTTGGCAAAGCCCGTGATGGGCACCAGGGTCCCGGCTCCGCCGAACCGGGCCAGCTTGTTATACAGGTTCAGCCCCGTGAACAGGGCCGACAGAAACACCAGACTGATGGAGGTGGCGGAGGCGGCGTCCTCCCGGGGCAGCAGCATCAGCCAGCCGGTCTGGATCAGCTGGCCCACCACGCAGATAGCCCCGCCGATGCCGAAGGCCAGGGCCATGTCCTTCAGCAGGGGAGACTTCTTCTGCATGCCCTTGACATAGGCCTGGTATTCCTGGGGTGACATATCCATGATTGCAGCACATCCTTTCGCCTATAGTCTGCCCGGCGGCGGGGCTTTTATCCCCGGCGGCGGCACAAAACCGCCGCTTGACAAGGGGGGCGCAAGTTGCTATGCTGGTGAGGACAGCTTTCCATTTGCCGAAAGGAAGAGGTTCTTATGAAGAAAAAGACAAAACAGGCGGGTCCTGCCGCCTGGCTGCGGGAAAACAAGTGGACCTGCGCGGTACTGGCGGCGGCCCTGGTGCTGCTGATCGTGGGGCGGCTGCTGGCAGCCCCGGCCCGGGTGGAAGCCGGCCAGCCGGAGGAGCGGGCGGACTATGAATCCGCCGTGGTAGAGCAGGTCCTGTCGGACTCCACGGAGAAGGACCCCGCCGCCGACAACGGGTACCGGGGAGAGCAGCTGCTGCTGGTCACCGTGAAGTCCGGGGACTATCAGGGCCAGCAGATGCAGGTATATAACTATGTGGGTCCCCTGTACGGCGGGCCCCTCCACGCCGGGGACCGGGCCACCATCCTGATCTCCAGCTATTCCGACGGCACCGTCAACGCCACGGTGTATGAATTCGACCGGCTGATCCCCCTGGCCATCGTGGTGGCGCTGTTCATCGCGGCGGCGGTGATCGTAGGCGGCCGCACCGGGGCCAAGTCGCTGGTGGCTCTGGCGGTGACGCTGGTGTGCCTGTTCGGCGTGCTGCTGCCGGCGCTGATGAAGGGGGCCAATACCCTGCTGATGACCTTTATCGTGTGCGCCTATGTGGCGGTGGTGAGCCTGACCATTGTGGGCGGCGTGCAGAAAAAGAGCGTGTGCGCCATGCTGGGCGCCGTGGCGGGCACGGCCCTGGCCCTGCTGTTCGGGCTGCTGGCCCAGGCCCTGACCCGGGTGGACGGCCTGCGCATCGAGGACGTGGAGCCTTTGCTGCAGCTGCGCCAGACCGGCACACCCATCGGCCTGCGGGGCCTGCTGGTAGGCGGCATCATCATCAGCGCCCTGGGGGCGGTGATGGATGTGACCATGGGCATCGCCTCCTCCCTGGCGGAGGTCCACGCCGCCAATCCCCAGCTGTCCCGGCGGGAGCTGTTCCGCTCCGGTATGAACATCGGCCGGGACATGGTGGGCACCATGACCAACACCCTGATCCTGGCGTTTTTGGGCAGCGGGTTCACACTGATCCTGTACCTGTACTCCCTGGGGCTGTCCTTCCGCCAGCTGATGAGCTCGGCGTATGTGTCCATGGAGGTGGTCAGCGGCATAGCCAGCAGCGTGGGCGTGATTCTGTCCATCCCGCTGACGGCCCTGATCACCGCCGCAGTCTTTACAAGAGAAAAGCAGCAAAGCTGAATATACGAAGGGCGCAGCCGGGCGGCTGCGCCCTTCGTATATTCATGCATATTCATAAGGATGATTAATGACAGGCAGAAGGAAAAACCAAGGGGCGGCAGGATTGTTTTTTACGCTAAAGGGTTATATAATGGTGAGAAATTTACCGGAAAATTTCGAGGACGCCTTGAGTATCCGGCATTTTTTCGGAGCACGCGGCTAGGCGCTCCTGCCAGGACCGGGGGACATGCGTCCCGGCGGGCAAAACGGACCGTGTGAATGTTTATCCAGGAGAAAAGATATGCGAGAAAACACATCCGTACACCGGCTTCTCCGGCGGGCGCTGTCCCTGTGCCTGGCGGTGGTGCTGACGGTGTCGCTGTGCGTCCCGGCCCTGGCCGCCAACGGCGACCAGGAGAACGGCGGCGTGGTGGGCGTTGCCCCCGACGCCCAGATCTTCTCCATGCAGGTGTTCGGCTGTATCTGACCTACACCGCCCAGGATTCCTCCGGCTTCCTGATCGGCGAGGACGATGTGGCAGCCGAGATCCACACTCAGGAGATCTCTCTGGATTCCTTCGACGAAAACGGGCAGCTGCGGATGAGCTTCCCCTTCGCCAATAAGGACGCCGTGTATGTGGACGAGGAGACCGGCGAGGTCTATGACAACAGCGCCTGGTGCCAGATCGTCCGGGTCCGGGCCTATGACGCTGCCGGACACGTCACCACCTGCAATGCCCTGCTGTATGACACTGTGTATGGCCAGAAGATGTATGAGGAAAGCGGCTTCAAGGACGCCCGCTATTCCAGCGAGAACATCAACGGCCTGATCGACAGCCTGGAGCCCCTGTGGAACAAGGAGGAGGGCATGACCGACACCCGCTATATCATCACCGATGATATGCTGGACGAGAACGGCAGCCTCCACGTTCAGGCCACCCTGGCCCGGGATGCCAACCTGGTGGTCTTCAACGACAACGTGTATGCGCCCCAGGAGGGCAGCCGCCAGGTGGAGTTTGACATTCCCATCCGCCAGGGCGTGAACCTGACCTACGTCAAGACCCTCAGCTCGGCCTTTGCCGAAAACGACTTCGGGACCGTGTATAAGCTGTATCTGTACTATCTGCCGGATACGGAGCCTTCTTCCCTGCGGTTTGACGACGAGCGCATCGCCGACGGCGCGGTGGTCTATACCAACGAGGACGCGTTTACCGTCAGCGGCGACATCACCTCCCTGTACGGCAACGTGGGCCTGAAGATCAACGGCAATCAGCTGCTGTATCCCGTCGGGGATCTGAACGTGCTGGCCGAGCCCATCACCCAGGTGTTCTCCTATGGCGCGCAGCTGCAGGAGGGCGAGAACGTGGTGACGGTGGAGTTCACCGACGAGGCCACCGGCGCCGCCACCACCGTGGCCTTCACCGTGGTGAAGGATACCGCGGCCCCCGAGGCTCCCGTCATTGCCCAGGGCGGCGACGGAAAGGTGACCCTGACCGCCGCCGAGGAGGACGTGACCCTGTACTACAGCTATGACGGCACGGAGTGGGTGCTGTATACCGGCCCCTTCGCCCCCACCGCCACGCCGGTGTATGCCAAGGCCGTGGACCGGGCGGGCAACGAAAGCGCTGTCAGCCGGCTGGCGGTGCAGGTGACCGCCTCCCAGCCGGTGCAGACCGGCGACGCCGCCCCCGTGGCGGTGTACACCGCCCTGCTGCTGACGGCGGCGGCTGCCCTGGCGGCGGCCCCGGTGCTGCGCCGCAGACGGGTGAAATAAGCCCATACGCTTCCTTCCTATAACGGGAAATCCCCCGGCCGGAGCCGGGGGATTTCCCGCAAGACTGCCCCAAAAGGGCCCTGCCCTTTTGGGGCAGTCAAAAGCGTGCTGCGGCAGACTGCCGCAGCACGCTTTTTATAGCTCAGCCCTGGATGATCTTCTCCGGCTGCTTCAGGTCCCGGTCGATCTGCTTGCGATAGCGGTCCTCCTCACTGAACACGCAGCCGCAGTATTTCTGCATATAAAATCCCCGCTCCCGGGCCTCCTGCTGGCCCGCCCGGAACCCGGGCCGGAAATCCCGGTACAGAAACGCCACGCCATAGGCTTCGGCCGCCTCCTCCGCCGTCTGCCGCAGCAGCTCGTGGTTCTGGTAGGGGCTGACGAACAGGGTGCTGGTGAAGCTGCCGTACCCGTGCTCCGCCGCGTAGCGGGCGGTCTCCCACAGGCGGATGTGATAGCAGCGGCCGCACCGGTGGTCGATGTCGCCGCACACCGCCCGGCAGAAGTCCCGCAGGCCATAGTCCTCCCGGACGATGAGCTTCATGCCGATGGCGGGGGCATAGGCCATCAGCGTGTCCCGCCGGGCCTTGTACTCCTGATAGGGGTGGATATTGGGGTTGTACCAGAAGCTTACCGGTTCGATGCCCTCCTCCCGCAGTTGCAGGATGCAGGACACAGAGCACGGTGCGCAGCAGGTGTGCATCAATGTTTCCATGGCTTACTCCTTACGCTTTTTCAGCATCCTCCGCAGCTTCTCCAGAGGCTGGGGCAAGGGGGCGGCGGACAGGAAGCGGTTGCGCACCTGCTGGAAGGGCTGCTGGGCAAAGGCGGCGAAAAAATCCTCCCGCTGAACGGAGGGGGCCGTGGGGGCCGCCAGCGCCCCGTTGCAGGACACCGCCTGCTCCAGTGTCAGCTTCTCCCGCTTCAGGGGCAGGGTGTCGAAATAGTGGGCGCCCTTGGCGCTGTTCACCAGCAGCAGGGAGATGCTGTATCGTGGCACCTCCGGGTGAAAGTCCCGGGGCGGCTGATACATACCCAGGGTCAGGTCCGCCGGGCGGTCGGTGCTGGCATAGGGGCACCGGTGGCACACCGGCCGCAGAAACAGCCGCTGCCGCAGGCCCCGGCCGAAGTCGGACTTGCCGAAGGGGGCGTCATACTGGGCCCCGCCGTCGAAGCGCACATGGAACCGCCGCTCCTTTTCCCCCGGCAGCTTGCCGCAGAAGCTCACGGCCACCGGCGGCTGCCGCTTGATATAGGCCATGGACCGCACCAGCTGGCTCCACACCCCCGGGGACGACACCCCGCTGCACACCACGTCGCAGGTCAGCAGCCGCTCCGGGTGCTCCCCCAGGAAGTGGTAAAGTCCGTCCACCTGACAGGGGGTGCCGGAGAACAGCACCCGCCGCCCCTGGTCCAGATAGTGCCGCACCCGGCGGAAGCTGTCGCCCAGGTCGCTCTGCACCGGCTTGGCCCCCCGGAGCCGGGGCAGCTCCGCCTTGTCCTTTACGGCGATGTGCCGCACCTGCAGCTCCTCATCCAGGGCCGCGCCGAACACCACGCCGCCCTCGTCCAGGATGTACTCCGCCAGCAGGGGGAACACCCCGCCTGCGGTGGAGGCCTGCCGCACGGCGGCGTCCGGGTTCCAGGCGGCGAACACCGCCGGTTCCGGCCGGGGCTCCCGCTGCTTGCGCACCGGGCAGATATGGGCGCAGTGGCCGCACTGGATGCAGGCGTCGGTGACGGTGGGGTACAGGAAGCCCTCCCGGTCCGGCAGCATATGAATGGCCCCCTTGGGGCAGCCGCTGGCGCAGGCGCCGCAGCCGGTGCAGCTGCCGCGCTCCGGCAGCGGGGAAGCGGGATGATCCGTCACGTCCTCATCTCCTTTTCGCTCTTTTTGGCCATTTTACCACATAGGGCAGGAAAACACAAGAGCCGCGATGCCGCCGGACCTCCGCTTGTGCGGTCTTGCCAGTGCCGGAGTGAAGTCCTCCCGGCGCTTTTTCCACCGGTGTAGGTTTGTCAAACATATTGGACAGCGAACTCATTAGGCGAGAGCCAGCGGAGGGGTCTCATGGGCAAGTTGTTGGCGCGGCGGTTATGGACGGCAAGCTGCTTGGCAAAGTCGTTGAGTGAATAGAACGAATGGCAGGAATAGAAGCGTTTCTGATCCTCACGGTGGCTGCGCTCCACCTTGCCGTTGTGGCGCGGCGTGTAGGGCCGGATCAGCTTGTGACGGATGCCCAGCTCGGTGGCAGTTTTCTCGAACAGTGTGGGCAGATCGCGCTTACTGTTGGAGAAGCGGTTGGTAAACTCGAAGCCGTTGTCCGTCTGGACACACTCCACTTCTATGCCTCTGCGGGCGTACCACGCCCGCAGCTTGCGCAGGAAGTCCGCCGAGGAATAGGTGGACTGCTCCGGGTAGGCCGCCAGGAAACGCAGCCTCGTGAACTCGTCGATGGCGGTGTACTGGAACAGGCGAAGCTCCGGATCCGCGATACAGCGGCGGGGGACGACCTTGACATCCACCTGCACGCGCTGGCCGGGATGGGTCATCTGCTCGTAAGACTTTGGCTTGTACGGATTTTTGGGCTTTTCGGCCGGAAACAGGCCCATTTTGCGCATA
>ENA-UEOR01002108-UEOR01002108.1-human-gut-metagenome-genome-assembly--contig:-NODE-2108-length-11125-cov-14.774348_pt1 | contig 11125 bp, 9 predicted proteins | sample MGYA00242887_ERZ507890 | MGnify/ENA primary metagenome ERZ507890 (study PRJEB26167, sample SAMN06115431) | human gut metagenome | host: Homo sapiens | place: China:Guizhou | collected 2014-10-21...
GATGGCCCGTTCGTCTATCGGTTAGGACGCAAGATTTTCATTCTTGAAAGGGGGGTTCGATTCCCCCACGGGCTACCTTTTTTAAAGAGACAAAGTTTGACTTTGTCTCTTTTTTTGTTATACACCTCCGTTTGACTATTTTCACACTCCCTATACCTTCTAAGTTAATTATTTTCACTATATTTGTTAGCTTTTTTTTAGACAGACAGATAATTACAGATTTTAAACGATAAAGACTCATGAGTGAAGAAATTAAGAATACTTCCACAGAGTACTCTGCGGATAGTATTCAGGTACTTGAAGGGTTAGAGGCAGTGCGTAAGAGACCGTCCATGTATATTGGCGATACCAGCGAGAAAGGTCTCCACCATTTAGTATACGAAGTTGTTGACAACTCTATTGACGAAGCACTGGCCGGATTTTGTACCCAAGTTGACGTAGTGATAAACGAAGATAACTCCATCTCTGTTACAGACGATGGCCGTGGTATTCCGGTAGATATTCATGAGAAAGAAGGCGTGTCAGCGCTTGAAGTCGTATTGACCGTGCTCCATGCAGGAGGTAAATTCGACAAAGGCTCTTACAAGGTTTCAGGAGGTTTGCACGGCGTAGGTGTATCCTGTGTAAACGCACTTTCCACTTACCTGAGAGCAGAAGTCCGCCGCGATGGAAAAGTCCACATGCAGGAATTCTCCTGTGGTAAGCCACTTCATTCTATCGAAGTGATCGGCGAGACAGATGTGACCGGTACAACCATCATGTTCAAACCGGACGGAAGTATCTTCTCCGTGACCGAGTATAAGTACGAGATTTTAGCTGCACGTCTGCGCGAGCTGGCATTCCTGAATGCAGGCATCACACTTAGCCTGACAGATAAACGCGTCGTAAAGGAAGACGGCAGCTATAAATCTGAAATATTCCGTTCGGAAGAAGGGTTGAAAGAATTCGTTCGCTACATCGACCGCTCCAAAGAGCAACTGATCCCGGATGTGATCCACATCGTTACGGAAAAGCAGGGTATTCCGGTCGAAGTCGCCATGACTTACAACACTTCATTCAACGAAAGCGTATTTTCGTATGTAAACGATATCAACACCATAGAAGGAGGTACTCACCTGGCCGGTTTCCGCCGCGGTTTGACCCGTACGCTAAAAAAATATGCCGACGACTCCAAGCTGCTTGAAAAAGCAAAGGTTGAAATCTCCGGCGACGACTTCCGCGAAGGTCTGACAGCGGTCATCTCTATTAAAGTGGCAGAGCCACAGTTCGAAGGGCAGACCAAGACGAAGTTGGGAAACAACGAAGTAACCGGTGCCGTAGACCAGGCTATCGGCGAAGCATTGGGCTACTACCTGGAAGAACATCCTAAGGAAGCCAAGATAATCGTCGACAAAGTGATCCTTGCAGCCCAAGCACGCCAGGCAGCCCGCAAAGCTCGCGAACTGGTACAGCGCAAATCACCGATGACAGGCGGCGGTCTTCCCGGTAAACTGGCCGACTGTTCTTCAAAGGACGCCGCACTTTGCGAGCTGTTTCTCGTCGAAGGAGACTCTGCAGGCGGTACAGCCAAGCAGGGACGTGACCGTAACTTCCAGGCCATCCTGCCGCTCCGCGGTAAGATCCTGAACGTCGAAAAGGCGATGGACCACAAGGTATTCGAAAGCGAAGAAATCCAGAATATCTTCCGCGCAATGGGTGTCACCATCGGTACCGAAGAAGATCCGAAAGAATTAAACCTGAGCAAACTGCGCTACCACAAAGTGATTATCATGACCGATGCCGATGTGGACGGAAGCCACATTGCCACCCTGATTCTTACTTTCTTCTTCCGCCGTATGCGTGCGCTGATCGAAAACGGATATGTTTATCTGGCTACTCCTCCTCTCTACCTGTGCAAGAAAGGCAAAGTGGAAGAATATTGCTGGACTGACCAACAACGTCAAGCATTTATCGACAAATATGGCGGCGGTAACGAAAACCAGATCCACACACAGCGATACAAAGGTTTGGGAGAAATGAACGACCACCAGTTGTGGGATACGACCATGAATCCGGAAAACCGTACGCTGAAACAGATCACGATCGACAGTGCTGCCGAAGCTGACCAGATATTCGCCATGCTGATGGGTGAAGATGTCGGCCCGCGCCGCGAATTCATCGAAGAAAATGCAACGTACGCAAACATCGATGCGTAAAGATTTATGATTTATAATTTATGATTTATGCACCGATAATAAATCATAAATTATAAATCATAATTCAGAAATTATAAATCATAAATCATAAATACATGAAGCTCCGTCGTCCGAATTTAGAGGCCATCTACAGGGAAGTAGATCATTATATTCCGAAAAAAGAAAATCTTCAACCTCCCCGTATAGGAATATCCGCCAATCGGAAAGACGGACTTTCCTGCATAGCAGAAACCTATGTACAGGCGGTACTGAAAGCTGGAGGTGCTCCGGTTCTGATCCCGGTCATTACGGATATCGAAGCGTTGACGGCAATAGTGAACGGGTTGGACGGGCTGGTCATGAGCGGTGGTGGCGATATCAACCCGCTTTACATGCAGGAAGAACCAATTCCCGCCTTGCAGGATGTAGATACCTATCGGGATGAATACGACCTGATACTGCTCCGCTTGGCGACCAACCGCCAGTTGCCGGTCATGGGAATATGCCGCGGCCACCAGATACTGAACGTCGCATTTGGCGGCAACGTATACCAGGATATCCATACCCAACACAATCAAAAGCTACTGAAACACAGCCAGACGCTTTCCCGCGAACAGGTTTCCCATTCCGTCGCACTGAACGAAGGCCCCTCTAAGCTCCGCACCATGCTGGACAGTGAAAAAGAACTTTTGGTCAACTCTTTTCATCACCAGGCAATCAAAGAGCCGGCTCCCGAATTTATCACTACGGCGACAGCTCCCGACGGGATCAACGAAGCGATGGAGCATCCGGAAAAAGAAATATTCAGTGTCCAGTGGCACCCCGAAGCGATGGCTGCCAATGACGATGAACAGATGTTGAAACTTTTCAAGCATCATGTCGAATCGTCCCGCCTATTCAAAAAGGCCAAATACATCCACCACAGGAACGTGATGCTCGACTCCCATACCGACACTCCGATGATCTTTCCGGGTGAATTCAACATCGGGTTGAAAGAAGGCGGTAAGGTAAACCTCCCTTTCATGGAAGAGGGGCTGATTGACGCGACGATCATGGTTGCCTACATTCCGCAGGGACCGAGAGACGACGCTTCACTACTGAAAGCGACGGACTTCGCCATGAACCGCCTGCAGGAAATACACCGGCAAATGGAGTTGAACCGTACACGTATGTGCATCGCCTACACGCCGCAGGAAGTCCACGTGCTGAAAGCTGCCGGAAAGAAAGCGATCATGTTAGGCGTGGAAAACGGATATGCGATAGGCAAGGACATCGAGAATATCACCCGTTTCCGGAAAATGGGAGTTTCCTATATCACTCTCTGCCACAACGGGAGCAACGACATATGCGACTCAGCAAGAGGAGACGCGGAATGGAACGGCCTCAGTCCTTTCGGGAAAGAAGTCGTCCGCAAAATGAATGAGACAGGGGTATTGGTCGATATCTCGCATGCCGCCGAAAGTACCTTTTATGACGCACTTGAAACAAGCACCTACCCGATCATCGCCTCCCATTCTTCTGCCCGCGCGCTTTGCAACCATCCGCGCAACCTGACGGACGAACAACTGAAGGCGCTCGCCGAACAAGGTGGCGTCGCACAGATATGCCTCTACAAAGGATTCATCAACGAAGATGCCGAAAAAGCGTCCCTGAGCGATGCGATCCGTCATATCGACCATATCGTAGACCTGATCGGGATCAACCATGTCGGGATAGGTTCCGACTTTGACGGTGACGGCGAACTGATCGGCTGCCGGGCGAGCAATGAACTGATAAACATCACAATGCGTCTTCTAAAAGAAGGATATACAGAAAATGATATTGCTAAAATATGGGGAAGTAATCTGTTGCGCGTGATGAACAAAGCGCAATCCGCTCCCGATAACTCCTTATAAACGACAAGATATGACTAAACTGATTTTATTATTATTCTCCATGACCCTGTTCGCATGCGGTCAGAAAGGAACCAGCGAGACAACAGTTCCCGTAACGGAAGTAAAGAAAGCTCCAGCAACAACCGCCCCATTGTTTGATGCGGACAGTGCTTATGCTTATGTCGAAAAACAAGTATCATTCGGTTACCGCGTCCCGAACACGCCAGCTCATAAGGCTTGTGGCGATTACCTAGCATCCGAGCTGAAACGTTTCGGAGCACAAGTATACGAACAGGAAGCTACACTTACAGCTTACGACGGAACCCCATTGGAATCACGTAACATCATCGGTTCCTTCAATCCCGATAAAGACAAACGCATCCTGCTTTTCGCCCATTGGGACACGCGTCCTTATTCAGACCACGATCCCGACCCTGCCAACCATAAGAAACCGTTGGATGGGGCTGATGACGGTGCAAGCGGTGTAGGCGCCTTGTTGGAAATCGCCCGACAAATAGGAATGAAGGCTCCCGAAACAGGGGTAGACATCATCTTCTTTGATGCCGAAGACTACGGGACACCCGAATTTGCTAAAGACAGGTACAACGACACGAGCGACACCTGGTGCCTCGGCAGTCGCTTCTGGGGGAAGAACCCGCACAAACCGGGCTACAAAGCCGAATTCGGTATTCTACTCGACATGGTCGGCGCCAAAGATGCGGTCTTCTATAAAGAATATATTTCGATGAAATATGCCGCCCGTTATGTGGATGAAGTATGGGAAGCGGCCCGTAACTTAGGATACGGCAAATATTTCATCAACGCAAACGGCGGAGGCGTGACAGACGACCATGAAGCAGTCATCGAAGAAACCGGTATTCCTTGCCTGGATATCATCAACTATGATCCGAACTCGGACAAAGGTTTCCGTGACCATTGGCATACGCAGAACGACAACATGAGCAATATAGACAAAAACGTACTGAAAGCCGTCGGCCAGACAGTACTCGAAGTTGTATATAACAGATAAAAGATAGAAAAGAAATGACAATCAATGAACTTCAAAACAACGTCATCGAAGAGTTTGCAGACTTCGACGACTGGATGGACAAGTATGCGTTACTGATAGACTTGGGTAACTCGCTTCCCCCTTTGGAGGAAAAGTATAAAACGGAAAGCAACCTGATCGAAGGTTGCCAGAGCCGTGTTTGGCTGCAGGCGGATTACGTAGATGGCAAGATCCTGTTCAAAGGCGAGAGCGATGCGGTAATCGTCAAAGGGATCGTCTCTTTGCTGATCAGCATCCTGTCCGACCACACCCCGCAAGAAATACTGGATGCCGATCTTTACTTCATTGAAAAGATCGGCTTGAAAGAGCACCTCAGCCCTACCCGCTCGAACGGCCTGGTGGCAATGGTCAAGCAGATGCGCATGTACGCGCTGGCATTCCGTACTAAGGAACAGCAAGGGTGATCTCCAAACCACCTATGTTTAAAATCAAAAAGCTCTTTCTTTTTTTAGCAAAGACAAGCACATAATTCCGTAAACACCCCCATGTTGCCCTCCTTAACACCCGAATGTAGAGAGTCGATACACCCGGATGTAAAGGATGGCAACATGGGGGTGTCCGGCAACTAAAGTCCCTTGTCTGACAATGAAAAGCACTTGGTTTTACCTATTTCACAGCCGTTTTTTACATAAAATGATCGAGTGATTTGCAGAGATGGGGAACAATGTGTCAGTGATAGAGTTGTGATAGAGAAAAGGGCATGTATCACTAATGAAACAAGTTGAATATCAACTGGTAAAAGAGATCAGTGACACAGTGACAGAGGAAATGGGAAAAACTTATATGATAAGGTCCTGTTTTTTCTTTGGTATAGTTCATACGATTTCCGAATTTTGGTGCGGTTGCCCTACACTACTTTAGGAGATTTTCGGACAGCCTCCCTCTCAAATCCTTCGCCCATTAACAACGTTTAACTAGACAGATGCCTCTACTCTACTTAATCTAAGTAGATTTGCAAAATAATAGTAGATTGCTATTCAACAAAATAAAAGCATTTTCCTCTCTAAAATCTTATAAATTTCTTAAATCTACAAATATGAAAAATGTACATTCTATTTTAATCATGTTCCTGTCCGTCATGATCGGATGTGGAAAGAACAACCAATCGGCAAATGAAATAAGCACGGTAGATGTCACAGCAAAATATCCTTACAAAGAATTGATTCTCCAAGATTTTATGGATGTAGAGTATATCCCGTTGGAGACAACAGATGAATTTCTTTGTATGGGGAGTTTATGGGGAGTCGGCAAGGATGTCATCGTCGCGACAAATTTCAATAGCGACGGTAATATTTTTATCTTCGACCGAAAAGGAAAAGCCTTAAAAAAAATAAACCGGAAAGGCCAAGGCAATGAAGAATACAGTTCTTATTCAAGAATCATTTTAGATGAAGAAAAAAGAGAAATATTTGTCAACAACAGTTTTGCAAAGAAAATACAAGTCTATGACCTGGAAGGAAATTTCAAACGGGACCTACCGATTCAAAAAGAGTTATCGCTTTTTGAAATGTACAATTTTGACAAAGATAATTTAATTTGCCATGATGATTTTCCGAGGAATACCGGACAGTCGTTCATGCTCATATCAAAACAGGATGGCAGCATCACCCAAGAAATCACAATCCCTTTTAAAGAGAAGAAAAGCATCTATGTCAGGGTCGAAGATAAAACTGTAGAGGGGCAGTACTTTGTTTATTCTCCTCAATGCAAACATCCGATCATGCCTTATTATAACAGTTATATTTTGACGGAGTATTCAGCCGACACCTTGTATCAGTATTTGCCGGATCATACCTTGACACCACTTATCGCAAGAGTCCCTTCTATCCTATCCATGACCCCGGAAGTAATTCTTTTGCCAAGCCTCTTTACCGACCGTTACTATTTTATGGATGCAATCGAAAAGACAATAGAGTTTTCAACAACTAATTTATTGTACGACAAACGAGAAAAGGCTTTCTTCAGAAGCAAAGTCTATAATGGAGATTATACCGACGAAGAAACAGTCTACTTAAATTCAAGAAGACCGATAAATGGCGAAATTCCTTCCTGGCAACATTTAGAAGCGGCAGATCTCATTCAAGATTATGAGAGAGATCGGCTAAAAGGTAAACTGAAAGAAATCGCCTCCAAATTGAAAGAAGATTCCAATCCGGTCATCATGTTGATCAAACAGAAACAAAAATAAAATTTCCGTCAGAACTGCAACTCCAACTGTTCCGGCAGCAAAGTAAATGTTTTGCGATGATAAGGGGTTATCCCGCATTCCCGGATGGCTTCACGATGGGCTTTTGTGGGATAGCCTTTGTTTTCCTTCCAATGATAGGCGGGATATTCCCGGTCGAGACTGTCCATATAATCGTCACGATAGGTTTTCGCCAGGATGGAAGCGGCGGCAATGCTTAGATATTTGCCGTCTCCTTTTACGACAGTCGTATGTTTGAGACCGGGATAAGGCGTAAAGCGGTTCCCGTCGATCAACAGATGTTCCGGCTTGACCTTCAACTGGTCAATGGCCCGGTGCATGGCAAGGAAAGAGGCTTTCAGGATATTGATCCTGTCGATTTCTTCAGGCGTAACGATACCAACAGCCCAAGCAATCGCCTCCCGCTCGATAATCGGACGGAGTGCATAACGTTTCTTTTCGCTCAATTGCTTGCTGTCATTTAAATCTTCATTATGAAAGTCCGGCGGTAAGATAACCGCAGCGGCATACACCGAACCCGCCAAACATCCACGGCCGGCCTCATCACAGCCGGCCTCTATACGATTTGCTTCTAAGTAGGATAATAACATGGTTAATCAACTTCTTCTATCAAATTCATCAAATGGCGGGATCTTGTCGGTAATCCCACAACAAATGGATAAATACATAAACTAATGAATACCAGTCTTTCTCTTCATTATCCAGGGACGGAGGACGAAGTAAGAAAACAGCGTAGCGAGAGTAACACCGCAGATATTCGCAAGGAAATCGAACCAGTCGCCACCACGGTATGTCGTACAATATTCCTGCAAAAGTTCGATTGCTCCGCTCATCAAGACCGGACATAAGACCGCTCCAATCCAAGCATGCCACAACACATCGTCGTATTTGCAATGGTTGCGCAGGAACTCGATCCACAGCATACCGGACAAGCCGGCATACATACAGAGATGAGCCACTTTGTCTATCCCCACGATTTTTCCGACCTCCAGAGAAGGCGGTTTAAAGAAAGAGAGATAGATCACCACTGCGATAATCGTCAGGGAGATCGGATATTTCTTCAGGTAATACAACATCACTATTACTCCATTCAATATATTCAGAACATCTTCCGCACCCGTTCGATACCGGCGGCAAAAGCGTCTATTTCTTCTTTTGTATTATAGAACGAGAAAGAGGCTCGAACCGTCCCCTCAATACCTAAATCCTGCATCAACGGCTGGGCACAATGATGTCCGGTACGGACTGCAATGCCCAAACGGTCCAGCAACATCCCCATATCATAATGATGGATATTGCCTACCAGAAAAGAAAGTACCGCCCCTTTATGCGCCGCCTGTCCGAAAATGCGCATACCGTCGATCGCATTCAGCTTATCGGTCGCGTAACGAAGCAACTCGTCTTCATAGGCCGCAATATTGTCCATTCCCAAACGACCAACATAGCGCAAGGCTTCCGCCAAAGCCGTACTTCCTATATAATCAGGCGTTCCGGCCTCAAACTTGAAAGGCAATTCGTTGAAAGTCGTCTTTTCAAAAGACACGGAAGCAATCATCTCCCCTCCTCCCTGGTACGGAGGCAACTTGTCCAGCCATTCTTCCTTGCCATACAGGACACCGATACCGGTAGGACCGTAAATCTTATGACCGGAGAACACATAGAACTCGGCATCCAAATCCTGCACATCCACTTTCAGATGGGGAACGGCTTGCGCTCCGTCGATCAGTACCGGAACCTCGTGATTATGGGCTTCTTCGATAATCTCCTTTACCGGATTGATCGTACCGAGCACATTCGACACATGTGTAACCGAGACAAGTTTTGTCCGTTCCGAAAAAAGACTACGGAACGTGTCCATGCACAACTCGCCTTTTTCATTCATCGGAATCACTTTCAACGTGATCCCTTTACGGGCAGCCTGTATCTGCCAGGGAACGATATTGGAATGGTGTTCCATCACCGAAACGATCACTTCGTCACCGGCCGACATACATTCGTCGGTAAAGCTGGAAGCAATCAGGTTGATCGCCTCTGTCGTCCCACGCGTGAAAATAATCTCGTTGGAAGAGCGGGCGTTCAGGAATTGCTGCACGGTCTTGCGTGCATCCTCATGCGCTTCCGTCGCCGCCTGGCTCAGGAAATGAACGCCGCGGTGAATATTGGCATTCACATTATAATAGCCACTCTCGATCTTTTCCACCACACAGCGTGGCTTCTGGGTTGTCGCTCCGTTGTCGAAGTAAATAAGCGGCTTATCGTATATCTTATGATCCAGAATCGGGAAATCCTTCCGGATAGACTGTACATCTAACATGACTGTAACTATTTAACTTAATAACAAGCGTCAAAGATAGTATGTTTAACAGTAAAATATACTATTCATACAGTTTATAAGCTAAAAGTTTTGTTTGTACTAATCAAATTTATGCTTTTGTTTCAAACGGAAACACTCTAAGATGTGTCATGATAAAGAATTAAAGGTCTGCGGGACATTGTGGTCCATCATTATTTTGAAATTGATATTGATGTTATCTGGTGGATATTAAGTAATGAACTCCAATCGCTAAAAAAGGCGATCATCTCCATGTTGTCCGATTTATCCGAATACCCCCTCCCCTTTTCATTTCTTCTTCTGATAGAAACGCACCCAGTCGATCTCCATCTCGACAGGCAGATCCGATGAATCGACTGCTCCTACCCAGCTTCCGCCTAACTGCATGTCGAGCAACAGATAAAACTTTTTGTCTGTGAACGGGAACTGGCCTTCCTTGTCCGTCTCGATGCGAGGATAAGCGAAGGTGCGGGTTTCGTTGATAAAGAAAACGAGACTGTCCTGATACATTTCTACACTATAGACATTATAATCATCGCGGTTGATAAAACCGATACCGCCCTGCTTCGGGTTATCTTTGATTCCCAAAGTGTACGTATAGGCAGAATGAACGGTTAAGGAAGGAACTGGAACGGTTACGAGAACTGAACAAATAATGACCAAAATCTGAATAAGATTTGTCAATCATGATGCAGGGATATGGAAAGAGTGTTGTTCCATATCCCTTTTCTATATTAGACAGGGATGAATCCACTGTCTGATCTATCCTTCGACAGGATTACAGAGAGCCTTTGGTACGATATTTTTCTTGAAAACAGATCAAAGGCTCTGCTTACAATAACCGTAAGGTTTCCAGCAGTCCACAATATTTATCAGTCAGAGTAATGATCCATCCTTCTTTTGTATGTGGAATATGAAGCAACGTGACAGGCCACATATGATTCTGGATGACATCCATTTCTGTTGAGTTGAGATGAAAATGCTTTTGTGCATTTCTGAGAGCCCGCCGTGCATGGGTCAGTCCGTGGAAATATTCTCCGGTCTCTTTTGCATGGGTATGCCAGTCATATAAAAAGAGATCGTGGATCATACCGGCACGGGTGGCAGATTCATAATCAAGTCCAAGTGCCTTACACCACTTATAGTTAAAATAAGCAACATGGAGGCAGTGAATATAGCAATTCGTTGTTCCGTGGTGGGGATAAAGCTTCATTCGCAGGACAATCGGATGCCGGGCAGTCTCTCTGAGTATCTGATAGAAAGTTTCATCATAAATAATCGTTGCAGGCTTATGAACGGAAATATATTTTTTAAATAATCTCATCATCATCACTCCATTAAAATTATTGAAAATGCAGAGAAGTACTTTTCCTTACATTTTAAATTGATGTTGGGGTCAAAAGCCCCCAACAATAATGCCAACGGATTGTTTCGTGCTACGCACTCCCACAATCCTACCCGCTATTCGCA
>ENA-UEOR01002109-UEOR01002109.1-human-gut-metagenome-genome-assembly--contig:-NODE-2109-length-11123-cov-28.657433_pt1 | contig 11123 bp, 10 predicted proteins | sample MGYA00242887_ERZ507890 | MGnify/ENA primary metagenome ERZ507890 (study PRJEB26167, sample SAMN06115431) | human gut metagenome | host: Homo sapiens | place: China:Guizhou | collected 2014-10-21...
AAAATATACGAATCGAATCTTCGTTTGGAGAACGTATCGGCTTTGCAACCATGGGATATATTGCCGTCGGTAAAGAAAGCGACGCCTGCCGAAGGCGCTGTTGTGCTGGATGGCAAGGTGGCTTTGGCTTATCCGGACGCGTATGCCGTTGAGGCAAGGTTGCTGAAAGAGAAGTTATCCGCTCTGTACGGCTTGGAAGTAGTGGATAAAGCTCCCGTTACGATTGCTTTGGAAACCTTGGCCAACAAGGCGAAAGCTGTGAACGATGAATACTATGATATGGTTATAGACAGCGACCGGATAAAGATTAGCGCCGCCACTCCGCACGGAGTTTTCAACGGTACGCAAACCTTGCTGGCGATGCTGAAAGGTAAAAAAGCGCCGTACCGGCTGGATGCTATGTCTGTGGAAGATTATCCCGACCTTCTGTATCGCGGGCAGATGATAGACATTGCCCGCAACTTCACTACCGTAGACAATCTGAAAAAGCTGGTGGACATTTTCGCTTCTTACAAAATGAATGTGCTTCATTTCCATTTTTCGGATGATGAGGCATGGCGTCTGGAAATTCCGGGACTGGAAGAACTGACCGCTGTAGGCAGCCGCCGCGGACATACCACCGACGAGAGCCGTTGCCTCTATCCGTGCTATGACGGCGGTTACGACCCGGATGCCGCAACCGTAGGCAACGGATATTACTCCCGTGAGGACTTTATCGGTCTGTTGCGCTATGCTGCCGAAAGACATATCCGCGTCATACCGGAAATAGAATCTCCCGGACATGCCCGTGCGGCTATCGTCTCCATGAAAGCGCGTTATAATAAGTATAAGGACACGGATGTGGAAAAGGCCGCCGAATATCTGCTGAGTGAGCCGGAAGATACTTCCCGCTATGCATCCGTGCAGTATTATACGGACAATGTGATAAATGTGGCCATGCCCTCTACTTATCGCTTTATGGAGAAAGTGATTCAGGAACTTGCGGCTATGTACAGGGAAGCCGGCGTACCGCTGGCTACGGTGCATCTTGGCGGCGATGAAGTGGCGCGCGGCGTATGGCTGGGTTCTCCAAAATGTCGGGCGTTGATGAAAGAGAAAGGAATGACGAAACCGCATGACTTGGCAGAGCATTTCATCACGCAGATGGCAGACATCATGCAAAGGAACGGGCTGAAATTCAGCGGTTGGCAGGAAGTCGCTTTGGGGCATACCGAAGAGGCGCACCGGCAATTGCGGACTCAGGCGGCAGGCGTGTACTGCTGGAATACGGTTCCGGGATACGATGAGGTGGTGTATCAGATTGCCAATAACGGCTACCCGGTGATTCTCTGTAATGTGGGCAATTTCTATATGGATATGGCGTACAACGGGCATCCCGACGAGCGCGGGCTCGATTGGGGCGGTTATGTGGATGAGTCAGTCTCTTTCTCCATGCTTCCTTTCAGCATCTATCGTTCGTTGCGTGCGGACGGTGCAGGCAATCCCGTCGATTTGGATGCAGCGGAAAAGGGAAAAACTGTTCTGACGGTAGAGGGACGAAAGAATATCCTGGGTGTGCAAGGCCAGTTGTTTGCCGAAACAATCCGTAGCTTTAACGGTGTGGAATACCTTCTTTTCCCGAAAATCATGGGACTGGCAGAGCGTGGCTGGAATGCTTATCCGGCATGGGAAGAACTGCGGGGCGCACAGGAACAGCAAGCCTTCAACAAAGCATTGGCGTTGTATTATGAAAAAATCAGCGATATGGAAATGCCTTATTGGGCAAGGAACGGTATCAATTTCCGCCTGCCTCATCCGGGATTGTTGGTGAAGGACGGTAAGCTTTATGCCAACGTTGCCATTCGAGGTGCTGAAATACGTTACACAACGGATGGTTCGGAACCGGATACCCAATCTGCTTTGTGGGAAGCACCCGTGCCGTGCCATGCTCCGGTAGTGAAGGCAAAGACCTTCTGTCAGGGTAAGGAAAGCCTGCCGATAACATTGAAAACGGAATAATTAAGAAAACGCATCATCCGTTGAGGCTGAATGTATGATTGAACAGCCCTCGACAGATGATGCGTTTCACTTGAACAGATGATGCTTACGCGTTCAGCGCCTGTTCTATATCTGCGATGATGTCGTCCGCATTTTCAATACCCACCGAGAAACGGATGAGGTCGGGGCGGATACCGGCTTCCAACAGTTGCTCGTCAGAGAGCTGACGGTGCGTATGGCTGGCGGGATGGAGCACGCAGGTACGTGCATCGGCAACGTGAGTTACGATAGCTGCCAGCTTCAACGAGTCCATAAACTTGATAGACACCTCGCGGCCGCCTTTCAGTCCGAAAGAGATAACGCCGCAGGAGCCGTTGGGCATGTACTTCTGTGCCAATGCGTAATACTTGTTGTCGGGCAGTCCGCAATAGTTCACCCATGCCACTTTGTCGTTTTTGGAAAGGTATTCGGCTACTTTTTGGGCATTGCCGCAGTGTTGCGGCATGCGCAGGTGCAGAGTTTCCAGACCGAGGTTCAGCAAGAACGCATTCTGCGGAGACTGGATGCTGCCGAGGTCGCGCATCAGTTGCGCCGTTGCTTTAGTGATGTAAGCCAGTTTGCCGAAAGCTTTTGTATAAGTCAGCCCGTGATACGATTCATCCGGTGTGCAGAGACCGGGGAATTTGTCGGCATGCGCTTCCCAGTCGAAATTGCCGCTGTCTACAACTGCTCCGCCTACGCTGGTGGCGTGTCCGTCCATGTATTTGGTAGTGGAGTGGACTACTATATCGGCTCCCCATTCAAACGGGCGGCAGTTGATAGGAGTGGGGAAAGTATTGTCTACAATCAAAGGCACGCCGTGCTTGTGGGCGATACGGGCGAACTTTTCGATGTCGAGAACTTCCAGCGTAGGGTTGGAGATTGTTTCGCCGAACAGGGCTTTGGTGTTCGGACGGAAAGCGGCGGAGATTTCCTCTTCGGGCGCATCGGGGTTGACAAACGTTACATCGACACCCAGTTTTTTCATTGTCACGCCAAACAGGTTGAACGTTCCGCCATAGATAGTGGATGAGCATACGAAGTGGTCGCCTGCCTGGCAGATGTTGAAGATAGCATAGAAATTCGCTGCCTGTCCGCTCGATGTCAGCATGGCGGCTACACCGCCTTCGAGGGCGGCTATCTTGGCGGCAACGGCATCGTTCGTAGGATTTTGCAGACGGGTGTAGAAGTAACCGCTGTCTTCGAGGTCGAACAGACGCGCCATTTGCTCGCTGGTATCGTATTTGAAAGTTGTACTTTGATAAATGGGGAGTACGCGGGGTTCTCCCTTTTTAGGAGTCCACCCTGCCTGTACGCACAGTGTCTCCGGCTTGAATTGCTTTGCCATAATGCTATCTGTATTTAGAGTTTCTTTTCTTTAAAACACGTAAGTTGTCGCAAAAGTAGGGAAAAAAATATAATTTTGTGCGCGCGAATGGTAAAATGCTATAATTTAGCAGTTGAAAATCTGCTGCCGATACGAAATAAATGACGAATAACGGGAATATGAAACGTATATTTTGCTTGCTTGCTGTTCTCTTCTGTACTTTTCTTCTTTTGGATGTCTCTGCTCAGGGAGAATATGCCACACCCAAATCGGGCGAGGGTATTTCGTCTTTTCTGGAACGGAACAAACGTCCGGGAAAAGCCTACTATAATGAGTTTATGAAGCTGAACGAAAAACGTCTGCGTGGAAAAGAGGAACTGCGATTGGGCGTGAAATATGTGTTGCCGCCCTTGAAGAAAGGGACTTCTGCCTCCGTTTCGCCCAAAGCTGTTGCCGGTAAAAAGAGAGTGGTTCGCGAACGGCTGTTCGGGAAGAAGCTGGCCGATGTGACAGTGACGTCCAACCGCTTGCAGGGTGCTTGTTTCTATGTGGTCAGCGGGCATGGCGGTCCCGATCCCGGAGCTATCGGAAAAATAGGAAAGGTGGAATTGCACGAAGATGAATATGCCTATGATGTTGCCTTGCGCCTTGCCCGTAACCTGATGCAGGAAGGCGCGGAAGTGCATATCATCATTCAGGATGCCAAAGACGGAATCCGCGACAGCCGCTACCTTTCCAACAGTAAGCGGGAAACGTGCATGGGCGATGCCATTCCGCTGAATCAGGTAGCCCGCCTGCAACAGCGTTGCACCAAAATCAATGAACTCTACCGGAAAGACCGTAGGAAGTATAAGTATTGCCGGGCTATATTCTTGCATGTGGACAGCCGCAGCAGGAGTGCGCAGACGGATGTATTCTTTTACCATGCTCCGAAAAGCGTGTCGGGAAAGAAACTGGCGGTTACCATGAAAGAAACTTTCGAATCGAAATATGACAAACATCAGCCCAATCGCGGATTTGAAGGGACTGTCAGTTCGCGTAACCTCTACGTGTTGCTGCAAGCCGCTCCGGTTTCGGTCTTCGTTGAACTGGGCAATATCCAGAATACGTTCGACCAGCGCCGTTTCGTTATCAGCTCCAACCGCCAGGCTCTGGCAAAGTGGATGACGGAAGGGTTTATTGCGGACTATAAGCAGGTGAAGTAGGGGTGTTTGTCTGTTTCATAAGGTATGGTTTCTCATTCCGGACATAATGAAGAATGACGAACCCATACCTTACATATTTTAATTTATTCTATCGGAATATAGATTTCTGTCAGTAACTCATCCGGTGCAGTATCAGCCGGATTATTCAGGTATCGTTCGGCACTGGCTTCATCTCTGAATGTACATTCCATTTCAGGGATGTATTTTCCATAGATTGTGTCGTACACACTTTGCAGGTGTTCGTACGAGCCCTTATACAGGAATATGGCATAGCGTCCTGCCGGGAGTTGCTTGAAGCCGATATTGCCTTTCGGAGTTACGGCGGCAGGCATAACCATACATACATCGGTACGCAGTTTCTCTATCGGGGTCACTTTAGGGTCGTCATGAAAAATACAGTAAGGCATCACTTCTCCCATTGGCAGCTTTTCCTCTTGGACAAATTGTTGAAGGCGCATCCACGTGCCGCAATAATCATTTAGTTTATAGTCTCCGAACAATCGGATATAAATCATGTTTCGGACCGGAAGTTCTTTGATTTCCCGTTTCAGTTTGAGTTCCGGACGGATAATAGCTGGTTTCATAATTACAAAGTTTTTATTGTTACGATATTCTAAAGGTGAAATACCGTAGAACTGCTTGAACACTTTAGACAATGATGAGGAAGACGAATAACCGATGCGATAAGCAATGTCGGCTATCGGCAAATCGGTGTAGCGTAATAACCGTGCTGCCGTTTCGGTACGTGTCCGGACGATAAACGTACCTACGGGTTCGCCCAAAAAAGCTTTCATGATGCGGTGGAAGTAGAACGGAGAGAAATGGGAAATCTTGGCCAGCGATTTCAGGTCGATTTCTTCTCCGAGGTGGAGATTGATGTAATCCACCACTGCATTCACACACTTCTGATACTCTTCCCGGGTTATCTTCTTGGTTTCCATATATTCTATCGGTTTGTTCACGATGCAAAAATAAGGGGAAAAAGGGATAGGGGACTTGTCCGATGTTGCTATAAATGTGGTTTGCCGCATATTTGTTGGACGGAAGTTCGTTAATAATCATTGTTTGTTTAATCTGAAAAGACAAAACATATGTAATTTTGCAGCGGATTATATTGTATAAATAGCTTTTGAAAGAGTATATGAAAGAGGCATTTCTTACTTTAGGGCGTGGTGTAGGCCAGGTGATGTTTCAGAACAATGCGCTGTCGGGGGTATTGATGCTGGCAGGTATCCTTCTGAATTCCTGGCAAATGGCCTTGCTGGCGATTGCGGGTAATGTTGTAAGTACACTAACGGCTTGTCTTTCCGGTTACAGTCGCGAAGATATAAGGAACGGGCTTTACGGGTTTAACGGTACTTTGGTGGGAATAGCGATCGGAGTATTTATGCCGGTTTCCGTAGCTTCTTTCTCATTGTTGGTTGCAGGTGCGTGCTTATCCGCTTGGATAGCCCGTCTTTTCAGCTTGCAGCGGCGGGTGCCGGGATTTACCGCTCCTTTCATCCTTTCGGTGTGGATATTGTTGGCTGCTTGCAGAGGGATGATGCCGTCTTTGCTATTGCCTTCCGGGAATGCAGTGACAGCCCAGTCACTCTCTTTTTTGCAGGCTTTTTGTCTGAACATCGGTCAGGTGATGTTTCAGGGGAATACAGTATTGGCAGGAGTGCTCTTCCTGCTGGGTATCATGGTTAATTCCCGTATCAATGGCTTTTATGCTGCATTGGGAGCGGGGCTTCCCATTCCGTTCGCTCTGCTGTTGGGAGTGGATGATACTGTTTTGAATGCCGGATTGATGGGATATAACGGAGTGTTGTGCGCCATTGCTTTGGGAGATAAAACATGGAAAGGCGGCGCGTGGGCCACAGTGGCTGTATTGCTGTCCGTCTTACTCCAGATAGGCGGTATGAAGTGGGGAATAACAACCCTCACCGCACCGTTCGTTGTTGCTGTATGGATAGTGGCAGGGTGCAGGGCGGGATGGAAAAATAGAAATAGAAACTGAAAATTGCTGAATATTACAAAGTATGACCGAGAAAACCCGATTGCAGCTCTTGGCGTGGGCAAGAGAATATCATTGTGCAGCCTTTATACAAGGTGATCCTGTTCAGTTTCCGCATCGGTATATGCAGAAACAGGATATTGAGGTTAGCGGCTTGCTCACAGCTATAATGAGTTTTGGCAATCGCAAACAGATATTGAAGAAAGTGGACGGACTGCATGGTTTAATGGGAACTTCACCCTACCGGTATGTCTTGTCCTGCAGATGGAAAGAAGATTTCCTGCCTACAGATAGGAGCAGCTTTTACCGTATGCTTTCCCATGCGGATTTTTATACTTACTTTGCCCGGCTGCACGCCGCCTATACCCGTTTTGATAGTTTGGAAGATGCCTTGTCGGTTTATCCGGGTACACCGATGGAGAAGCTGTGCGCATTTCTGGAAGTTTCAGCCAAGAGCCCTCAAAAGAAACTGAATATGTTTCTGCGGTGGATGATACGGAAAGAGTCGGAAGTGGATTTCGGCATTTGGAAGAGCTTCGACCGTCGCGATTTGCTGATTCCTTTGGATACGCACGTTTGCAGGGTGGCTTATCTTTTGGGGCTTACCGATACGGAAACATTCTCTCTGAAGAATGCGCGGAACATAACCGAGGCTTTGGCGGAAGTCTTTCCGGACGACCCCTGTTTGGGAGATTTCGCATTGTTCGGCAGCGGGGTAAACGGGATACTGTAAGATTGGGCTTTGTCTTACCAGTCTATCTCCTCAATGCCTTTGCTCCGTAAATAATCGTTGGCCTTGCTGAAGTGCCTGCAACCGAAGAAACCGTATTCGGCGGAACGGGGTGAAGGATGGACGGTTGTCAGAATAAGATGCTTGCTGCTGTCTATCAAGGCTGCCTTTTCTTTGGCATAAGCTCCCCAAAGCATGAATACGAGATGTTCCCGTTCATCACTTAATTTCTTGATTACCGCATCTGTGAAAGTTTCCCAGCCCATGTTGCGGTGCGAACCGGTTTCGTGGGCGCGTACCGTAAGGACAGAGTTCATGGAGAATACTCCCTGAGCCACCCAGCGGTCCAGATTGCCGGAAGTAGGAATCGGTTTGCCCAAGTCTCGATGTATCTCCTTGAATATATTGGCGAGTGATCCCGGTATGGCTACTCCTTCCGGTACGGAAAAGCATATCCCGTAATATTGTCCGGGGTTGGGGTAGGGATCTTGTCCTAAGATAACCACTTTTACTTTTTCAAAAGGGCATGAGTTGAAAACATGAAAGATAAGGTGTCCCGGCGGCAGCACGTTGGCACGTCCGTATTCGCTTTTCACAAATGATACCAATCTTTCAAAGTAGGGCTTGTCGAATTCTTCTTGTAAACGTTGCCGCCAACTCTCTTCTATCTTGACTTTCATAGGATACTGCATCTAAATACGATGCAACAAATGTACAAATAATCTCTGTGGGTACGTATGTGTTTTGCGGATAAAAAAATTCCGATTCGTCACGAACCGGAATTCTTTCTTTAATGAGATTTACATTTAGAAAAGACTATTCTTTGACAATTTCGCCTTTTTCGTTTAAAAGCGTTTCCGCTTCCTGACCGTCTTGGGTGACGATGATGATTTTGTAGAGTGTGGTCTCTTCCGTTTCTTTTACGTAGGCTTCTTTTACAGATGCACCTTCATAATCTTTGGCTAATGTCTGCATAACAGCCTGTGGCAATTCTGTCGGGTCGATTTTCACAAATTCGTCTTGCGGAACTTGTGCTTCTGCCACGATTGCTGATGAGTTGTTTACTTCCTGTGCGAATACTACAGAACTTCCTGTTCCTAAAACCATTACTAATGCTGCTAATACCTTTTTCATAACTTTCTGATTTTTAGTGAATATTTGGGGTTATCATCTCTAACACTTATCATAGGACAAATAGAATGCCAAACTGTATTGGTTGTCGGTATATGCTTGATTTACAGATATATTATGCGAAGTTGTCCCGAAAAGTCCAATGTAGAAATATGTAGAGTGTTGTAGAAACGGGTAACACATTTGAGGAATAATTACACAGAATCTTAACGGACTTCTTATTTATTCTATATAAATTTGCGCCATACTTAAAATAGATATGAATATGCTTAGACTGAATGTTTTTATTCAAGTGAGTGCGGATAACCGTGCTGCTGTGATGGAAGCTGCAAAAGAACTGGTAGCTTGTTCCCTGAAGGATAACGGTTGCATTGCTTATGACATCTTTGAAAGTGCAACCCGTGAAGATGTCCTTATGATTTGCGAAACATGGAAAGATGAGGAGTCTTTGGCTGCACACGAAAAGGCGGCGCATTTTGTGACTTTGGTTCCTAAAATACAAAGCCTTGCTTCTATGAAACTGGAGAAATTCAGCTTCTGATAATAAACAATATTATTTGAAAAAGTCAACCATTGCGTTGACTTTTTTGTTTTTTACTTCATATATGGTAAATGGTATGAAGCAAATAATCTTTATTTTTGTAATGTTAATAAGTTGTCTGTCCTGTGTCGGTAAATCGACCGGTCAGGCAGAAAGGAGAAACGATATGAAGTCAATGAAAGAAATTTATCTGGCAGGCGGATGTTTCTGGGGAACCGAACATTTCCTGAAGCAAATAGAAGGTGTAGAAGTTACCCAAGTGGGATATGCAAACGGAAATATAGCCAATCCTACCTATCAGCAAGTCTGTACAGGTACTACGGACTTTGCCGAAACCGTAAAAGTACAGTATGATTCTGATAAGGTGACCTTGTCTTTTCTTATCGACCTTTATTTCAAGACAATTGACCCTACCAGTCTGAACCGTCAGGGAAATGACCGTGGTACTCAGTATCGCACAGGCATTTATTATACCGATGCAGCCGATCTGCCTGTTATCCGTGAAACCGTTAGCCGTCTGGCTGCCAACTACACCCGCCCGCTGGAAGTGGAAATTGAGCCGTTGAAGAATTTTTATCCGGCAGAAGAGTATCATCAAGATTATCTGGATAAAAATCCGGGCGGCTACTGCCATATCAATCCTGCGCTATTCGACCTGGCGCGTAAAGCAAAGATGAAGAAACCGGTGGCGGCTTCTGGATACGACATTTCTTGTAAAAGACAAAGAAGAAAAGCTCTATCAGTTTGTGGCCTCCGAATCCAACCGTTACGACATGAACCAGTATCTGGCAGTGATTGGCTACAAAGTGGTTGTGGAAGAACAGATGGGTGTGGCGATGCTGCAGCCAAATGATGATGATAAAGAAACAGTCGGACTGAAACGCCTCAATCTCTATCATTTTGACCAGAGACATATGAAACTGCTGCTGGTATTGTGGCTTTTATTTCTGGAGCGGATGGGATATGAAGAGGCAGTCTATGTGACGGTCGGTGAGATTATCGACAAATGCAGGCTTTATGATATTGAGCTGACGCCGGTCGAGTTTAAAAAGGCATATGCGACCTTCCACAGATTCTGCCTGATCGATTACAGTGACGATATCACAAAAGAGGACGGGGCTGTGCGTCTCTATCCTTCTTTGCAGTTCTGTCTGGATATCGGACAGCTCAGGCAGGTGATGGCAGAATTTGTGGAACAGGAAGATTTCGAGGCAGCGGACATGGCAGACCTGGAAGAGGCAGAAAGTGAGGAGAGCGATGAGTAAAATAGTTTTACGCAATGTACAGCTGATCAACTGGTATGGATTTACCAACACGGTCGTTCCGGTTGCAGAAAATCTCACCCTGATCTCCGGAGAAAATGAGTGCGGAAAATCGACGATCCTCGATGCCATCAAATATGCCTACACCGGTGATACGCAGTTTAATAAGGCGACAAGCGGATATAATACAGGCGTGGGCAAGCGAAATCTGATCTCGTATACACGCTGTCTGGTCGATGCGAGTGCCGGCGTGTATGCAAGACCGGCGGAGAAGATCCCAGTTGTGTATACCCACATCGCACTGGAATATTATGACCAGATCAACGAAAAATCCTTTGTGCTCGGCGTGATCATCGAGACAGCCGTGACGGATATCCGCGGTACGTACTGGTATGCGATGGAAGACAAACATCTGTCGGATATTTCCTATGTCTATGAAGACGGTTCTGCCTTAAAGCCGTACGATGCGTCCGGATTTCAGAAACGTTACAATGTCAAACTCCGCAAGAAACAGGATGGAGTAGCATTGTTTATGCAGATGGTCGGACTGAAGCTTCCGTATCAGGAAGTGTTTCGTTATCAGAGAAAACTTCGAAATATCATGGCATACAATCCGGCGGCAAAGATCCAGGAATTTATCCGGGAATCGGTTCTGGAAGAACACGATGTCAATTTTGAAAAATTAAAAGATGCCAAGAAAAATATTGAGCAGATCAACAGCCGTTTGGAGCTGATCGAAGAAGAGATCGGTGATCTGGATGCGATCCTGAAGGATTATGCAGAATACGATGAGCGTGTCATGCAGCTGAAAGTGGATGATATTAAATTAAAATATCGAAATATGCTTTCCTGGAAAGAAAAACGCTGCATGGCAGAAGAAATGATCCGCAAAAACAGCATTGAAGTAGAAGC
>ENA-UEOR01002110-UEOR01002110.1-human-gut-metagenome-genome-assembly--contig:-NODE-2110-length-11122-cov-7.948483_pt1 | contig 11122 bp, 9 predicted proteins | sample MGYA00242887_ERZ507890 | MGnify/ENA primary metagenome ERZ507890 (study PRJEB26167, sample SAMN06115431) | human gut metagenome | host: Homo sapiens | place: China:Guizhou | collected 2014-10-21...
AACGGCTGAAACGAAAAAGTCTGGAAACAGAACGCAAACTTGTAAAAATTGAGCCGCTCTTTTGCGAAACCGCAGAAGGGCGGCTCTTTTGTTGCCTAGTAGGGGAGGCCTTGGCGAAGAGGGAAAGCCTCACGCAACGCCAAAGCTGAGAGGTTGTATAGAGCAGGGCCTGCCCAATTCCTTTACAAATAACACCAAAACGATTATACTATAAATAATTATGTCACAAGGGGGTGAGGAGCATGGAGCTGGAACAGATCGAGGGAACGGTGGAGGACATTATCTACGAGAACCCGGATAACGGCTACACGGTGTTTGAAATTTCCGGCGGCGGCACGGTCACCGTGGTGTGCGGGATCGTGGGCGAGCTCCATGCGGGCGAGAGTGTGGTCTGCCGCGGTAAATATGAGAACCACGCCACCTATGGCCGCCAGTTCCACGCCCAGGAATGCGAGACCGATATGCCGAAGGATCTGGAAGCGGTATACGCCTTTCTTGCCAGCGGCTCCCTGCCTTACATTGGGGCGCGCACGGCCAATAAGATCATCGACAAATTCGGCGCGGCGGCGCTGGAGGTGATCGCCAACGACCCCGCCCAGCTCACCCTGATCCCCGGCATCTCGGCAGACAAGGCCGACCGCATCCAGCAGGAGTTCAAGCGGATGTTCGGAATGCGGGAGCTCATCGCCTATCTGGCTCAGTTCGAGATCAGCCCCCGCCGGGCGATGGAGGTCTTCCGCACCTTCGGGCCGGGGGCCATGCAGGCCATCCAGCAGAACCCCTACCTGCTCTGCGGCGAACCCTTGCAGCTGGACTTCCGCCACGCCGACAGCATCGCCCAGTATTACCAGATGGCAGGGGACTGCGCCCAGCGGCTGGAAGCCGCCCTTCTGCGCACCCTGCGCCACAACGCCGGCAATGGCCACACCTGTCTGCCCCGGGCGCAGCTGCTGGAAACAGCGTCGAACTTCATCCACCAGCCCCCCGAAAAGCTGGCGGCGGCGCTGGACAGCTGCATCCAGACCGGGAAACTGGCGGTGCGGATGTTCGACGGCACACCGTATATTTATCTGCCGGATCTGCTGGCCGCAGAGCAGGACATCGCCGACCGTCTGGCCATGCTGACCAGGCGCGGAAAGCAGACGGCCCACGGCCTCGACAAGAACATCCAGATTCTGGAACTGGCGCAGGGCTTTGCCTATGCGCCGCTCCAAAAGGAAGCCATCCGTAAGGCCATGACCGAGAACTGCCTTGTCCTCACCGGCGGCCCCGGCACCGGCAAGACCACCACGGTCAACGCCATCCTGCAGCTGCTCGAGAACGAGGCCGAACGGGTAGCCCTCTGCGCTCCCACAGGCCGCGCCGCCAAGCGTCTGAGCGAGCTGACGGGCCGGAAAGCCTCCACCATCCACCGTCTGCTGGAAGTGGACTACACCGGCGGCGTGGTCAGCTTCATCCACAACGACAAGAACCTGCTCAAGTGCGACGTCGTTATCCTCGACGAGATGAGCATGGTGGACGTCAAGCTGTTCCAGGCCCTCATTGCGGCACTGCGGTACAGCTGCCGGATTATTATGGTAGGTGACGCCGACCAGCTGCCCAGCGTCGGCCCGGGCAATATCCTCGGCGAGACCATCCGCTCCGGGCTGGTGCCGACGGTCTGCCTCAACGAGATATTCCGGCAGGCCGCTCAGAGCCTCATTGTGGAGAACGCCCACCACATCATCTCGGGCGAACCGCTGAAAAAGGGCGGAAAGACAGACGATTTCTTCTTTCTCGAAGCCGACGGCGACGCGGCCCAGAAGCTGGTCTGCGACCTTGTGACCACCCGTCTGCCCCGCAGCTATCAGTTCGACCCGGTGAAGGATATTCAGGTGCTCTGCCCCACGAAGCTCGGCCCCACCGGCACTCAGGCCCTCAACGCGGAGTTACAGGCCATGCTCAACCCGCCCAGGAAGGGCAAGCCGGAGCTGCAGAGCGCGGCCCGGGTCTTCCGGGTGGGGGACAAAGTGATGCAGGTGCGCAATAACTACGAGATCACGTGGCAGCGCATCGGCGGGGAACAGGGTGTGGGCGCCTACAACGGCGACATCGGCATCGTGGAGTCCATCGACGTGCGCAGCCGCTCCATGGTGGTGCGGATGGACGACCGGCGGCTGGTCTACCCGGCGGAGAACCTCAACGAGCTGGAAATTGCGTATGCCATCACGGTACACAAAAGCCAGGGCAGCGAGTTCCCGGCGGTCATCCTCCCGGCGGCGCAGGTGCCGCCCCGCCTGTGCTACCGCAACCTCTTCTATACCGGCGTCACCCGCGGGCGGAAGCTCTGCATCGTGGTGGGCCGGCGGGACGTGGTGAACCGGATGATGTCCAATATCCGCCAGAACCTGCGCTACAGCGGCCTGGCCGCCCTGCTGGCCCAGGCTCTGCCCCCGGAGCAGGAGAACCTTTAAGGGTTTCTTTTTGGATACACCTGTGTTATACTATAATGTGTTTTGATGACCCGCGCCCGGAGATGGGCGATGGAAATAGAGAATGGGCAGCAGAGAAAGGAAATATCACGATTATGGCACAGAATGACATCGGTATCGATCTTGGTACGACGACCATCATCATCGCGCAGGAGGGGCAGGGCGTCGTGCTCAACCAGCCCAGCGTGGTGGCGGTGGATACCCGCAAGAACTGCGTGCTTGAGGCCGGCGACAAGGCCCTTGCAATGGTGGGCCGCACGCCCAACTACATCTCCGCCATCTTCCCGCTGAAGGATGGCGTCATCAGCGACCACACCATGACCCGGGAGCTCATCTGCCGCTTCGTCAATCAGGTCTACAGCTCCCACATGGTCAAGCCCCGTGTGGCCGTCTGTGTGCCTGCCGCCATCACCGGCATCGAGAGCGACGCCGTGGTGGAGGCCGTCATGGCTGCCGGTGCGCGTCAGGTCTACCTCATTGATGAGCCTATCGCCGCAGCTCTCGGCTCCGGCATCGACATCACCGTGCCGGATGGCCGGATGATCATCGACATCGGCGGCGGCACTACCGACATCGCCGTGCTGAGCCTCGGCGGCAAGGTCAAGGCCACCAGCGTCCGCGTGGCCGGCAACCACTACGACGAAGAGATCCTGAAGTTCGTGCGCAACAAGTTCAGCATCGCCATCGGCCAGCGCACCGCTGAGAACCTGAAAAAGAACGTGGCCTGCTGCCCCCAGAAGGCAGATTTCAACGAGACCATGGAGATCAAGGGCCGCAGCCTGCTCACCGGCCTGCCCGTGCGCGTCAATGTCTCCACCGCCGACCTCTACGAGCCGGTCATGCGCCTGAGCGAGCAGATCGGCACCGCCGCCCATCAGGTGCTGGAGAAGACTCCTCCGGAGCTGGCCGGCGACATCTACCGCAACGGCGTCGTCCTCACCGGCGGCGGCGCACAGCTCCACGGCCTGCCTGAGTACCTGAGCCAGGAGCTGAAGGTGGAAGTGACTGTCTCGCCTGACCCCGTCAACTGTGTCGCGCTGGGTACGGCCATGAGCCTGCGTCTGGGCGACAAGCTGGAGACCGGCTTCATGGACGCCACCCCCCGCATGGGTCGCCGCTGAGAGGAAAGTGCTGTTCACAGAACCGTGAAAAACAACATGATTTTTGTTCATAGTTGTTGAATCGACCCGGAAAATATTGTATAATATCTTCAAATCGCTTTTTGCCGCCCGCCCCCCGGGCGGCAAAGAAAAAAGTAAATAGGAGGAAGACCATGGATTTAGGTTATGATGTGATCGTTACCATAACCGGTATTGTGCTGGTGTTTCTGATCCTCGTCCTGCTGATGGCTATCATCACGCTGGAGGGCAAGATCTTTGACGCCATGAACGGCAAGAAGGCAGCTGCCAAGGCTGCTTCTGCTGCAAAACCGGCTGCTCCTGTGAAACAGGCCGCTGCGCCCGCTCCTGCAAAGGCTGCTGCCCCGCAGGTCGAGGCCGGCATCCCCGGCGACGTTGTGGCAGCCATCATGGCAGCCATCTACTCTATGGGCAACGGCAAGTATGTGCTGAAGGCAGTCCGCCGCGGCAAGAATGGCTGGGGCAAGGCTGGCGTCAACGACACCACCGCACCCTTTTAACACAGGAGGAAAAACATGACTCAGTTTATTGAGACTCTGGTCGGTATTTTCCAGAGTTCCGGTTTTGCCAAGTTCGGTGAGCCGGGCGGCTGGCTGTACGCAGTGATGATCTGCGTAGGCTGCTTCCTGCTCTACCTCGCCATCGTCAAAGAGTTCGAGCCTCTGATCCTGCTGCCCATGGCTTTCGGCATGATCCTGGCCAACCTCCCCGGCAGCGGCGTCATCCATATGCAGTACTTCGTCGGTGACGGCCTCGAGCACCCGATGTGGGTCGAGATCCTGAACAACGGCGGCCTGGCCGATATGCTCTACATGGGCGTCAAGCTGGGCATCTACCCGCCGCTGATCTTCCTCGGCATCGGCACCATGACCGACTTCGCCCCCCTGATCTCCAACCCCAAGAGCCTGCTGCTGGGCGCTGCCGCTCAGTTCGGTATCTTCGGCACCTACATGGGCGCTCGTCTGCTGGCCGCTACCGGTCTGGTGGACTTCACCCAGAAGCAGTCTGCTGCTATCGCCATCATCGGCGGCGCAGACGGCCCCACCGCTATCTTCGTCACCTCCCGTCTGGCTCCTGAGCTGCTGGGCTCCATCGCCGTCGCGGCCTACAGCTACATGGCTCTGGTGCCTGTTATCCAGCCGCCTATCATGAAGGCTTTGACCTCCAAGAAAGAGCGTACCGTCGTGATGAAGCAGCTGCGCACCGTGACCAAGACCGAGAAGATCATCTTCCCCATCATGGTCACCATCATCGTCTCCCTCATCGTGCCGGATGCCGCCGTTCTGGTCGGTATGCTGATGCTGGGCAACCTGATGAAGGAGTGCGGCGTCGTGGATCGTATCCAGAAGACTGCCGGTAATGAGCTGATGAACATCATCACCATCTTCCTGGCTCTGTCTGTTGGCTGCACCACCTCTGCAAACACCTTCCTGAACAGCCGCACCCTGTTCATCATCGTGCTGGGTCTGATCGCCTTCTCCTTTGGTACCGCTGCAGGCGTTCTGTGCGGCAAGGTGATGTACGCCCTGACCGGCGGTCAGGTCAACCCCCTGATCGGCTCCGCTGGTGTTTCCGCTGTTCCCATGGCCGCCCGTGTTTCTCAGAAGGTCGGCCAGAGCGAGAACCCCTCCAACTTCCTGCTGATGCACGCCATGGGCCCCAACGTCGCTGGCGTTATCGGCTCCGCTGTTGCTGCCGGTATCCTGATCAACATCTTCGGCTAAGTTTTATCTGAATACTGCCGCCCCTCCTGTGCTGTACAGGAAGGGCGGTTTTTTATGTACAACCCTCTTGAATTGTGATATACTTATAAAGTAAGTGATTTTATAGAAGAACAGGTGAAACAATGGCAGCAAGTCTCCAACAGGAATTCTGCGCTCTGCGCGATACCTATATTGAAAAGCAGTTTGGCCGCCTGAACGATATGCAGCGGCAGGCGGTGTTTACCACCGACGGCCCGCTGCTCATTCTGGCCGGTGCAGGCAGCGGCAAGACCACTGTTCTGGTCAACCGCATCGCAAACCTGATCCGGTTTGGCTCGGCCCACGGTTCCAGCTGGACCCCCCGTGAGGTGACCGAAGAGGACGTCAAGGCCCTGAAAACGGCAATTATGACCGGCACCGATGCGCCCGCCTGGCTGGACGGGATGCTGCGGCAGAACGCTGTTCGCAGCTGGAACGTGATGGCCATCACCTTTACCAACAAGGCGGCAGGGGAGCTCAAGGAACGCCTGCGCAATATGCTGGGCGGCGAAGAGGGGGACGAGGTATTTGCCTCCACCTTCCACTCGGCCTGTGTGCGCATTCTGCGCCGCTGGGCAGAATCCATCGGCTATCCCCGCAGCTTTACCATCTATGATACCGATGACTCCCAGCGCGTGATGAAGGCGGTTTATAAGGAACTGAGCATCGACGATAAGTTCTTCCCGATCAAGAGCGCCATCAACCAGATGAGCCGCTGGAAGGACCAGCTGGTCAGCCCGGAGGAGGCGCTGCGCACCCCGGCCCGGGACACCAATGGAGCCATTGCCGCCAAAGTCTACGCCGCCTACGAGAAGAAGCTCAGGGAGGCGGGAGCTTTCGATTTTGATGACCTGATCTACCAGACCGTGCAGCTGCTGGCGGAGCACGAGGATGTGCGGGAGTTCTACCAGAACAAGTACCGCTACCTGCTGGTGGACGAGTATCAGGATACCAGCGTGGCCCAGTTCCGGCTGGTCAGCCTGCTCACCGGCCCGGAAAAGAATATCTGCGTTGTCGGTGACGATGACCAGAGCATCTACCGTTTCCGCGGTGCCACCATTGAGAACATTCTGAACTTTGAGCGCATCTTCCCCGGTACCAAGACCATCCGTCTGGAGCAGAATTACCGCTCCACCTCCAACATCCTGAATGCTGCCAACTGCGTCATCCAGCACAACACCGAGCGCAAGGGCAAGACCCTGTGGACCCGGAACGACGAGGGCGACAAGGTGCAGGTCTACACTGCCGAGAATGAGCAGGACGAAGCCATGCACATTGCGGATGTCATCGGTGAGCACCTGAAAGAGGGCGGGCATCTGGCGGACCATGCGGTGCTCTACCGTATGAATGCCCAGTCGGCCCCCATCGAAAGCTACTTTACCCGCGCGGGCATTCCCCATAAGATCGTGGGCGGCCAGCGCTTCAATGACCGCAAAGAGGTCAAGGACATCCACTCCTATATGTCCATCGTGGCGAACGCCCGGGATGATGTGCGCCTGCGCCGCATCATCAACGAGCCTGCCCGGAAGATCGGCAATACCACTGTTGACGTGATCGCTGACCTTGCCGCCCAGCAGGGAATCAGTATGCTGGAAGTCATCTCCCACGCGGATGCATACGCCAAACTCAGCCGTGCCATTATGCCGCTGCTGAAATTCTGGCAGATCTACGAAAAACTGCAGGAATCGCTGGAAACCAGGACACTGGACGAATTTGCCCAGGATGTCATTGAGGTGACCGGCTACAAGGCCATGCTGGAAGCCGATGCGGCCAAGGGCCACGAGGATGCGGCAGACCGCCTGCAGAACCTGGGCCAGCTGGTCAACAACGTCAAAAACTACTGCGACCAGCACGGCGAGGATGCTTCACTGGAAGGCTACCTGGAGGATATCGCCCTCATCAGCGACATTGACAGCTACAACGAGAGCGCTGACCAGGTGGTTCTGATGACCATCCACTCCGCAAAGGGTCTGGAATTTCCCTATGTGTTCCTCATCGGCATGGAGGAGGGCGTGTTCCCCAGTGAGATGAGCAAATACTCCGAGGCAGATCTGGAGGAAGAGCGCCGCCTGGCCTATGTCGGCATCACCCGCGCCAAGAAAGAGCTGTATATCTCCAACAGCGTCTCCCGGATGCTCTACGGCCGCACCCAGCGCAACGAGCCGAGCCGCTTCCTGCGCGAGATCGAGCCGGAGTATATAGAAGAGACCCGCAGCCCGGCGTTGGAACGCCGTTCTTCCATGGGCTGGGGTTCCGGTTACAGTGATACCGTTCCCGGCGGGGCTTCGGGCTACTCCGGCGCGTCCGGCTGGGGCCGCAATTCCAGCAGCTTCGGCGGCCGCACCGGCGGCAGCTACCTCAACCGGGAATACAATGCCTCTGAGCGCGGCGGCTTCGGCTCCGGTTATGCAGGCCGTGGCAGCAGTGCTTCCGGGTTTGGCAGCGGAAGCAGCGCCCCGCGCACGTCCGGCTCCTCCGGTTTTGGTGTGGGCTATGGCCGCCCCGCGGCCCCCAAGGCAGCGTCCAAACCCGTGAGCTTTCCGGGGAGCCCGGCAGCTTCCCGCCCGGCATCCACCGGCCCAAAGCATTACGAGGTGGGCGACATTGTGGAGCACAAGGTCTTTGGCCGGGGCAGGGTGCTGGCGGTCAAGGCCGCTGCAGGAGACCAGATCGTGGAGATCAACTTTGAAAAGGTCGGCGTGAAGAAAACCATGGCAAATTTTGCGCCGCTGACGAAAATTACGGAGGAATGAGAAAACTATGATGACCGTTCGATTGATCGCACATACCCCGGAACCGGAAAAGGTGGTGGCGGCAGCGGCCAAGCTCTGCTACTCCGATGCCCATATCACCGACCTGCTGGACGGCCTGACCGAGGAGAAAACGGCCAAGTTCCTGACCATGCTCAGCGACCTGGGCCATGCCAGCCCCATTGAACATGCCAGCTTCACCTTTGGCATTGAGGGTGTGAGCCGCACCCTGCTGGCCCAGATCACCCGGCACCGCATCGCATCCTTCAGTGTCCAGAGCCAGCGGTATGTCCGGCTGGACGACTTCCACTATGTCATCCCGCCGGAGATCGAGGCCATCCCTGAGGCAAAGGCAGCCTTTCTTGAGAGCATGGATGAGGATGCGAAGCGCTACCTGGACCTTGCAAAAAAGCTGGAGGACGGCCACACTGCCCGCCTGATGGCGGAGGGGATGCCCGAAAAGCAGGCCCGCGCCAAGGCCTCCAAACAGGCCAACGAGGATGCCCGTTTCGTGCTGCCCAACGCCTGCGAGACGAAGATGGTCGTGACCATGAACGCCCGCAGTCTGCAGAATTTCTTCCATCTGCGCTGCTGCTCCCGTGCTCAGTGGGAGATCCGTCAGCTGGCTGAGGAGATGTTCCGGCTGGTCTACCCGGTGGCACCCCATATCTTTGCCAAGGCCGGCCCGGCCTGTGTCAGCGGCCCCTGCCCCGAGGGCAAGATGTGCTGCGGCAGAACTGCCGAAGTCCGCGCAAAGTATGAGGCCATCAAGCAGGAGGCTGGTGTATGAGCAAAGGCAAGTTGATCGTTCTGGAAGGGCTGGACGGCAGCGGTAAGGGCACGCAGGCCAAGCTGCTGGCAAAGCACCTGACGGTGACGGATCATCTGGTAAGAGAGATCACCTTCCCGGATTATGACAGTGATTCCAGTGCGCTGGTCAAGATGTATCTGGCCGGGCAGTTCGGCGACAAGCCTGACGATGTCAACGCCTACGCGGCATCCAGCTTTTATGCAGTGGATCGCTATGCGGGGTATAAGTCGGACTGGGGCAAGTTCTACGAGGAAGGCGGCATCCTGATCGCTGACCGCTACACCACCTCCAACGCCGTGCATCAGTGCTCGAAGCTCCCGCCGGAGCAGTGGGACACATTCCTGCAGTGGCTCTTTGACTATGAATACCACCTGCTGGGCCTGCCTGCACCGGATAAGGTGATCTATCTGCAGGTTGACCCGGCGGTGAGCCAGCGGCTGATGACTGCCCGCTACCATGGCGATGAGACCAGGAAGGATGTCCATGAAAAGGACACCGAATATCTGGCCCGCAGCCGCCGGGCGGCAGAATACTGCGCCGCTCACCTCGGCTGGGATACCGTCCACTGCACGGCAGGGGAGAAGATGCGGAGCATTGAGGATATTCAGGGAGAGGTCAGAACTCTTGCTCTCGCTGTTATTTGAAACAAAAGGAGGCATCCTATATCATGTACCGTTTGATGCAGCCGTCCGATTGGGCGGAGGTGCTGGCCCTGTGGCAGGCCCAGCGCGGCGACACGGAGGAGTTTGTCCGTGGCGCTGTGGAACGCTTTGCCGGGGTGCAGAATATCTACGTCGCGGAGGAAAACGACCACATTGAGGCTGTGGCACTGGCTGTGCCGGTGACCCTGCAGGGCCGCCCGGGCAGCTATCTGTTCGGTCTGTGCGGGCAGGGCAGCCTGCTCCTTGCGGGCCTGGTGGATACCCTGTGTGCCCAGCAGAAACTGCGGGGCGCAGGCTTTGTGGTGGCAGTGCCCACCAGCCCGGAACAGTCAACGCTGCTGCAGGATAAAGGCTTCCAGAAAGCCTTTGCCCTGCGCTGCCTGCCCCGGGAGGTGGAGCGCAACCTGTGGAGCCAGGCGGAATTCGATTCCGTGACGGCAAAAAAACTCTGCGAGCTGCGGGCAAAATACTGGCCCGACACCGTTCAGCTGCCGCCGGAGCAGATGGGGGAAGTTCTGCGGGACCTGTATTCCCGTGGTGCGACCATCGTATCCAGTGAGCAGGGCTACGGCATCTATTTCCGCAGGGAGGATACCCTTTACTTTGTGGAGATGATGGCGGAAAATGACCGTGCTGCCGAGGTGCTGATGGAAGCCGCCCGGGAGAAAGAGGTCATTGTGGAAAAGGCTGTCATCACGGTGGGGGCTGCCCAGAATCTGTTCCTGGGCGAGGGAACCCGGCAGGAGTATGGCCTCATCCGTTTTGAAGGAGAACCTTTTGATGTTTCGGAGAGCTACATGCGCCTGATGATGGACTGAAAGGAACGTGGATATGGCAGAGAAACACCAGAAAAAGAAAAAAGGCAGTGCGCTGAAGATCCTGTTGGCCGTGCTGTTGCTGCTGGTACTGACAGTCGGTGCGGCAGGCGTGTTTGCGTATAACGAGATCAACGGCAATGGAGGAAAGCCCGGTGCAGAGGTGACCGTCAGCATCCCCCAGGGCAGCGGCGTTGCTGCCATCGCAAAGGAGCTGAAGGAGGCTGGAGTGATCCGTTCGGCCTATCTGTTCCGCTGGTATGTGGGGCACAAGGGTGCCGCCGGAAAACTGCTCCAAATACCTTTTCTGATTTCTATGACTTCGTCTTTATAAACATCATTCGGTAAAATAACACTACCTCTTAAACGAGGTTCTACATCTTTAAAGATGTCATACGGATTATCATAGCGAATAGGATTACCATTTGTATCTGTTGTTTTTAACACAAACGGATTACCATTGATATCATCAAACAATTCGACAATCTCCAATGTCGGGTTTAAAATACTGGAATATCCTTCAGGACCTCTTACTTGAAATGGGACCTGATGTACATCCCAACTATGAGTTTTATCGGGATATTGATAATATTTAGCAAAGATCACTTCCGGATTGTCTTCATCCAAAAATAGGTTCCAATAATTTTCAAACTTATCCGTATGCTTATTATATAACGAATATTTTCCATCCAATTTGGAAGCAGCATCGTACGCTGCCTGATAATAGCTTTG
>ENA-UEOR01002111-UEOR01002111.1-human-gut-metagenome-genome-assembly--contig:-NODE-2111-length-11119-cov-4.707209_pt1 | contig 11119 bp, 9 predicted proteins | sample MGYA00242887_ERZ507890 | MGnify/ENA primary metagenome ERZ507890 (study PRJEB26167, sample SAMN06115431) | human gut metagenome | host: Homo sapiens | place: China:Guizhou | collected 2014-10-21...
GAGATGACGACATCGTAATCACCGTGGAAATTACTCCGGGCGATTTCCAGGCCCTGCTCCATGTCGCCGACAAACAGTGTCAAATCGATTTGAGGATAATCCGCCACTACACTGGACATTAAAGTTTTCATGCCCTCATAAGGCGCAATGCCAAGTACACGGATGCGATGATTCATAAGCTCCTCCTGTGTGTTTAATATTTGAACATATTATACCAAACAAACAAAAATACAGCAAGTCTTTTTCTTTGTGTTTCAAAAATAAACTATAAAACATCGGAAAAAGATTGATAAAGTAGGAGAAAATTTATACAATAGGCACAAAGGAAGAAAAAACAAGGTAAAGATTTTGAAAAAATTTACAAACGGCAGGAAATTGTTTCATAAATGAACGGACAGGAGGTGAGTGGATGGTAAAGCTGCTAATCATTGCAGATGATTTTACAGGCGCACTGGATACGGGCGTACAGTTCGCGGCCAGAGGCGCGGCCACCCGCGTTGTGACGGATCTGGCTTATGACTTCACTCTGGCGGACGCAGAGGTCCTGGTGATGGTGGCGGAGACCCGGCACCTGCCGCCGGAAGAGGCTTACGACGTGGTGTATCGCACAGCCCGGAATGCCCGGGAGGCTGGTATCCCTTACATATACAAAAAAACGGACTCAGCACTGCGGGGCAACATCGGAAGCGAGCTGACGGCGGTCATGGATGCTGCCGGATCGGATACCATCGCCTTCCTACCGGCCTTCCCTAAGATGGGGCGGGTCACCCGGAATGGTGTCCACTATGTGGACGGTGTTCCCGTGGCGGAGAGTGTGTTCGGAAAAGACCCTTTCGAGCCAGTGAAGGCCTCCGCGGTGGCGCAGATCGTCGGCGGGCAGACAGAGGTACCGGTAGTCCTCCACCGTCTGGATGAAGCGGCAGTCCCTGGAGCCCCTGGCATCCAGGTTTACGATGCCACAACCGATGAAGACCTGGCCCGCATCGGCGGAGAACTGGGAACTGAGCGGCTGCGCCTTTCCGCCGGTTGCGCGGGCTTTGCCACGGCGCTGGCCGATGTTCTTGGACTAAATGGCACCGAGCCGCAAATGCCTCAACTGCCGTCCGCCTTCTTCGTGGCCTGCGGCAGTGTGAACCCTGTGACCCTGCGGCAGATGCGGTGGGCTGAGCAGAACGGTTTTGTCCATATCCACCTGGAGCCGGTGCAAAAGCTGGAACCGGCCTGGCTGGAGAGTGAGGACTGCGGTATCAAGATCCGGATATGGCTGGAGCAAGCCCGGAACAGCGGACGCTGTATTCTGGATGTCAATGATCCCATGGGACTGGACGACACAGCGGTTTACGCCAAGACCCACGGACTGACCACCGAGGACCTGCGGGTCCGCATCTCCACCCAACTGGCCCACCTGATGAAGCGGCTGCTGGATGGTGGGCTGGACGCCGCCATCCTCTGCACCGGCGGCGATACGCTACTGGCCCTGATGCGGACGGTGGGTACCGCAGAGCTGACGCCTGTGCGGGAACTCACTACGGGTGCGGTGCTGACCAACTTTGTTTATCGGGGAAAAACCTATTACATTATCTCAAAATCCGGCGGATTTGGAGAACCTGACCTGTTCTGTAAGCTGGTAGCTTTCGTAAGAGCCGGAAGTCAAAAGGAGGACGCAGTATGCTGACCAAATACAATTTGAAAATGCCCCACGCTGTTTTCAGCGGTGAGGACGCGCTGGACAAGATCACCGACATTCTGGCGAAGAATCAGGTGAAGCGCTTGGCAATCTTCACCGACAAGGGTATTGAGGGCGCCGGTCTGCTGGACTTCCCCATGGCCCGTGTCAAGGCTTCCGGTGTGGCTTACACCGTTCTGGACGACCTGCCTGCCGAGCCTTCCTACATGGAAGCCCAGAAGCTGGTGGACCAGTGCAAGGAATACGGTGCTGACTTTATCATGGCTGTCGGCGGCGGCAGCGTGCAGGATACTGCCAAGCTGGCTTCCATCCTGATGACCGATGAGTACGGCATCAAGGAGCTGCTGGATGAGCCCGGCCGCGCCAAGAAGTGCATCAAGACCCTGATGATCCCCACTACCGCCGGCACCGGCTCTGAGGCCACGCCCAACGCCATCGTGGCCGTGCCTGAGAAGCAGCTGAAGGTGGGCATCGTGAACACCAACATGATCGCGGATTACGTCATTTTGGACGCCGTTATGATCAAGAAGCTGCCCCGGAAAATTGCCGCCGCCACCGGCGTAGACGCCCTGGCTCACGCCATTGAGTGCTGGACCTCTAACAAGGCCAACCCCTTCAGCGACATCTTCGCCATGCAGGCTCTGGACATGATCCTGAACAACATCGAGCGGGCCTGCGACGATCCCGAGGCCATGGACGCCAAGAACAAGATGCAGATCGCCAGCTTCTACGCCGGCGTGGCCATCACCGCCTCTGGCACCACCGCCGTACACGCTCTGAGCTATCCCTTGGGCGGCAAGTATCACATCGCCCACGGCGTGTCCAACGCCATCCTGCTGGCCCCTGTCATGCGGTTCAACGAGCCCGCCTGCCGGGAGCGCCTGGCCGAGGCCTATGACCGCTGTCTGCGGGGCGATGCCAAGACTGTGGAGGAGAAGAGCGCGGCCGTCATCGCCAAGCTGGAGGGCATTGTGAAGCACCTGGACATTCCCACCAGTCTGACCGAGTTCGGCGTGCCCAGGGAGGATCTGGAAGCCCTGGTCGCCTCCGGCATGGAAGTCACCCGCCTGCTGGTGAACAATATGCGGGAGGTCACCCCCGACGATGCCCGCCGGATCTATCAGGAAGTTCTGTAAAAAGTTTGCATAAGGAGAGACCGACTATGAAGAACGTCCCCATTAAGGGTATCATTCCTCCTATCGTTACCCCTATGAGCGCTGATGAGAGCGTGAATATCCCGGAGCTGCGCAACCAGATCGAGCGGCAGATTGCCGGCGGCGTTCACGGCATTTTCCCCTTCGGCACCAACGGCGAGGGCTATATCCTGAGCATGAAGGAGAAGGAGGAGGTCCTGGAGGCCACCATCGACCAAGTGAAGGGCCGAATCCCCGTGTATGCCGGCACCGGCTGTATCTCTACCCGTGATACCATCTACATGAGCAGGCGGGCCGAGGAGATGGGCGCCGATGTCCTGTCCATCATCACCCCCAGCTTCGCCCTGGCCAGCCAGAAGGAGCTGTATGACCACTACTGCGAGGTGGCCAAGCATGTAAGCATTCCCATCGTGCTGTACAATATCCCCGCCCGCACTGGCAACAAGCTGCTGCCCGAGACTGTGGGCAAGCTGGCCCGAGATGTGGACGTCATCATGGGTGCCAAGGACTCCAGCGGCGACATTGAGAACCTGAAGGCGTATATCCGGGAGACCCGGGATATCGGCGAGGATTTTGCCGTGCTGGCTGGCAACGACGGCAACATCCTGACCTGCCTGAAGGAAGGCGGTGCCGGCGGCATCGCGGGCCGTGCCAACCTGTATCCCAAGACGCTGGCTTCCATTTACAACTACTTTGTGGCCGGCGATCTTGAGAAGGCCCAGGAGGCCCAGGACGCTGTGGCCACGCTGTCCCGCGTGTTCAAGTTCGGCAACCCCAACACCATCATCAAAAAGGCCGTCAACCTGCTGGGCTATCCCGTGGGCGACTGCCGCAAGCCCTTCAACTACCTGTGTGATGAAGGCATCGAGGAGCTGAAGGCTGTCCTGAAGGAAAACGCAGAAAAGGGGCTCTGCTGAGTGCGGCCTTTCATCCAAGACGTTTAAGGAGGAGTACATATGAACAAACCCATTCTCGGTATCTCCATGGGCGACCCCTTCGGCAACGGTCCGGAGATCACGGTTAAGGCCCTGTCCGACAAGACCATCTATGACCGCTGCCGCCCCGTTGTCATCGGCGACGTCAGCTCTATGGAATATGCCGCTAAGGTTGCCAAGAAGGTCTCCGGCATTGACATGAAGATCCGCCCCATCAAAGTCATCAGCGAGGCCAACTATGAGTACGGCGTCATCGACGTGTACGATATGGGCATCGTCAAGGCGGAGGACATTCCCGGCGACCCCGAAAATCCCAAGCCTTTCGGCCTGGGTGCCACCGCTCTGGGCGGCGAGGCGGCCTTCCAGTACGTGGTGAAGGTCATCGAGCTGGCCATGGCCGGTGAGATCGACGCCACCATCACCAACGCCCTGAGCAAGGAAGCCATCAACATGGCCGGCCACCATTACTCCGGCCACACTGAGATCTACGCCGACTACACCCACACCAGCAAGTACACCATGATGCTGGCCCACGAGGACCTGCGGGTGGTCCATGTCTCCACACACGTCGCCCTGCGGGAGGCCTGCGACCGGGTGAAGAAGGACCGCGTCCTGGACGTCATCCGCATCGCCAACGAGGGCTGCAAGGCCATCGGCATCAAGGAGCCCAAGCTGGCTGTCGCCGGTCTGAACCCCCACTGCGGTGAGAACGGCATGTTCGGCACCGAGGAGATCGAGGAGATCCAGCCCGCCATTGACATCGCTCTGGCCGAGGGCATCAACATCGTGGAGAAGAAGCCCACGCCTCCCGACACTGTGTTCTCCAAGGCGCTGGGTGGCTGGTACGACATCGTGGTGGTCATGTACCACGATCAGGGCCACATCCCCCTGAAGGTGGAGGGCTTTGTGTACAACAAGGCCGAGGGCCACTGGGACGCCGTGGCTGGCGTCAACGTGACGCTGGGTCTGCCCATCATCCGCTCCTCCGTGGACCACGGCACCGGCTTCGGCCATGCCGGCGACGGCCACGCCAATGAGCTGAGCCTGGTCAACGCCATGGATTACGGCATCCGCATGGCCAACGCCAAGGCTGAGAACTGAGTCATTCGGGAAAGAGGGGACCGCTCTATGAAAGTTACCATGACGGAAGCAATCTGCCAGGAGGGCTTGGCACTTCTGGAGGGGAAAGCTGACATTTTTGTGGCGCATGACGCCCATCCGCACAACTATCTGGACCAACTCAAGGACACGGACGCCTTTATCGTGCGCGTGGCTGACAAGGGCGCCATCGACAAGGAAACCATGGAGAGCAGCGACAGCCTGAAGGTCATCGGCCGCACCGGCATCGGCTATGACAGCGTCGATGTGGAGTCCGCCACCAAGCTGGGCATCCCCGTGGTGGTCACGCCCGGCGCCAACAACCGCAGTGTGGCCGAGCACGCCATCACCCTGATGCTGGCCCTGTCCAAGAACATGGTGGAGAGCGATGTGGAGCAGCGCAAGGGCAACTGGAAGATCCGGGACGCCAAGAAGGCCTTTGAGGTGGAGGAAAAGACCTGCCTCATCATCGGCCTGGGCACCATCGGCAAGATCATCGCCCACCTGTGCATCGGCCTAGACATGAAGGTCATCGGCTACGATACCTTCCTGAGCAAGGAGCAGATGGCTGAGCTGGGCGTGGAGAAGTACGACGACAAGTTCGAGGCTCTAAAGGCCGCCGACGTGGTCATCGTGCAGATGCCTCTGATCGAGGGCGTCACCAACAACACCATCGCCAAGGCGGAGCTGGACGTCATGAAGCCCACGGCACTCCTGATCAACTGCAGCCGGGGCGAGATTGTCAACGAGCCTGACCTGTGCGAGGCGCTGAAGAGCGGCAGCATCGCGGGCGCCGGCCTGGACGTGTTCTGGAACGAGCCTACCCATATCGACGACGAGATTCTGCACTGCCCCAACGTCATCGCCAGCCCCCACAGTGCCGCCCAGACCCGGGAGGCCGTCATCAAGATGGCGAAGATGTGCGTGAATGGCTGCCTGGCCGTTGTGGACGGCAAGAAGTGGCCCTATGTGGCTGACAAGGCTGTTTACGACCATCCCAAGTGGGCCGGCAAGGAATGGGCTGAGGTATAACTCATGACGGAAGCCGTACAGACGCTGAAACGGCAGCGTGTTCGGATGATACTGGTCAATCTGGCCTATTTCATGGTACTGTTGCTTTTGGGCGTGCTGCTCTTTTTGCAAAACGACGCCGCAGGCGTGACCGGCTATCTGCTGGTCGCCGCCTGCCTGGCGGGATATCTCCTGCTGGTGCGGCCCATGAGCAAACGGTACGTCAATGCGGTGCGGGAGGCAATTCTCCGGTATGCTGTGTGTGCCGAACTGACCGATTTCAATCACCAGTCAAAGAGCGGCGTCACAGCGGAGGCAGTCCGTGCCTGCGGATTGGTGCCCGCCAGTGCGGACACCTTTATGAGCCGTGAGCACATCACCGGAAACTGCGGCACGATGGCGGTGGAGATGGCCGACGTCACGTTCCCCATCATTGAGGACGGACGCAACGCCATGTTCAGCGGAGCGTTTGTACAGCTCGCCTGGCCAGGCGCGGATTTTGCGCCGGCCACGGTCAAAGCAGGGGAGACGGGGAGTCTGAGCCTGCCCAGGCAACAGATGGAGCTTGTGGAAAGCTTGGGAGAGCTGATCCCCGGAAGCCTCTACCTGAAGGCCGGAGGCGAGACGCTGACATTGCTGCTGCGAGGGCGGTTTTTGGGCTTCCGGGTGAACCCTTTGGTGCAGATCAGCGAGCAGACGCTGGGTGCGAATCCGTTTCCCGAATTGAGACAAGCCATGCAGCTTGCGCGCCTGATGCAGCTGGAACGACTATAAATGAAAGGATGGTGCCGCCCATGGAAATCAAAGAACAATCCGGCCTGCGGCAGGTATTGGCCGGTACGCCCCTCCCGAAGATGTGCAAGGTACGGCAGATCTTCAAGCGGGACGGCATTGAGGATGTTCCGGCTTATCTGCAGAAGAAGCTGGACGATCCGAAGCTGCGTGCCCGGATCAAGCCAGGGATGCGGGTGGTGCTGACCGGCAGCAGTCGGCAGATTGCCAACATGTCGGTCATTCTGCGGAAGCTGGCGCAATTCGTAAAGGAGCAGGGTGCGCAGCCCTATATCATCCCGGCCATGGGCAGCCATGGCGGCGCCACGGACGAGGGCCAGCGCCAGATTCTGGAGAGCTACGGCATCACGGAGGAATTCTGCGGCTGCCCTATCTTCTCCAGCATGGAAACCGTCCGGGTAGGCGAGCTCCCCAACGGCGACGAGGTCCGGGTGGACAAGTTCGCCCATGACGCCGACGCGGTCATTGTCGTGGGCCGTATCAAGGCCCACACCGCCTTCCGTGGCCCCTACGAATCCGGCCTCATCAAAATGATGGCCATCGGCATGGGTAAGCGGGCCGGCGCGGATTCCCTGCACAGCGCGGGCTTCGGAGAAATGGGCGAGCGGCTGCCCCTGTATGCCAAGGTGGTATTCGACAGCTGCAATATCATTTTCGGTGTAGCACCTATCGAAAACGAGTTTGACCAGACCTGCCGCATTGAAGTGATCCCCGCGGAGGAGATCTTCGACAAGGAACCGGACCTGCTGCTGTATGCCAAGAGCCGGCTGCCCCGCCTGCTGATCCCGGAGACGGATGTGCTGGTGGTGCGGGAGATCGGCAAGAATTTCTCCGGCAGCGGCATGGACCCCAACGTTACCGGCACCTTTGGCACCCCTTACGCCAGCGGCGGTATCCAGAAGCAGCGCACGGTGGTCCTTGACATCTCGGAAGAGAGCCACGGCAGCTTTATCGGCCTGGGTATGGCGGACACGACTACAAAGCGTGCCTTTGAAAAACTGGATACCAACGCCACGTACTTCAACATGATCACCTCCACCGTACTGAAGGTTGGAAAGATACCCATGGTGTTGGAGGACGATAAGCTTGCTCTGCAGGCGGCATTGAAGACCCTGACGCAGGTCAATAAGGACCATATCCGTATGGTCTATATCAAAAACACCCTGTCTCTGGAGACCATTATGGTGTCTGAAGCACTGCTGGAGCAGGTAAGAGCGCGGGACGACATGGAGATCATGGAGGAGCCCAGAGAGCTACGCTTCGACGAGAGTGGAGCGCTTCTGGACTTTGCCTGACACCATGGCAAAAATATGAAAGGAGAAGAGAACTTGAAAAACAAGCAATACAAACTGGACATCATTCCCGGCATTGTCATCGCGCTGTTTTCCATCGGCTATATGGCTATGATCCCTTCTATTAAAACATTCACCGGCCTTGGTGCCACGCCTCTGACCAACCACTTCGTTCCCTATCTGTGGGGCGGCGCCCTACTGGTACTGGGCCTGTGGATTACGGCAAGAGGCTTCCGCAAGCGCAAGAAGTACCTGGCGGAAGGCGGGACCATCGTTAAGACTTCTCTGAAGGATGTCCTGATGGAGAAGCGGGAGGTGGTCGCCAGCTTTATCGCGCTGACCTTGTATGTGGGCCTGATGGGCCTGGTGGGCTTCGCGCCCATGACTATTCTGTACGTTTTTGTGCAGATCATGATCCTGACGCCCAAGGACAAATGGAAGAAGATCATGGTGCCCGCCATTATCACCGCTGTTATCAGCGGCGTGGTGCTGTTCTATATCTTCAGATATCTGCTGAACGTGCTGCTGCCCGTGGGCATCCTCAGCATATTCGGACTGTAAGGAGGGGATGGACGTATGATTATTCAAGGTTTAATGGAAGTCCTCCAGCCCATGACCATCCTGCTGGTGGCCATCGGCACCGTGGTGGATATCATCTTCGGCGCTATCCCAGGCCTGACCGCCACCATGGCCATCGTCATGTTCCTACCGGTCACCTACTCCATGGCCGCCTCCGAGGGCATCTCCATGCTGATGGCCCTGTACATCGGTGGCATTTCTGGCGGTCTGATCTCCGCCATCCTGCTGAACATCCCCGGCACGCCCTCCTCCGTGGCCACCTGCTTTGACGGCAAGCCCATGGCCAACAAGGGCGAGGCGGGCAAGGCCCTGGGCTCCGGCGTGGTGTTCTCCTTCGTCGGCACTATCATTGGTATCGGCCTGCTGGTGGTCCTGTCTCCAGTGCTGTGCGGCTTTGCTCTAAAGTTCCAGGCCTATGAGTATTGTGCGCTGGCCATCTTCTCTCTGTCCATGGTCATTGCCCTGACCGGCCATGATATGCCCAAGGGCCTCGTCAGCGCAGTGCTGGGCTCCCTGCTGGCCACCGTGGGTCTGTCCCCTATCGACTCCAAGCCCCGCTTCACCTTTGGCCTCTATCAACTGAACAACGGTTTTGCCCTGGTGGTGCTGCTGATCGGCCTGTTTGCCATTGCCGAGGTCATGTCCTTTGCGGAGAGCGTCCGGAAGGGCCAGAATTTCACTGTGGAGACTGACTACAAGATCAAAGGTGCCGGCTTCAGCCTGAAGGAAGGTCTGGCCCAAACCAAGAACGCCATCGTTTCCGCCCTGATTGGCGTGGGTATTGGTATTCTGCCCGGCATCGGCGGCGTGTCCTGTATGATCTCCTACACCGTCTCCAAGAATACATCCAAGCACCGGGAACTGTACGGCACCGGCATCATGGACGGCGTGGTGGCCTCTGAGACCGCCAACAACGCCACTATCGGCGGCGCCATGATCCCCTTGCTGGCGCTGGGCATCCCTGGTGACGCCGCTACCGCCATGTTGCTGGGAGGCCTGCAGATCCACAACGTGGCCCCCGGTCCCCTGATTTATGAGAAAAACGGCGTTGTGGTTTACGCCATCTTCTTCGCCATGGTGCTGTCCGCTATCTTCATGATGCTGTTCATGCTACTGGGTATGCGGTTCTTTGTCTCTGTTCTGAAGATCCCCAAGAACTTCCTGCTGCCCGTGGTTGTGGTCCTGTGCGGCATCGGCGCCATCGGTAACGCCAACATGTTGTTCGACACCCACCACTTGGGATAAAACCTATGACATCATTGTCATCGGCTCCGGCGGTGCCGGCCTTTCTGCAGGCATAGTCGCTAAGGAAAAAGGCGCAAATGCTGTCGTTTTGGAAAAACTTTCCATTCCAGGCGGCAATACTATGGTTAGCGGAGGCGGCTTAAATGCAGCTGTAGAAGCAGATTACAAGAAAGCAGGCATTGAGGATTCTCCTCAGCTCCATACCAAACAAACGATGGCTGCGGGCGATTACCGTGCCGACCCTGCTCTCGTCGCCACATTGTGCGAAAACGTTCCTCAGAGCGTCGAATGGCTTAAGAAAGTCGGCGTTCAGTTCAAACCAGGCATCTACCAGATCTATGGCGGTCTGTGGCCACGCTGCCGCAATCCTGTGGGTCAGAGCGGCGGAGACTACATCAAAGCTTGCATGAACTACGCCAACAAGATTGGTCTTCCGGTTTTGACTAACCACAAAGTCGTCGGAATCATTCGTGAAAAACCGGACTCCGGCCGTGTCTTGGGTGTTGAAGTTGAACTCAAAGACGGCAAAAAGGAGTTTTGGAAAGCCAACAAGGCTGTCGTTGCCGCAGCAGGCGGCTTCGCTGCAAACCCGACAATGTGCTCGTACTTTGACCCGCGTCTGACAAAACTCAACACGACGAACCAGCCAGGCTCTACCGGTGAAGTGCTCAAATGTATCCAGGGCATCGGCGGTTTAGCCGTCGGTTTGGATTACATCCAGTGCATTCCTTGGACAGCCCCCGGCTACAAGCACACAGCCGATATCTTCCAAGCTATCGAATACACCATCTTCCTCAACAAGGAAGGCAAGAGATATGTTGCTGAAGATGCTCGCCGCGACGTAATTCGTGACGCCACTTTGGCACAAACCGACCAGACGGTCTTCCCTGTTTGCGATACAGACGGATTTGATAAGAACAATGAGTATTACAACGAAATGAACCATCGTGCCCTGGAAAACGGCACCCTGTTCAAAGCAGACACGATTGAAGAACTCGCAAAACTCATCAAAGTACCGCCGGAAGTTATGGTCGCAACGATCAATGAATACAACGCCATGGTTGATTCGAAGAAAGATCCTCTCGGCCGCACTCCGATTATGCTGAGCCACAAGATCGTCAAGGCTCCCTTCTATGCGGGTCCGATTGGAATGTGCCGCCATCACACAATGGGGGGCGCCAAGATCAATACGAAGGCTCAAGTACTTGACCGCGACGGAAATGTTATTCCGGGTCTGTATGCAGCCGGGGAAGTCACAGGCGGTATCCACGGAAGCAACCGTATCGGCGGAAATGCTATTGCAGATATCTTCACATTCGGAAGAAT
>ENA-UEOR01002116-UEOR01002116.1-human-gut-metagenome-genome-assembly--contig:-NODE-2116-length-11094-cov-10.415812_pt1 | contig 11094 bp, 11 predicted proteins | sample MGYA00242887_ERZ507890 | MGnify/ENA primary metagenome ERZ507890 (study PRJEB26167, sample SAMN06115431) | human gut metagenome | host: Homo sapiens | place: China:Guizhou | collected 2014-10-21...
AACCTGAAAAGGAAAACAAGCCTAACAACAATAAGTATCAAGCCCGTCAGCAGCGTTATAACAACAATAACAACCGCCAATGATGACAGCCGCTACTTTCCATTTAAAAGAAGGAAAGAATCGATTTATTATTGGAAACTTCATCATACGAAAAAGTATTTTTCACAAAAGTAAAGGATTGGAAACAAAAAAGGTGTAATAGATATTACACCTTTCGAAAGAAAAAATACTCATTACGTAAAAAAACAGAATGGGAATGTGTCAAACGTCCCTTTTTGACCTCACCTCATTCTTTCTCTATGTATTGTCTTATTCATCATGGTGATGGTCTTCGTCTTCCACCTCATTACTTAATTTGATATTGCGTGCGATATAAGATTCGTTACCTGCGGCATCCGTGCAATAAACCATCAAATGATAATCTCCTGCAGTAGCATTGGCCGGTATTACAATATCGTGATGATGAATATGGGCGGTTTTCTGTCCGGACACATCGTAGGATCTGTTGAAACTAAAATCTACTGTTTCCTGTGCAGCTCTGCTATTACCTCCGTGTGAATGGTGGTCGAAATTACTATGAATTTCAATCTTATAGGATTTCAGCATGACATCATCCGACAAATCCATTTCAAAATGAACCCCATGTTCGTTTCCTATCTCCAAAGCCTGACCTTCTTCCGGTTCGTGAAGTTCAATCAGAGGTTTGGTCGTATCGCTGGAGTCATCATTATCACAAGAGGAAAACATGAAAGTAACTGTTGCCAAAAGGCTAATCATTGGGAGATAAAATTTATTTTTCATTTCAGTAATTTTTTAAATGGAACTTTGATTAATATCTGGAAGTTACGTCCCGGTTCGGGGATTTCAACTTTCCTGTAAAAACTAAGATGATTGTAATATCGGGTATCGAATATATTCCGGGCGGTCAGGGTTATTTCAATCTCATTGTTTCCACCTATCGGAATATTCAATGAACCACCCAGATGAAAGAGATTTGCTCCGGCTGTACGGTCTTCGTTACGGTCCACTCTATTTTGCCGGGCAATGCTCTGCCATTCTGCATACAACATATACCGATTCTTTTGCCAGGTTAATGTATTGCGCATAACAGGAGGTGGCGAGAAACTCAATGGAATATGTTCATCACAATTATAGGTGTAAACGTATTCAGCGGAAATCCGATAATTGAAGTTGCGTAGAAAATCAACATCTACGGTAGCTTCAGTTCCTGCAAATAGCGCTTCTGCTCCGGTATAGCGATAGATTTGTCCGGCATGAGGCAATACAGACCACTCTCCGGTAGGACGCAGAAAGATGTAATTGCTGAACCAACTGACAAATGGAGAGACGGAGAAAGAAATTCCCCGGTACTTCAGATGATAAGAAGCGTCCAGTTGCCAGCCTTGTTCGGACTTTAGGTTTGCATCTCCCTGTTCATGGCGGAAAGTGCCGTGATGTACACCGTTGGCAGCCAACTCATTCGCACCGGGCAGGCGGAAACTACGCCCGATATTCACCTTTACCAGATGTTTGTCGGAGGGAGTCCATACCAATCCCAGAGAAAGAGAATAATCACCGTAGTGCTTATTCACAGAGTGACTGTTCCACTTGTAGAAGTCTATCTGTTCCGGATCATAGCCCTGTTTCCGAAGATAATCGGCAAGGTAAGTATCTTCATGCGAAGAGATATTCATATATCCGTAGTCATATCGCACTCCTCCGCTGACTGAAAACACATTGTTGGGTCTGTATGTCGTAAGCCAAAGCATTCCGGTAGTGGAACGGCGATATTCAGGCAGTAAAAACGAATAGCCGGAAATGTCGTTCCGTTGATGTTGTCCATCCCACCCCAATGTATGTTCCCACGAAGAAGAACCAATAAAACGAGCTTTCACCGAAGCACTGAAAGTGTTCAGATTAAAAGCAAGTTCCTTGTCGGGGTCTTTCTCCGGTGCGGGTTGCGAACCATAGTGAGTATGGAAAGCACTCCACTCTTCACGGTGATTGTTCTGGAAACCTAAATCGCCTGACAAGATCAGTTTCTCCCATGCATATTGCTGGTGGGTAGTCACTTTCAGGTGATTCACTTTACTGAATGGCAATTCAATATTACGGCTGTCTCCATCATCTTCCACACGTGACGCATCGGGTATGCCATGTGCCCCCGGAAAGAATCCCGTCTTTTGATATACATTACTCACAGCATAATTCGCTTTATAGGCTCTTCGTTGATATTGGGTAAAAAGTCCGATATTGCGTTCAATGCCTGCTGTATTCTTGAGTTTACGCCCATATATGGGAATTCTTTGTGTCAGGTAGACAATAGAATCCGTCGGAATACGATAGTCACCGAAATGTTGTTCCGAATAACGAATATGGGAGTACCAGGCATTCTTCCTGATTCCCAGCATCAGTGATCCTCCGATGGTTCCATTGACTGATTTACCCAGCAGTGTGACATCTCCGAATACACGATTATCAGCAGGAACAGCCGACGGAACAACATCAATCACTCCTCCCATTGCATCACTGCCATAGAGCAGTGAAGAGGGTCCTTTCAATACATTGACTGCTCCGATATTGAAAGCATCCAGTTCTAGTCCGTGATCGGCTCCCCATTGTTGTCCTTCCTGCTTGATTCCGTTTTCCAATACAGCAATCCGGTTGAATCCCATTCCGCGAATCATCGGTTTGGAGAAGCCCGAACCAATATCCATTGCCTGTACTCCGGGAATATTCTCCATCGCCTGCATGAAGTTTCCTGTAAAATGTTTGCGCAAAAAATCCTGATCGGCTACATCAACCGTAAGGGCAGACTTTTTCGCTTGACGTTGCTGGTACGTTTCGGTTACCACAACATCAGGCAAAAGCATGCTCTTGATTGAATCGGATTTCTGTGCATGGACGGATAAGGTTACAAATAGCCCTATTACGCCCGAAATAATTCCGATACGCATCAATTACAATCTTTTATTTAATGTGTAAAATGAATGTAAGGATAGATTGAAAGCCAATCTATCTCCATTGAAAATATGAGTATGTAATCATGCGACCGGAGGCCCGCGTAAATGATGCGAATAAGTTCGTTTGCAAACAACCTTATCCTGGTAAATAATCGGCTCGTAGGGCACGAGCGTCAGTGTGCAATGAAATTCTATCGGTTGAGGTTCAGTAAAGAAAGAAAGGGAGTATTGGCAGATCGCACAATCATCAGATGATTGGTGAGAATGCTTTGCATGGGAACACGACTTTTCATCCTCACTTCCATGATAGTGAAAGGTCTTCACTACAAAGAAGGGAATGAATGTCATGAATAACATCCATGCTATATATACCCTTATATTTTTCTTTTGATACATTCTCCCTCTATTGATTAATAGAATAGCGGGACAAATATAACAGTATGAAAAATAATCAGCAAGTTATACATCTTAATATGTGTTATCAGTAATAGAGTTCACCTCCCTTAATGTCCAAATCTCTTCATATTCATAAGCCTCTCCCGGCTTTAGCTTAACCATAGGACTGTTCGGTTCCATTTCCAAAAATTCATCATTTAAATAAATCATGTTAGGAAAACACACCTGCAAATTATTATCATATTTCCCCTGTGGAACATACTTATTTTGTTTGATATACAAATAATCACTGAACTGATAGAAATACATACCGTTTGTAGTATTTATCCCATATTTCTTTTGTTCGTCTCCTCCGGGAAATGCGGTAAAATAATGATTCTCTACATGAATACGTTCCTGCAGATGATGAGAGGGAATTAATGTATCTGCTGACAATGAAATCTCACTAAATCCCAATGGATATTGTGAATTTGGCATCGCTTCACAATAGTAAATCCCACCGGCAGGCAGTAATGTACGTGTCCAGAAACAATATTCAACCTCCCCATTTGAAATATTAGACATTCGCTGTTTAATATGCAGAACCGGCTGGTTCTCTTCCAAAAAGTAAATCCGCTCCACCTGAATACCCATCGCCTGTGAGGGATGGCTGACCAAGCGCAATTTATCTTCCTCAATAAAGGTTTGATAAGGTCCTGCCCAAATTGAATCATGGATATTCTCCGTTCTACGTTCATTACCGATATCAAATCTACCGGCATCAGGACTTCGTCTTGTTCGTATATAGTTCTCTACAGTCCAACCGTTGATAACAGAATCACTCCACAATATATTATCTCCACGACTCTCTAAGCCGAAATATAGAATTTGTCCGCCATACGTCGGATTAACAATTACGGAAACAACCCTGTTAGATAGCTTAAGGCAGTTCTCCCACCCTCTGTAAGAAACTGTATCAACCTCCTGAACCGGACGATGTGAACAGGATAAACAGAGAAAAAACAAAAGAATGAATAGTATATATTTCATAAAAGGCCAACCTCTCTTGATTTATTTAAATTCCTTTGGAGAGGATTTGAGAAGTCCTCTCCAAAGGATCATTTTATACCGGAATAATTTCGACAGAGAATGTAGAAGATATTGTTTTATTAAGCCAGATTACGAGGCTTCCTCCTACTTTATCACTCAAATAGTCACTATCAGACACCAACGTCTTTCCACCAACCTTGACCGTTACATTTCCGCTTCCGGTCCAATTATCAATTCTAAATACAGGATTCTTCACTGCGCCGGTAGGGTTACAAGTAAACTGACAACTTCCTGTACCTGTCGTTTTCATCAAAACCATCTCCCGTTTGGAATACCCTGTTACATCCGGATTATAAGAAACTCCGTTCAGATTCGGCGGGCTGCCCATATACAGCCATCCTCTTGTATACGCATCTATATCAGAAGCCGCATCAGGTTGATTGATACCCAACAGCATCAAATATACTCTATATTTATTTCCATCCGAATTAATCTGATAAGCAGTATTCCAGGAAACGTCCCCTTTAGCCTCCACGCCAATCAATGAAGAATGAGAGACCTGTGACGGCCAGGTAGCCGTTGACTTATCATAATCCCCATAACGGGCATTTAAATAGGGTTGTTTATCTACCGGCCAATGAGACATCTGATAATTTATATCATGCCAGGTCAAGTCATTCTCAATCGGCAACGGAGAGACTTCCGGACGTTCAGGAGTATAAGAGAAAACAGAAAAAGCATCAGGAGCATTATTTAAATGAGCAGTATAGATTTGCTCTTTCCAGTTTTTCACATTCTGGTTGACTTCATCAAATGGTTTAGCCGGATAAAGATCATACCGGTTGCCTGAAAGATTAGAAATACTAAAAGCCGGTTGTTTCACATGATCTGACGGAATGGATGAACTGCCGGAAATAACCATGGGCTCACTCAACTCATGATAGCGATAATAAGCCTGTCCCGCCTGTTTCTGAATATACTCGATGCGTCTCACGCCTACTCCGTCAGCATAGAAAGTATAATACTCGTCTACTTCCGGATATATCCCGTCAGGATAAGGAGCCTTATAATCCGGATTTACCAACGCATAATGGTACTTAACCACTTTCCTTACTTTATTATTCTCTATGATATCCACTTTCGCATGCGCCAACAAACGATCCGACATTGGCTCGAAGCATCCTTTACTCAAATCCGACCATGTTTCAGCAAACTCATAACAATAAAGCAATTCGTTATTCATGTGCCAAACAGGTACAAAGTTTGCCTCCGACCAGAAAACAAATTGTCTGTTTTGTGCAGCAGCCGGGCAATGTTTCGGATTGAAACTGATTACCGTCGCATCCCCCGGAAAGCCAGCCCATGTAAAATTACGCTGTTTTACATCAAATTCCGGAGAGGACTCCACGACATCTTCAGCCGAAAACTCTTCAAAACGAATATCTGAAAAGTTCACTTCTGTCGAGTTTTCATTACCATTCCTGACTATCGGACAAATAAAATAGTTCTGTCCCTGTCCTCCCCAATCTTTCGATTGAGCAAGTTCAATCCAGTTCTCATGAAATTTCCCATCAATTTCTTTTCCAACACTCACATAAAAATGAAAGAAACCGGATATCTTATTCCTGATGATACGTGCCTTACCTGTAGAAGCTGTAAAAGGAACAGAAAAATAGCTATTATTGAGAGGTATGGAATAACGGAAAGAATAATCGTTTTTATTTATCTTCTTCGTATTATCCAAAACGTTATCTATTCCGTCCTGACGATCCAATACCCGTACGGTCGACACACCGGATTCTGTACACACACTCACCGAAGTATAATTATTGAAATCCGGTTTCCCGTTCTTCTCCCGGACAATAGCCAAGCCAAAGTTAGTTGTTTTATCAGCTGTTACCTCCGCAATAAAATGTCCCTGCGCAATCTGTGGCAGACAAACACCATAAGTAGAATTCTTCCCGTTTAACCCTATTTTTACAGAGGAACCGGAAACATCAAAACGACCATTAGCCCCTATCGTTAAAGCGATAGGCTGATACTCCGTAACCACAGGAGGAGCCGGTTTTTCTTCTGGATTAACCGGCATATAGGGATCATCCAAAGTGCAAGCTATCAGGCTGGAAAGCAGACAAGCTGCCAATATATTATTCATTATCTTCTTCATTTTTATTATGTATTAATAGGTCCGATTGAGATATACATTTCACAATCAATTGACTTGATTTACCGAGAGATATTTCAATTGCTTCTCAAAAGCCGCCGCTGAAAGATGAGTCTTCACCTGAACCACTTCCTCTTTTCCCGGTATCAGCGTTACGTAATTCTGCTCAAAGAAACTTTCATCGTCATCTACATAAAGATAAAGCCCTCTAATCAGTGCAGAAGAACGAAGCCGTAAATTGACTCCTTCATTGGTCTTCTCCACCGTTATAATAGGAGCCACCTTTGAATAAGTATACTGATTGGAGTAGACCGGATAATGGATGTTCGAAGAAACTGTTTTACCATTTTCATTCAACGTCACATAAATGAAAACTTCGTTCTCTTTCTTACCTCCATAAAGTTCCGTAGTTGTTATCGAAGCCACATCTTCACACCCATTAGCACCCAAATCAAATGAAACTTTCTTTGAGAACACCGTCTGTCCCTCCAAAGTCAGAGTCGTTATCTCCAACTCTCCTTTCATCCTTTGCAAACGATCGGAAATGGCCTTGAATACGACTTGTTTTCCGGAACGTAATACCACAGCCGTTTTAGGTACGACCAATTGCTTCCCAAGCGAGCGTTGTACGCTAACCCGTACATTCATGCCTTCGAATAATTTACCTTTGTCGTTTACCGCCGCTTTCACTTGTACCATCCCGTTCTCATCCACTAGCGGGTTGATCTCGGATATACGTCCTTCAGTCTTTAAGCTGGTGGTGGCGAAAGGGGTAACTTCCACTTTATCTCCGTTTTGGATAAGCGGCAACTCACTTTCCAATACGGTGAAAGAGGCTTCCATACTATGAGGATCGATAACGGTACAGAATGCGTCCGTCGTAGACGCCACGTTCTCTTGTTTAGCGAAAAGGTTTGCGATAATACCGTCGAAAGGCGCGATTAGCGTCGCATTCTGTTCCTCATATTGGGCAAGTTGATATTGGGCGAGCGCCAGATCATATCCACTTTTTACCCGTGCTAGGTTGAGCGTCGCAGGCGGGACTTTCGCTGAGTCTTCCAGCATATATCCTTGACCGATCAATACGTCTTTTAATTCAAGCCTCGCTTTCTCTAGGGCATCTTTGGCTTGCGCTGTTTTGTTCGTGAGCCGGAAAGTAGCGAGTTCCGCTATTTTCTGTCCTTTGTTTACCCGGTCTCCGTTCTTCACGTAGATGCGGGCGATGGGTTCCGCCGACTCAAACCGTAAGTCCACCAACTTGCGAGCGGACAGTTTACCATTGCTTATCAACTCATGATTAAATTCCGTTTGCTTCAATGTCATGATCGTGACTTCGTTCGCCTCATCCGGCAATACGGTCTCTACGGAATCCTGTGTGGCATCTGTATCTTTCTTTTCTCCGCCGCATGCGTTTAAACAGAATAAAAGCGTAAAGGTCAACAATTTATAGTATTTCATACTCGTATGATTGATCGGTTTGTACAATTTATCATTCGCAAATATAAGTATTTATTGTTACGATGTAGTCGTAATTGCTATAAAAATAAGGATATTGTATTCATATTGATGTGTTGTTTAACATACTTCGTGCTTTCTCTTTCATTTCTTTAATAGCGGAACTTTCCACTTTGGGTTTCTTAGTTAATACGGAATCAATCGCCATTTTCAATTTTGCAGGTTGAAAATAAGATGGTTCCGTATAAAGATTCATTAACAGATAATACGGATAGATACGTTCCGGTAAAATATCAATGGCATGTAACAGGTGCTTTTCCGCTTGTCGGTATTCACCTAAACACTGCTCATTTTTAGCCATTCCGCGCATTACAGATACCGGTTCTTATATTCATGTAGGACCGGAGATAGGAGTGGCGTCCACCAAGGCATTTACCGGACAGGTAACCGTGCTTACCATGCTGGCGCTGACACTGGCAAAAGAGAAAGGGAGTATGGCAGATGAGAAATACCTGGAAGTGATCCGGGAATTGACTGTGATTCCGGCTAAAATAAAAAAGATATTGATCAGTAATCCTAAAATAGCGGAACTGTCGCGTATTTTCACCTATGCACATAATTTCCTCTATTTGGGGCGGGGGTACAGTTTCCCGGTAGCTTTGGAAGGCGCGTTAAAGTTGAAGGAGATATCTTATATTCACGCTGAAGGCTATCCCGCCGCTGAGATGAAACATGGACCTATCGCATTGATTGATGCCGAAATGCCTGTTGTGGTGGTAGCTACGCATAATGCGATGTATGAAAAGATAATGAGTAACATACAGGAAATCAAGGCGCGGAAGGGAAAAGTAATCGCTTTGGTCACAGAAGGAGATACGGTAATCAGTAAGTTGGCCGATGATTGCATTGAGTTGCCCGAAACATTAGAGTGCCTCGAACCGTTGATAGCTACGGTCCCCTTACAGTTATTGGCCTACCATGTAGCCATTTGCAAAGGGAAGAATGTGGATCAGCCACGAAATCTGGCGAAGTCGGTAACAGTAGAATAGAAGGCAATGCTGCCGGAGATTATGCAGGAAGTTTCCGGCATAATTCTTGAAAGATGTACCGTAAGTTTGGAAAAATGACAGAAGGTCTTGTTATACCTTTGGGATGTTTTTATAAGAATCTGAAAATGAACTATTAATTTAAGTAGTAAAGAGAGAGCATGGAACCGTTAAAGCATGAATGTGGAGTCGCTATGATACGACTGCTGAAACCGCTGGAATATTATCAGGAAAAGTATGGAACCTGGATGTATGGCTTGAACAAGCTGTATCTGCTGATGGAAAAACAACATAACCGCGGACAGGAAGGCGCCGGGCTGGCCTGTGTCAAACTGGAGGCCAATCCCGGTGAAGAATATATGTTCCGTGAAAGAGCTTTAGGTTCAGGGGCGATAACAGAGATATTCGGTACGGTGCAAAATCATTTCAAGGATTTGGCGCCTGAACAATTGCATGATGCCGGATACGCCAAGAAATGCCTTCCCTTTGCCGGAGAGGTATATATGGGGCATTTGCGTTATTCCACTACCGGAAAAAGCGGTATCTCCTACGTGCATCCGTTCTTGCGCCGTAACAACTGGCGTGCCAAGAATTTGGCGTTGTGCGGCAATTTCAACATGACCAATGTGGATGAGATTTTCGCACGTATCACTGCCGACGGCCAGCATCCGCGTAAATATGCCGACACATATATTATGCTGGAACAAGTGGGGCACCGTTTGGATCGCGAGGTGGAGCGCCTCTATGTGGAATGTGAGAAGGAAGGTCTGAAAGGCATGGATATCACTCACGCTATAGAAGACCGCATTGACTTGGGTAATGTCCTCAAGACTTCGAGCAAGGAGTGGGCTCTCAAACGGATATACCGGCGATTGTATCTTATTCAAGAAGAAATCCGGCAAACGGCGGGCCGGGCTTTTTCCTACCAACACACCAACGATCTCATGTCCTTCGGCCATCAATTTCTGGCGTAAGGATAACGCTTGGGTCAAGTGCCCACGTCCCTCACCTTGTATGATAAACAGAATTTTCATACGGCATCCGCATATAGTTGTACATTATTATATGTAACAATATCCCACTCTCCTTGTTCATCCTCCACGAGAGCGGTCATGCTTTCCACCCAATCGCCGGAATTTAGATAATGCACATTACCATACCATACGCTCGCCGCTTGATGAATATGGCCGCAAATAATCCCATCCAAATGCTTGGCCTCCGCTAAGCGTACCAGCTCTTTCTCAAACTCCGAGATATAAGAGACCGCACTTTTCACCCGGTGTTTCACCTCTTGGGATAAAGAGAAATAAGGTTTTCCTTGCCGCTCTCTACGATGATTGTAAACCTTATTCAACCACAATAAAAAAGTATATCCCACATCCCCGAGCATGGCAAGCCAACGCATATGGGTCGTAACCGTATCGAAAATATCGCCATGTGTCACGAAATAGCGTTTTCCTTGTCTCGTCTTCAGTAAATAATCCTTTACGATCGATATATTGGAGAACTTAAAAGGAGCCAAGCTATCGAGAAAATCATCATGGTTCCCCACTACATAGATAATCTCCGTACCCCTTTTCTCCATCATCTTCATCAATACCTTAAAGAAATCGGTATGCTTTTGTTTCCAGCGTTTACCGGATTTCTTCAATTGCCAGCCATCGATGATATCACCATTCAAAATCAATCGATCGCAATCTACGTGCTTGAGAAAACGGGTGACCTCCTCCGTCCGGGAATGTTCCGATCCCAAATGGATGTCAGAGAGGACAATAGTCGGATAGTACTTTCTTAATATCATCTTTTCCTTGTTTAAGATGATACAAAAGAACACTTTCGGTATTACAAGCTCACGACAGCCTAATGAAAAAGACATAACAAAAAGGCCAGCTCTTCACAAAGCCGGCCTTTTCTCGTTTAACTTTAAATATTAAAAAATTATGATGACATTTTACTTTACCTATTCTTCTGATTGAGTAGCCTCGTAAGCCTTTAACAACTTCCGAGTACTATTTCGGCGCCGATACAAAGAATAACAATA
>ENA-UEOR01002117-UEOR01002117.1-human-gut-metagenome-genome-assembly--contig:-NODE-2117-length-11084-cov-4.893704_pt1 | contig 11084 bp, 10 predicted proteins | sample MGYA00242887_ERZ507890 | MGnify/ENA primary metagenome ERZ507890 (study PRJEB26167, sample SAMN06115431) | human gut metagenome | host: Homo sapiens | place: China:Guizhou | collected 2014-10-21...
GATGCCCGCCGTCCGCCGCTATCAGGAGACCACGGGCCGCCGGGTCAGCTTTGAGTATTCGATGGTGCGCGGTGTCAATGATTCCGATGCCTGTGCCAGACAGCTGGCCGACCTCATCCGGGGCATGGGTGCTCATGTGAACCTCATTCCCATCAACCCGGTGGACGGAAGCCCCTACTCAGCTACCGATGCCGCCAATGTCCAGCGCTTCCAGAAAAAGCTGGAGAGCCTGGGGGTCAACGCCACGGTACGCCGCCGTCTTGGCAGCGAGATCAGCGCCGCCTGCGGCCAGCTGCGCCGGGACGAAATGAATGGTAAGGCGTAAATCGCAAGAGGAGAAGCCTATGAAACTAGCAGGAAAAACGGATGTGGGCCGCGTCCGGCAGGAAAATCAGGATGATTACCGTGCCGGGGAGCTGCCTGGCGGTGCTGTCTGGGCACTGGTGTGTGATGGTATGGGCGGTGCCAAAGGCGGCCGCGAGGCCTCACAGGGGGCCTGCAATGTCATCGAACAGGTGTTTCGGGAGCAGTACGCCCAGTGCGGAGCAGGGCAGGAGGGCGCTTTTTTGAAAAAGGCCCTCATCAGCGCCAACCGCTATGTGTTCAACAAAGCTGCCCACGAGGAATCGCTGGCCGGTATGGGCACCACGGCGGTCTGTGCCCTGGTGCGGGGCGGGGAAGCCACCCTCTGCCACGCGGGCGATTCCCGCGCCTACCTCTGCCGGGGCGGTAAACTGACCCAGCTCACCCACGACCACTCCTATGTGCAGGAGCTGGTGGACTGCGGCACCATCACGGAGGAGGAGGCCGAGCACCATCCCCAGAAGAATATCATCACGAAGGCGCTGGGCGTGGATTACCGGCTGGAGCCGGAGGTCACTTCGGTGCAGCTGCAGGCAAAGGATCTGCTGCTGCTCTGCTCGGACGGCCTGACCAACATGGTACCGGTGGAGCAGATGGAGCAGCTGCTGGCGCAGGGCCCGTTCTACGATCTGCCCGACAGGCTGGTGGATGCCGCCAACGAGAACGGCGGCTCCGACAACATCACCGCCCTGCTGCTGGCTGTGGAACCTACGGAGGTGCACCATGGATAACCTGATCGGCAAAACGCTGGACGGCCTGTACACGGTGCGGGAACTCATCGGCACCGGCGGCATGGCCAATGTCTACAAGGCCGTTGTGGGGCCGGGCGGCCCGGTGCCGGAGGGCACGGTCGTGGCCGTTAAGGTGCTGCGGCAGGAGCTCATGCACGACCCTGACCTTGTGCGCCGCTTCAAGAACGAGTCTAAGGCCATCTCGCTGCTCAACCACCCCAACATCGTCAAGGTGTATGATGTCTCGGTGAGCGACCATCTGCAGTATATCGTCATGGAATATGTGGACGGCATGACCCTGCGCGAGTATCTGAACGAGCGGGGCGGCAAGCTGACCAGCCGGGAGACCGTCCATTTTATCTCTCAGATCCTGAAAGCGCTGGACCATGCCCACCGCAACGGCGTGGTGCACCGGGACATCAAGCCCCAGAACATCATGCTGCTGGACAACGGCCAGCTGCGGATGATGGATTTCGGCATTGCCCGAATCTCCCGGGCCGAGAACCAGCTCTCGGGCGGCAAGGCCATGGGCAGCGTCCACTATATCAGCCCGGAGCAGGCCAAGGGCGATGAGACCGACTTCACCAGCGACCTCTATTCGGTGGGCGTGATGATGTACGAGATGCTCTCAGGGCATCTGCCCTTCGATGCCGATGACGTGGTGGAGGTGGCCATCAAGCAGATCTCGGATCAGCCCAGGAACCTGCGGGAGCTGGCTCCCTGGGTGCCGGTGGGGCTGGTGGAGATCACCGAGCGCGCCATGGCAAAGCGGCCCGAAAACCGCTACAAGAGCGCCGCTGAGATGCTGGAAGCCCTCAACGCCTATGTAGAGAACCCGGCCATCGTGTTCAACTACACCTATCTCCCCGATGAAATTCCTGAAAAGGTGGTGGAACCCCCTATGCCCAGAAAAGAATCCCGTCCGGAGCGCGGCAGTGCCCCGGCAAAAGGCAGAAAAAAGAAAAAGCGCACCGTGTTCCTGCCGGCGCTGTTTGGCATCACCGTGGCCTTTGCACTGGCCTGCGCGGCCCTGTGCTGGATGATCCTGAATGATTCCAGCTCCCTGATGGGGGAAAAGGCTGATGTGGTGCTGGCAGATTACAGCGGCATGACCCAGGATGAGGTCAACGCTTCCCAGCAGGTGGCATCCGGCCAGATCGTCATCAACTGGGAGCAGGCCTACAGCAACGATTACGCCGCCGGTTACGTCTACCGGCAGTCCCCGGTGGCGGGCCGTACCGTCCGCGAGGGCCAGAGCGTGACCCTGACCGTCAGCCTGGGCATCCAGTATGTCACTGTGCCGGATGTCTCCAATTATGTGCAGGCAGATGGTGAGCAGCAGCTCAAGGATCTGGGGGTCTCTGTTTTGATCACCCAGGCGGTGGAACCCAGCGTAGCCGCAGGCTCCATCATCCGCACCGAACCTGCTGCGGGCAGTCAGGTGGCCGCAGGCTCCACGGTGGTGGTCTATGTCAGCCGCCCGCAGGTCAACACCACGGCCAAGGTACCTGCCCTGACCGGCCTCAAGAGTGTGGACGATGCCCGCTCCGTGCTGGTGCAGAACAAGCTGGGTCTTGGCAGCACCACCGAGCAGTACAGCGACCAGCCCGCCGGTACCATCATCGCCCAGAGCCCGGCGGCAGGTTCTACCGTCAAGGTGAACAGCCGTGTCAGCATTACCGTGAGCGCAGGCCCCGAGCCGGTGCCTGAGACCCCGGCCGAACAGCCGGGCAGCTCCTCCGGCGATTGGTGGAGCGGCCTGATCGGGGGCAGCTCTTCCAGCAGCGGCGATTCTTCCAGCAGTGAGGGCACCGGCCTGGGCGACTGGTGGAGCGCGCTGCTGTCCTGAGGGAGGAACGGATGAAGGGATATATCGTAAAAGGAATTGGCGGATTTTACTACGTCAAGACCGAAGAGGGTGTGATCGAGTGCAAGCCCCGGGGCATCTTCCGCAAACAGAAGATCACCCCCGTGGCGGGCGATGAGGTGACGCTGGAGACCGAGAACGGCGCGGCAGTCATTGCCGAGATCGCACCCCGCAAAAACGTGTTTGTCCGGCCGCCTGTGGCCAATCTGGATGTGCTGTTCCTTGTGGCCAGCACCACCCAGCCCACCCCCAGCACACTGGTGCTGGACAAGCTCTCGGCCATCGCCGTGGACAAGGGCGTGCAGCCCGTCATCGTCTGCACCAAGGCTGACCTTGGTGAGGTGGAGTTCCTGCGCAGCGCCTATGAAAGATCCACGCTGCCCTTCATTGCCATCCGCTACGACAGCGGGGAAGGGCTGGACGAGGTCAGGCAGTGGATCAGCGGGCGGCTCTGCGCCTTCTGCGGCAACTCCGGTGTAGGCAAATCGACCCTGCTCAACACCCTGCTGCCTCAGGCCGAGCGGGAGACCAGTGCCATCAGCCAGAAGCTGGGGCGCGGCCGCCATACCACCCGCGAGGTGACCATCTTTGAGGCCTTTGGAGGCCGTATTGCGGATACCCCCGGCTTTGCCAGCCTGGAAGCCAACCGCGCCGGGTTCATCCCCAAGGAGAATCTGGAGCACGCCTTCCCGGAGTTTGGGCCCTACCTTGGGCAGTGCCAGTTCACCGGCTGCTCCCACCGCACGGAAAAGGGCTGTGCCATCCGTGCCGCTCTGGCCGAGGGAAAGCTCTCCCAGACCCGGTACGACAGCTACTGTGCCATGTATGAGGAAGTCAAGGATGTCAAGGACTGGCAGAGGAGGGGAATGTGATGCGCTGCGTGATCCTCTCGGCCTGCCCGGTCTCGCCGGAGCTGAAGCGTCTGCTCCGCCCCGATGACTTCATCATCGCCTGTGATGCTGGCTACCGCAACTGCGCGCCGCTGGGCTGCAAGCCCAATATCATCCTGGGAGACTTCGATACCGCGCCCTGTCCGGTGCAGCAGAACGACGATATCATCGTCCTGCCTCACGTCAAGGACGACACCGACACCGAATATGCCGCTAAGCTTGCCAGTGAGAAGGGCTTTACTGAGGTGCTTCTTCTGGGGGCGCTGGGCGGCAGGCGGATCGAGCATACCCTCTCGAATCTTGCCACCGGCCTTGGGCTGGAAGAACGGGGGGTGCGGGCAACGCTTCAGGATGAGCGCAGCCGCGTCACCTTTGTCCGCTCCGGCGAAACCCGCGCCTACCCGAAGGAGGAGTTCTTCTACTTCTCCGCTTTCCCCATGGAGGGCAGGGCGGAGGGCGTGTGTGAGCGCGGTTCCTATTATGAGCTCACCGACGATGTGCTGGTGGCCGGTTACCCGCTGGGAGTCAGCAATGAGTATGCCGAAGGCTCAGACTGCATCACCATCTCCACCCGCAAGGGGGCGCTGGTGGTCGTGGAAACGGTGCCGGATACACCGATCCTGACCGGGAACAAGGCCTGAGCCGCACACTTTGCTGTCCTGCCGCTTATATTGTGGTATCACACCACGAAAGGCGGGAGAGCGATGCAGGTGGTCGTTATCAAAAGCCCAAAGTGTCTGCGCGGCGTTCTGCGCAGGCTGTTCGGCATCAAAAAAGGATAAGAAAAATACCGGGGCAGGCAGCTGCTCCGGTATTTTTTGTGGCACATCATTCTTTTGTGGTATAGGTCAGATCCAGCACTGGGCCAAAGGGGTCAAAGATGAGGTTCTGGATGCCGGGTGCGATCAGCAGGCGCTTCTGCTGGGCAAACAGAGGGACCGCCACGGCATCGTTGAGCAGCTGGCGCTCACAATCGCCCAGCAGGCGGCAGCGGGAGCTTCCGGTGGCCTGGGTGCTGGCCTGCAGCTGGGTGGCATACAGGGAATCTGCATAGCCGGTCAGGCCGCCGCCCCCTGCGGTGAACTGGTTCAGCATGTTGTACACACTGCCGCCCTCGGCGCTGATGGGGGCCAAGGCGATGGTGTAGTCCCCTTCGGCCAGCCGTTTCGCAAAGGTCTCCTCGTCCACCTCCTCTACGGAGAAGAAGAGGGAAAACTCCTTTTGCCACACGCCGTTGATCTCCTCGGCGGCGCTGGTCACGCCGGAACCGGCGGGCACCATCAGGCTGACCTTGTTGAAGTCGGAGGTGGTCAGCGTCTGCCGCGCCGTGAGGTAGAGCGCCCGGGCATCCACCGCGGCGGGAGTCACATCCCCGGCGGTATCCCGGTAGTTCATGCCGTCCACAGTCAGGCCGCCCGGTACCAGACCGTTGGCGGCGGCATAGAGCCCGCCGTCCGGCACCTCGGCTGCACCCCGCGCGGCGGAGGCCAGTGCCTGCCGCAGCTCGGTGGAAGCAAACACGCTGCTGCAGTTGAACAGCAGGCTCCATGTGGTATCGGAGTAGGAGAGGGAAGTCAGGGTGGTGGGCGCGGCGGTGTCGTCCGGGGCGGCAGAGCACTTCTCGTTGGCGATCAGCTCTGCGGCGGACTGCCCGGCGCTGTTGGTGTTCTGCACCAGCCGCAGGCTGTCGATGAGGCTGCCCGAGGGGGCACGCCGCAGGAACAGGCCGCTGGCTGTCCAGTTGTAGATGTAAAAGCTGCCGCTGGAAAGGGTGGACGAAGCATTCAGACCGTAGGTCCCCCGGGTGGAATTGAAAAATTCCTCATCGCAGGGCATGGCACCGGGCAGGGTGAGCTTCTCGAGGAAGTTGTCGTCAGCACTGCTCAGGTGGAACACCAGCGTCAGCGGCCCGGAGGCCGTGACCCCCAGCGCGCTTTCGGGCATCTGCCCGGCCAGCACGGCGGCGCTGTTTTCAAGGGCCGCAAACTCCACCGCGTAGGGGGAGTTGGTCTCCGCCCGGAACAAGCGCCGGAAAGCGAACACAAAATCCTCGGCGGTGATGGCGTAGTCAGTGGCGTTGCCCTTGGCGGCGGTGTAAGTCAGGCCGTCCTTGAGGTAGAAGGTGTAGGTGAGGCCGTCGGAGGACTTCTCCCACCGTTCGCAGAGGGCAGGCTCATATTTGCCGCTGGGATCTTTGCGGACAAGGCCGCTGTACAGGTTCTCGCAGGCGATGACATCCGCAGAAGCCGAAGCAACCTGCGGGTCAAGGTTGGCCGGGATGCTGTCCACGAACCAGGTGAAGCTGTTGGAGCCCGAACCACAGCCGGTCAGGGCAAAAACAAACGCAATGGTCAGCACCACTGCGGAAAAGCGGATCAGGGAATGTTTCAAGAAAATGCGCTCCTTGTAAGATGATACAATTAAAGTATAGCGGAAACGGTCGGAAAAGACAATCGACATTTTGTGAATTCAGATAGGATTTCGGTGCATCCGGGGCCAGAACAAGGTTTGGCGTTGCCAATTGGCTGGAAAAGGTGTAAAATGGAGCAGTGAATCAATTTCAGCCTGAATTTTCATAGAGGAGGTTCTTTCTTTATGCAGAAAGATCAGCAGAAGCTTGCAGAACTCATCCGGGGCAAAAAGGTGGCGTTCATCGGTGCCGGTGTCAGCCACAAGACCCTTATCAAGGAGTTTGTGGAGCTGGGGGCCCATGTGACCCTGTGCGACCAGAAAAAGAGCGTGGAGGAGTTTGGCGATTATGCCGCTACCATCCGGGAACTGGGCATTGACCTGAGCCTGGGCGAAAACTATCTGGACGGCTTCAAGGGCCAGGATATCATTATGCGCACCCCCGGCTTTGTGGGCTACTTTGAAAAGCCCCTGCAGGATGCCATGGCGGCGGGCACCATGGTCACCAGCGAGGTCGAGCTCTTCTTCGATTTCTGCCCCTGCGAGATCGTGGCCGTGACCGGCTCTGACGGCAAGACCACCACCACCACCCTGATTGCCAAAATGTTTGAGGCTGCCGGCCGCAAGGTGTTCCTGGGCGGCAACATTGGCGCAGCCCTGCTGCCCCAGCTGCCGGACGTTACCCCGGCTGATATCGCTGTTGTGGAACTTTCCAGCTTCCAGCTGATCAGCATGCGCAAGAGTCCCAAGGTGGCGGTTGTGACCAACGTGACCCCCAACCACCTGGACCACCACAAGGATATGCAGGAGTATATTAATGCCAAACGCAACATTCTGCTTTGGCAGGAGCCACCCTGCCGCGCCGTACTGGGTTATGAGAACGATATCACCCGGAGCATGGCCGCTGACTGCAAAGGTGAACAGTTCTGGTTCACCCGCCTGCATGAGACCGACCACGGTGCATTCCTGCGAGAGAGTGATGATACCCTCTGCTATGCCGAAAACGGTGTTGTGACCCCCGTGCTGCCCCGTGCAGAAGTAAAGCTGCGCGGCCTGCACAACGTGGAAAATCTGCTGGCCGCCATTGCAGCGGTCTGGGGCCGCGTTCCGGTGGATGTCATGCGTCAGGTTGGCTCTACCTTTACCGGCGTGGAACACCGCATTGAGCCGGTTCGCGTGCTGGATGGCGTAACGTATTACAATGACTCCATCGCATCCAGCCCCACCCGCACCATTGCGGGCCTGCGCAGCTTTGACCAGAAGATCATCCTGATTGCGGGCGGCTATGACAAAAAAATCCCCTATGAGCCGCTGGCACCGGAAATCGTGGCACATGTCAAAGTGTTGGTGCTGATGGGGGCAACCGCACCGCGCATTGAAAAGGCTGTGCGCGAGGACCCGAACTTTGACCCGCAGGCATTGCCGATCCTGCACGCAGACAGCATGCAGCATGCCGTTGAGCTGGCACGCGGTGCAGCCAAGCCGGGTGACATCGTCAGCCTGTCGCCGGCATCGGCGTCCTTTGACCTTTACCCCAACTTTGAAGTCCGCGGCCGTGACTACAAGCGTATTGTCAACGAGCTTCAGTAATTACGGGGGTTGTTTGTTCCTTTTTTGAAAAAAGGAACCGAAAAAACTTTAATATAATAGATATTTTATATTGAGGCAAGGTGGGTTGCAAAAGGGTAAAAAGCAGACGGTTTAGGGCAATCGGAACAGAAAATAGGATATTTTTTATTTGATGTTTTGCCCAATAGAGACCGTAGAGGCGCACATTGTACGCCCGCGCGCCCTGCGCCAACAGCCCTATCCATAGCGGAGACAAAACTCACTTCCCCAAAGCAATCTCCGCAATCTCAAAATCAAACCTAAAGGAGTTCCCCATGATTCAGGCTGTCACCACCCCCGCGCACAAGCAGGCATTTGCGACGGCGATTCAAGGGGCTCCTTATTTTCGTGCCGTGATGGGGCGGGACCTGGCCCTGTGGGCAGATAACCCCGGTGCCCCGGTGCGGCTCTTCACCCTGCCCGGTGCGGCCCTGACCCTGAACGGCAGCACCGCCCAGCTGTGCGGCACCCCCCAGGACTGGGAGGAACTGCTAAGCTTTTTGCAGTTTGCGGGCATCGCCCATCTGATTGCGGAAGAAACGCCCCTACTGCCCGCTGCAGCGGGGGAGCCGCTGTTCCTGTATAGTATGCCACCTCAGGATCGTCTGCCGCTGGCGCAAGAACATCAGGGCTATATGCTGAATCGCAGCCCATCTGTCTTGCGCCTGGCAACCCAGCTTTTCCCGCAGGAACCGGAACGGCAGGACTGCTATTATTCCGAAACCTGTACCGCGCTGGCCCACGGCTTTGCCCGTGTGCTGGCTTTGCAGGATGCAGCAGGCCGCCCGGTGAGCACTGTGGGGGCTTATGCCATGGCCAACGGCGAAGCCTATATGGCAATGGGGGAAACCCTGCCGGAGCTGCGCGGGCGGGGCATCGGCGGCTGGCTGATTCCCTACCTGGCCAACGAGCTGGCAGGGGAGGGCTGGACCGTGACATTTTTGTGCGCAGCAGAGCGCTGCCGCTTTTATGAACGCCTTGGTTTTGTACTGCAAAAACAGTACGTTAAGTATAAATTGTAATAAGTAAAACAGACAGGATACACTATGATTGAACAATTCTATAATTTGAAACCCCAGGTGCTGGAACTGGACCGCAAAACGCTGGAACTTTGCCGCGATCAGTTTGCCCACCTGGAAGAGATCCGCGATTATAACCAACTGAAAATGCTGCGCGCCTTTACGGACTGCGGCGTGGAAGCCCGGCATTTCCTTGGCTCCACCGGTTACGGCGTGTGGGACGATAGCCGCAATAAGTTGGAGGAAGTATTTTCTCGCTGCATGGGGGCCGAGGACGCTCTGGTACGCCCGCAGTTCATGAGTGGTACCCACACCTTGACAGTGGCGCTGTTCGGTCTGCTGCGCGCAGGGGACACCCTGCTGGCCGCCACCGGCCGCCCCTATGATACGCTGGAAGGCGTGATCGGTATTGGCGAGGCTGGCAAGGGCTGCGGCACGCTGCAGGAATACGGCATCCATTACGATGAGGTACCCCTGCTGCCGGACTTTACGCCGGACTATGCCGCCATTGCAGAGCACGCCAAGACCGCTACCGTAGTGCATATCCAGCGCAGCCGCGGTTATACCCAGCGCAACGCCTTTGACCTGGATACCATCCAGAAAGTGGCCGATACCGCCCGCAAGGCCAACCCCGATGTGGTGATCTTTGTGGATAACTGCTATGGCGAGTTCACCCAAATCCGGGAGCCGCTCTCCGCCGGCGCGGACGTTATCGCGGGCAGCTTTATCAAGAACCCCGGCGGCGGCATTACCCCCACTGGCGGCGATATTGCCGGTAAAGCCGACCTGGTGGAAAAAATCAGCCACCGCTTTACCGCCCCCGGCATCGGCAAGGACCTTGGCTGCACGCAGGACAGCCTGCGTGATACTTTCCTCGGCTTCTATTACGCCCCCGGCGTTGTGTGTGAAGCACTGAAAACCGCCGTGTATGCCCAGTGCCTGCTGGAGCTGGTGGGTGTGAACCCCGTGCCCCGCTATACCGCCGACCATAACGATATTGTGACTTGCTTTGATTCCGGCAGTGCCGCCGCGCTGCAGGGGTTCTGCGCAGGCATCCAGTCCTGCTCTCCGGTGGACAGCTTTGTCAGCCCCGAACCGGCAGACGAACCGGGCTATACCGACCAGGTCATTATGGCATCCGGTTCCTTTACCGAGGGCTCTACCATTGAAATCAGCTGTGATGGCCCGCTGCGCGCCCCCTACACCTGCTATTTGCAGGGCGGCGTAAACTTTACCGCAGGCCGCGCCGCCGTGCTGAACGCTGTGCAGAAGGCTTTCTTTGCCTGATAGCGGCACAGCAAGGCTGAGCAACAGAAAAAGCAAAACCGTACAAAATGCAAAACGCCCCGGAACACTGGTCAGAATGTGTTCCGGGGCGTTATTTTTTGTAGATAAGCAATCAGCCGTTGCGGACATAATCACGCACAAGGGCCTGCAGCAGATCGTCGCGGTCAATGCGGCGAATCAGCGAACGGGCGTTCTTGTAAGTAGTGATATAAGTCGGGTCCTCCGAAAGAATATAGCCGACCAGCTGGTTGACGGGGTTATAGCCCTTCTCCTCCAGTGCACCGTAAACAAGCTGCATAACCTGCTTGATCTCCTGGTCTTTATCGTCGCGGATAGAGAATACCGCGGTAGGTTCAGAAATCGCCATTAGCAACAACCCCCTTCTGCATCGGGCCTATCAATATCCCACATGCTGTTTCATTCTATTATATACGCATTTGCAGCGCTATGCAAGTGGGTAAGCGGCAGAATAGACAAAAAAACGAACTTTAATCCCGCAAAAACTTGCACTGCTTAAAGGCATATCTGAAAACAAAAGAAATAGACGGAATTTTGGCTTATCAGATACACCCTAGAGCTTATGGCATCACAAAGCCGGGGTCACCGGGCAGGATCAGGTTGTTCTTGTCGTGGAGGACGATGGAATTGGGATTGCTGCGTCCGATCTGCCCCGTATCTTTGAAAAGGGATTTACCGGTCAGAATGGTCGTATGGTCCAGCAGTCCACGGGTATTGGCCTGTACCTATGCAAACGGCTTTGTGAAAAGCTGGGCATTGGTATTACGGCAGAGTCGTCGGAACATGGCACAGCCGTTTCCCTTTCTTTTCACATCAACTGTCTGATTCATGAAGTGCAGAGCTGAGAACCGTTCTGCACTTCTTACATTTTTGTTAGAACTTTGTAAGAAAA
>ENA-UEOR01002119-UEOR01002119.1-human-gut-metagenome-genome-assembly--contig:-NODE-2119-length-11077-cov-5.488636_pt1 | contig 11077 bp, 6 predicted proteins | sample MGYA00242887_ERZ507890 | MGnify/ENA primary metagenome ERZ507890 (study PRJEB26167, sample SAMN06115431) | human gut metagenome | host: Homo sapiens | place: China:Guizhou | collected 2014-10-21...
CACCGGCGGCAAGGTGACCAATGTGGCCATCGACGCTTCCGGCGAGACCCCGGAGCTGGGCGGCGCTGCTGCCGAGACCCTGGCAGATGCCCTGACCAAGGCTGGTTCCACCAACGGCGTGGATGCTGTTTCCGGCGCGACCATGACCAGCGAGGCCGTGTTCACTGCCATGAACGACTGCCTGAGCCAGGCCCAGTAAGACAAGAACGCAGAATGCCCCGTGGGTGACCGCCCACGGGGCATTTTTTGATGGGTGCACGCACCCGGATGCAAAAACGCCGCCCGCAGGGAGATTCTCTGCGGGCGGCACTGGTTTTTATGGGGTCAGGGGTTCAGGCTGCATCAGACCGCACGGCCGGCGTCGTTGCCGCCGCGGATGGCCAGAGCGATGTTGAAGGGATTGGCGCAGTCGCCGATGGTGTACACTTCCTTGCAGTCGATGCCGTCCACCAGACTGGTGTTGGGCAGCATGTCGGCACCATTGACGATGGCATCGCACTTGATGTTCATCTCGACACCGCTGTCCAGCGTGAGGGTGGCCACATTGCCGCTGACCGTCTTGATGGCGGACTGCGGATAGGACTTCACGCCCAGAGCGTACAGGGCGGTGGTCATCATGCGCATGGCGTGCTGGGACTGCTGCATGTCGAACTCGGAGGCCGGGTTCGGGGTGACGATGGTCACATTCTTCTTGTGCACGGTCAGCCACAGGGCGGCGTCAAAGGCCTGCGCGTTGGAGCCGTAAACGATCACGTTGTTGCCCATCTCGGTGAACATGAAGTTGTCCATCTCCACCACGGGGGCGCTGCCGTCACCGTCCACGGTCAGGGTGTCGCGCAGGCCGCCGGCGGCCAGGATGACGGCATCCGGTGCTTCGGAGTTGATGAGCTCCTGGGTGACCTCGGTGCCGGTCTTGACTTCCACACCGTTCAGCTCCAGCTGACGGATCAGGTAGTTCTTCAGGTCGGCCAGATTCTCATGGGGGCCCTTGACGGAAGCAGCAAAGTCCAGCATGAAGCCCAGGGCACCGCGCTTCTCGTACAGGGTCACGTTGTGGCCGCGGGCAGCTGCGATGCGGGCAGCCTCCATGCCGGCGGGGCCGCCGCCGATGACCATGACCTTCTTGGGGGTGGCTGCAGGCTCCAGCTCGTAGGTAGCGGGGCCGCCCTCGCGCATCACGCGCTGGGTCAGGGCGTTCACACGGCAGTAAGCCATCTGTGCGTTGGCCTCGTTGCTGCCGATGTGGCAGTGCAGGCAGCGGGTGCAGGGGGCGATCTCGTCAATGCGGCCTTCCTTGAGCTTGTTGACGTACTCCATGTCCACGGTCAGGGGGCGGGTCATCAGGAAGAAGTCGGCCTTGCCGTCCTCCAGAGCCTGCTCGAAGAAGTCGGGTGCGTGGGCGGGATCGTTGTAAGTGACAACGCCGCAGGGGATAGACAATGCATTTTTATACTCGGCGGCAACGTTCAGGCCGATGCCGCAGCCGCTGGTGTTGCCGATCAGCATGCCCTGCCAGTTCTTGCTGAAGTCGTACTGGGTGCCGAAACCGGTGCAGCCCTCGATGCCGTTCAGGATGAAGTACAGGTCGGCACCGAACTGGGCAACGTGGTGGCCCAGGGGTCCCAGACGCAGGTGCATGGAGTCGCAGCCGGCCTGCTCGAACAGCTTGGCGGCGGCAATGCCTTCTTCCATGGTCATGGCCAGGGTGTGCGGGGTGGTGACGGCGGAATCCAGCGTCATTATGGTGGGGTTGTTGGAGATGTTGTCGTTCTCCTCAATGCAGTTGATCAGGATCTGCATGTTGAAGTCCGGGCCGCACTCCTTTTTCACACCCTCGATGATCTCGGTGATGAAGCGGGCACGGTTTTCGATGGAGCCGATGCCGTACTCGTCGGTGCGGGTGTTGTGGAAGCGGGACAGGAAGTGTGCGGGCATATTGAAGCCGGCGCAGTTCAGTTCCACGCAGTCAAAGCCCATCTGCTGCAGACCCTTGGCGACCTCCACAAAGTGTGCCTGCTTGGCATGGATGTCGTCAATGGTCATGTCATTCTCGCCCATGCCGAAGCCGGACATCTGGTAACCCATCTTGGCACCGTACTTGTGGCACTCGTCCACCAGCTTCTGGCCAAAGGCCAGGGTGTCGGCGTCGTAGGAGCCGCCTTCCGGGACCTCCAGCGCTGCGATGGTCTCCACATAGATCAGGGCCACGCCGCCCTTGGCCAGGTTGACGTAGTAGGTGAGCAGCTCATCGGTCAGACCGGCCAGATAGGTGGCGGAACCGGCAGCGGACTTGACCATGCGGTTGGAAATTTCCATAGAGCCGATGGTCAGGGGGCTGAACAGGGTGGTCAGCTCCTTGGTGTTGGAGCGGAACTCGCTCTCGTCCAGCTGGGGGTTGATGGAGGCGGTGTAGAGCTTGTCGGTCACCGGAGCGGCGGCAGCGGGGGTGGTGCCTTCGGCGGCCGCAGAGGCAGCGGCGGAGGAGGCGGGGGCTTCGGTCTTGGAACAGCCGTTCAGCAGGCCCAGACCGGCGATGCCGGCGGCACCGGCAGCAACCTTCATGAAGTTGCGGCGAGAGATGTTTGCCATGATGTGTTCTCCATTCTTTTTCGTTCTTCTGTGTTGGGTACTTCTTCTTTCGCGGCACATTGATTGTGTTTTCACAAACGATGTGGTATAATTATAAACCCCGTAGCAAATACATGGTCAATACAGAAATGGTGACAAAAAGGTGACGAAATATCTATGAAAATCCACGAACTGGCGCGCCTGTCCGGCGTCAACCCGGAAACCATCCGCATGTACCGGCAAAAAGGCCTGCTGCACCCGGCAAGGCTTGCCAACGGGTACTTTGATTATTCGGCCTGCAATCTCTATGAGCTGATGTTTGTGCGCAAGCTGCGGGGTGCGAATCTGGGGCTGGAGACCATTGCGTCCTTTTATGCGGAGGATGGGCAGGCCGGTGCGCTGCGGAACATGAAGCAGGAGATCCGTGCACTGGAGGAAGCCATCCGGGAGCTGGAGCAGCGCAAGAAGCAGCTCATGTCCACACTGGGACACTATGTGCTGTTCTCCAACCAGCCGCAGCAGGTGCAGGAATTGACCCTGCGCTCGGAGTGCTGGTTCGTGCCGCTGGAGCTGGAACCGGCGGACAGCGTGTGCCGACGGTGGATGGAACACGCGGATGCTTTGTTCACCGGCATCCGCATCGCCCCGGCGTATCTGGAACAGCCGACGCAGCAGGTGCCTTATACGATGGAGCTGGGAGCCTACACCGAGGACCTGAAGCGTCTGAAGCTGCCCTTGCCGCCGCAGGCCCGCCGGATGCCCGGCGGCACCTACCTGAGCAGCTTTCTGGAAGCGGAGACCGACGGCACCCTCAGGGGCGGTCAGCTGCAGCCGGTGATCGACTATGCAGCGGCCCACCACTACCGGTTCTGCCCGGAACAGGGAGCCTTCCTCTACTGCCTTAATGGTGGGGAGGAGGCACTGCAGCTGGTGTTCTGCTTTCAGGTCCGGGTGGAACCGGAAAATGGATAAAACAAAAACGCCGTCCGCAGGGAGATTCTCTGCGGGCGGCGCTGGTTGTTCAATGGGGAGAAACTGCGGACAGGATCTGCTGAATGAGTTCACGCTGCAAGGAGGTGATACGGTGGCTGCGTTTGCCATAAATGAAAAATTCCCATTGGAGCTGCAGGTCCGACAAAGGCCGAAAACACTCATTTTCGGCCAGAGAGCTTTCTTTGCCGGCATAAAAAGAAACAAAGCCTTTTTGCAGAAGATCGGAAGCAAGTTCTCCATCGGCATCGCCCAGAAAGCTGTCAATCGTCAGGCCTTTTGCTTGCAGGCGTTCCAGCAGACGGGTCTGTGAGCGATTTTCCGTGTTCAATGTAATAAGCGGAACGGTTTTCAGATCCTCTGTAGTCAGAACGTTCTTTTTTGCGAGGGAATGATCGCAGGACAGGATCACGCCAATGGAACTTTCTGAATGAGCCAATTCAATGAAGTCGCTGCTGGTCAAGGGCGAAGTTGTGATGACAAGGTCACAGTCGTAATTACGATAACAGCGGCTGTGTTCGGTATCGGTATAACTGTGGTAATGCAGCTGGACTTCTGGATGGAATTCCTGGAATTGCGGGAAGAAATGCGGAGGGAGCTCCTGCAGGAATCCCATGAAATATCCGATGTGAAGCTGCTGCTTGGAGTGAAAGCTGCGCATCTGCCGTAAAATTTCGTCCCGCTGGTTCAGATGCGGCCGTGCCAGTTTTTCAAGCTGCTGACCGGCTTCGGTAAGGGACACGCCGTTTTGATTCCGCACGAATAATTGAACACCAAGCTCTTGCTCCAGGTTGGAAAGCGACTTACTGATCGCCTGCTGGCTGACGTAACATCTGGCGGCAGCATTCCGGAAACTTTGTGCTTCGCACACGGCAAGAAAGAACTGTAGCTGTTTGTAATCCATAAAGACCTGCCTACAACTGAAATTTGGAACGGGTAAAATGATTGATGTTTGCCAAAATCTTAACAATAGATTAAACTATACATAGTATAATGCTTTTGTGCATACGACACAAGAGCGGATAAGCTGTTGGGAAGAGAAAGGAAGTACAATACGATGAAAAAAATCTCTCGTTCCGGTTTTTTGAAGCTGGCCGCCACGGCTGCTATGAGCGGTGTGACTGCGGGTGCATTGACTGCCTGCGGGAATTCGGCAAGTTCCTCTTCGGCTGCCGCTTCGGGCGCTGCTGTTTATACGCCGGGCACTTATACCGCCAAGGCTACCGGTATGGGTGAGGTGACGGTCAGCATGACCTTTACCGAGAATGCTATTACCGACGTGACGGTGGACACCGCCAACGAGACCATCGACCTGGCCCGCAACTCGGCTGAGGATTTCCAGAAGGCTCTGATGGAGGCCCAGAGCGCAGAGATCGACGGCGTTTCCGGTGCGACCTACACTTCGGGTGCCGTGCGGGAGGCAGCTGCTTCCTGCATCCAGCAAGCAATGGGTGTGGCCGTCGAAGCGCCTGCCGAAGCTCCGGCTGCTGCAGAAGTGAAGAGCGGTTTCCCTGCCTGTGAGGAAAACCTGGGCGGTGCCACAGCTGCCGGTCAGGGCGAGATCGCTTTTGTGGCAGACCCCATCGCGGACAGCGAGATCAAAGAAACCGTCAATGTGGATGTACTGGTCTGTGGTCAGGGGCCTGCCGGTATGGCTGCCGCCCTTGCCTGTGCAGAACAGGGCCTGAAAACAGTCGCCGTGGAGAAGGGCGCTTCGCCCACCTGGCGCAGTGCCACCATGGGCGCTTTCCACGACCGTGTGCACCAGAAGTTCGGCGTGGAATTTGATACCAAGCAGTGGCTGGATGATGCCATGGTCAACTGTGCGTACCGCGGTGAGCAGACTGTGTATCAGAAGTGGATCGATACCTGCGACGAAGCGGTCAACTGGTTATTGGATCAGCTGGAGATCCCGGTGGAAAACTATTCTCTGACCTTCAACGCCGGTGATTTCCCGGAGTTCACCGCTGCCTATGATGAGCTGAGCCTGTCCCGCAGCTGGAACACCTCCCTCAACATCCCGATGGCAACCGATGAGATCGCCGCAAAGCTGCAGGAAAAAATCACTGCTGCCGGTGCGGAAGTGCTGTTCAACACCCCGGTCGTCCAGCTGGTGACCGAGGGCGAAAAGGTCGTGGGTGCTATCGTCAAGGGGGAAAACGGTTATGTGAAGTATCTGACCGCTAAGGGCGTCGTTCTGGCCACCGGCGGCTATGAGTTCAACCCGGAAAAACTGGCTGCCTGCTGCCGCCCGCGTGACCTGGCACTGGGCCACTGGATGAACGGCACCAAGACCAACACCGGTGACGGCCACGAGATGGCAAAAGCCATCGGTGCAATGGAGGACGAATATCCGCACCCGCTGATGTTGGATCCGGAGCAGCTGATGCCGTATCTGCGCGTCAATAAGCGCGGCGTGCGGTTTACGGCTGAGTACGAGGCCTATAACCATCTGGCAAACGCCATTCAGGCACAGCCGGGCGCATACAATTACTACATTGTAGACGCAAACGTGATGGACATCGTCACCAGTATCTGGACGCCGTCCTCCAGCTGCTACGGCCCCAAGGAGGTCTGGGCTGGCGCTGCTACCAGCGACAAGGCACTGAAGGCTGATACGCTGGAGGAACTTGCAGAGAAGATGGGCGTGCCCGCTGATGCCTTTGTGGCGACCATCAACCACTGGAACGAGATGTGCGATGCCGGTGAGGACACCGATTTCCATTTCCCTGGCAAGATGATGCACAAGATCGACACCGCGCCCTTCTATGCAACCAAAGAGATGGCGTCTGCCCTGTGCACTTGCGGCGGCCTGCAGATCACGGATAAGAGTGAGGTGCTGAACGCCGAGGCACAGCCCATTGCGGGCCTGTACGCCATCGGCAATGTGTCCGGCAGCATGTTCTCTGGTACCTATCCTCACAATGAAAACTGTCTCAGCCACAGCCGTTGTGTCACCTTTGGCTACAATGTTGCCAAGACCCTGGCTGCCCTGTAAAATTCAATAAGCAACAAAAGCGCCGCCCGCAGGGAATGCTCTCTGCGGGCGGCGCTGTCGGTTCCGTTCAGGAAATGGGAGAAGTGCTTACAGGGCGAAGTAACGCTTTGCGTTGTCGAAGCAGATGCCCTTGACGATCTTCTCCAGAGCCTTCTCATCGTTGGGATACTCGCCGTCCTCGACCCACTGGCCGATGATGTTGCACAGGATGCGGCGGAAGTAATCGTGACGGGTGTAGCTCAGGAAGCTGCGGCTGTCGGTCAGCATACCCACAAAGTTGCCCAGCAGGCCAAGGCTTGCCAGACGGATCATCTGATCCTCCATGCCGATCTTGTGGTCGTTGAACCACCATGCAGAACCGTGCTGGATCTTGCCCGGCACCTCGCTGTTCTGGAAGCAGCCCAGAATGGTGCCGATCTGTGCATCGTCGGCGGGGTTCAGGCTGTAAATGATGGTCTTGGGGCACTCGTCGGTGTCGTTCAGGGCGCTGAGCAGCTGTGCGATCTCGCCGCCGCAGGTGGCGGTGTTGATCATGTCAAAGCCGGTGTCGGGGCCCAGCAGGCTGTTCATCTTGCGGTTCACGCCGCGCAGGCAGTTGTAGTGGATCTGCATGGCAATGCCCAGACGATGGTACTGCTTGCCCAGATGGATCAGGATGTAGGTCTGGTACTTCTCAGCCTCTTCCACGGTGCAGCTCTCGCCCTTCATCACCTTCTGGTAGATGGCGTTCACCTCGTCCTTGGTGGCCTCACGGTAGGGAACATAATCCAGACCATGGTCGGAAGCGCGGCAGCCCATCTCGGCAAAGAACTCGATGCGCTTGGTCAGGGCATCGGTCACGCAGTCGATGCAGGCCAGCTTTTCCTTGCCCACAACGGCAGCCAGCTTAGCCATGTACTCAGCAAAGCCGGGCTTGTTGATGTTGATAGCCTTATCCGGGCGGAAGGAGGGAGCCACGGTGAACTTGATGGTGGGATCTTCCTTGATCTTCTTGTGCCAGTACAGGTCGTCGATGGGGTCATCGGTGGTGCCGATGAAGGCCACGTTGCTCTGCTCGATCAGGCCGCGCACGGTCAGCTTGGGGTCGTGCTGCAGCTTGTCGTTGCACAGGTTCCACACTTCCTCGGCGGTGTCGCCGTTCAGCACGCCGTCGTAACCAAAGAAGGTGTGCAGCTCCAGGTTGGTCCAGTGGTACATCGGGTTGCCGATGGCCATGGGCAGGGCCTCGGCAAACTTCTGGAAACGCTCGCGGTCGGGCTTGTCGCCGGTGATGTACTCTTCGGGCACGCCGTTGGAACGCATCACGCGCCACTTATAATGATCGCCGAAGTAGCTGCCGTCCGGGTTGCGGCCGCCCAGCCACACCTGAGCGATGTTGTCGAAGCGGCGGTTCTCGTAGATCTCGCGGGGCGGGATGTGGCAGTGGTAGTCGCAGATGGGCATGCCGGCTGCGTAGTCGTGGTACAGGTGCTGCGCGGTGGCAGACTGGAGCATGAAGTCCTTATCCATAAATGCTTTCATGGGTCGTTAACTCCTTTTTTGATCGGTGAATGAACGATTGTTTGTGAAATAATAGACAAACCTATATGCATCGGTGCGCCTGTCAGCTGTGACAGGCTGCCTTGCCCCTAGTATACCGAAAAATGAAGTTGTATACAACTGAAAAAGTGCCAAAATTTATCCTGAGGAATTGTGAAATCCGCTGGAAATACGCAAAACCGCCCTTTTTGCTCTAAAAAAGATGCACAAACCACTTGACTTATTTGTATACAACAGCATAAAATAGGGGTATGAGACAGGGGCGTGTGGACCCCTGCATGATATGCTAAGCGACGATGCAAAAAGGAGAACACAGAGATGGAAACTTTGAACTACAAGGTTCTGGCTGAGACTGGCTACAACGGCTACATCCTCAAGGATGCCCCTGTCAAGGTCATGCAGTTTGGCGAGGGCAACTTCCTGCGTGCTTTCGTGGATTATTTCTATGATATCGCCAATGAGAAGGCTGGCTACAACGGCAAGGTCAAGCTGGTGCAGCCCATCGGCAACTTCCCCCAGATGGCGGACTGGATCAACGAGCAGGAGGGCCTGTACACCCTGTACCTGCGCGGCAGCGAGAAGGGCCAGAAGGTCGATGCCAAGCGCGTGATCTCCTGCGTGTCCGACTGTGTGTGCCCCTATGTGGACGGCAAGTGGGACGAAGTGCTGGCTCTGGCCCGCTCCGAAGAGCTGGAGACCGTTGTATCCAACACCACCGAGGCCGGCATTGCTTACACCCAGGGCGACAGCGCGTTCGACCAGGTGCCCCCCAACAGCTTCCCTGCAAAGCTGACCCGTGTGCTGTATGAGCGCTACAAGGCCTTCAACGGCGCTGCCGACAAGGGCCTGGTCATCCTGAGCTGCGAGCTGATCGACAACAACGGCAAGGAGCTGCAGAAGTGCTGCAACAACTACGCCAAGGACTGGAACCTGGACGCTGCCTTCATCGACTGGATGAACAACGCCAACACCTTCTGCTCCACCCTGGTGGACCGCATCGTTCCGGGCCGCATCCGTGACCCGAAGGAGCTGGCGGCGCTGGAAGAGGCCAACGGCTACCATGATACCGTGCTGGACGTCGGCGAAGTGTTCGGCGTCTGGGTCATCGAGGGCCCCGCAGGTCTGGAGGACAAGCTGCCGTTCAAGAAGGCCGGCGTCAACGTCATGGTCGTGCCCGATGTCACCCCCTACAAGAAGCGCAAGGTCCGCATCCTGAACGGTGCCCACACCGGTTTCGTTCTGGGCGCATACCTGGCAGGCTTTGATATCGTGCGTGACTGCATGCACAACGACACCGTCCGCGGCTTCATGAACAAGATGCTGCACGAGGAGATTATCCCCACCCTGCCGCTGGACAAGAAGGATCTGGAAGAGTTCGCTTCCGCCGTGGAGGACCGCTTCAACAACCCGTTCGTCAACCATGAGCTGATGAGCATTTCCCTGAACTCCACCTCCAAGTGGAAGGCCCGCAACATGCCGTCCTTCCTGGCCTACATCGACGAGCAGAAGAAGCTGCCCAAGTGCCTGACCATGAGCCTGGCTGCTTACATTGCCTTCTACTCCAACGACATCCAGGAGCGCACCGCGGACGGCCTGATCTGCAAGCGCCCCGCCGGCAACACCTACAAGATCCAGGATGACGCATGGGCTCTGGACTTCTACTATGCCCACAAGGATGACACCGCTGCCCAGCTGGTGCACGCTGTGCTGACCAACACCCAGATGTGGGATCAGGATCTGACCAAGATCGAGGGTCTCGAGGCCGCTGTTCTGGCTGATCTGGAAATGATCCGCACTCAGGGTGCCGAGGCTGCTTACAAGAGCTGCCTGTAAGCCTGAAAAACCAACCTACCCGCACAACAAAGGGCTGCTGCTTTGGGCAGCAGCCCTTTTGTGCGATACGATAAGGAGAACAACTATGCCGCAGGCAATTCATATCAGCCCCATCGACAACGTGGTCGTTGCCCTGCACCCCATTGCCAAGGGCACGCTGGTGGAAGTGGACGGTCTTTCTGTGACTGCTCTGGAGGACATTCCGCAGGGCCACAAGATGGCCGTGAAGCCCATCAAGAACGGTGAGAACGTGATCAAGTACGGCTTTCCCATCGGCCACGCCACCGCAGATGCCGCTCCCGGCAGCTGGATGCACACCCACAACGTGCACACCAACCTGTCCGGTGAGGTAGAGTACAGCTACAACCCCGCCCCGGATCTGGCTCCCCTGCCCAAGGTCGAGCCGGAGACCTTTATGGGCTTCCGCCGCAAGGACGGCCGTGCCGCCATCCGCAATGAGATCTGGATCATCCCCACCGTGGGCTGCGTCAACGACATCGCCAAGAAGATCGTTGCCGACAATCAGGATCTGGTCACCGGCTCCATCGAGGGCCTGTACACCTTCACCCATCCCTTCGGCTGCAGCCAGACCGGCCACGACCATGCACAGACCCGCAAGCTGCTGGCTGCGCTGGTGCGCCACCCCAATGCTGCCGCCGTTCTGGTGCTGCATCTGGGCTGCGAGAACCTGCAGCACGATCAGTTCGTGGAAGAGCTGGGCGAGTACGACCACGACCGTGTGAAGTTCCTCACCTGTCAGGAGGTGGACGACGAGTTCACCGCTGCCCGCGATATCCTCAAGGAACTGGCCGCTTACGCCGGGCAGTTCAAGCGTGAGCCTATCCCCGTGTCCGATCTGGTGGTGGGCATGAAGTGCGGCGGCTCGGACGGCCTGTCCGGCATCACCGCCAATCCCACCATCGGCCGCTTCTCCGACATGATGGGCCAGCGCGGCGGTTCCACCGTGCTGACCGAGGTGCCCGAGATGTTCGGTGCCGAGGGCTTCCTGATGGATCGCTGCATCAACCATGATGTCTTTGTCAAGGCTGAGCACATGATCAACGGCTTCAAGGAATACTTTATCAGCCACAACGAGGTGGTCTACGATAACCCCTCTCCGGGCAACAAACAGGGCGGTATCACCACGCT
>ENA-UEOR01002121-UEOR01002121.1-human-gut-metagenome-genome-assembly--contig:-NODE-2121-length-11065-cov-30.845104_pt1 | contig 11065 bp, 5 predicted proteins | sample MGYA00242887_ERZ507890 | MGnify/ENA primary metagenome ERZ507890 (study PRJEB26167, sample SAMN06115431) | human gut metagenome | host: Homo sapiens | place: China:Guizhou | collected 2014-10-21...
GGATGGCAGATTCCTGCAGGAAGATCTGGCAAAACGGGATATTCGTATTAAAGAACTCGATGATGCTGTTTTAGATCTTTCGGGTAAGGTGACAGATCTTTCTCAAGAAACCGAAGAACAAAAAAATACGATTTCTACTCAGGATAAAGAATTGAATACTGTATTTTATGTATTTGGAACTACCAAGGAGTTGAAAGAACAGAAGATTCTTTCCGGTGGTGGTTTGTTTAAGGCAAAAGAGGTGATGAAAGGGGATTTTAACAAGGATTATTTTACTAAAGCCGATTTGCGGACATTAAAAGAGATTCCTCTTGAAATGAAAAAAGCAAAGATTCTAACCAATCATCCCGAAGGCTCTTATTCTCTGGTAAAAAACGATAAAGGACTTTTGACATTAGTGATTAGCGATCCTCAAAATTTCTGGAGTTTATCTAAATATTTAGTAGTAAATGTAGATTGATCTCTCGATTCGAATAAAGTTTTATAGATAGATGCGGAAATAACCTCTAAAAATGTTATTTTCGCATTTATCTTTTAGAGGATATAAGTAAATGAAATATCAGAATATATTCGTTGATTTGGATGATACGATTTGGGATTTTCGTACGAATTCTAAAATTGCATTAGAAATAATTTACGATCGTTATGGGTTGAGTGAGTATTATCCGTTGTTTGATGAATATTATAGAGTATATAGCGAGAAAAATACGGAGTTGTGGTCTTTGTATCATCATAATCGTATCAGTAAAGAGGCACTAATTGTAGAGCGATTTCGTTACCCTTTGCAGCGGGTGGGAGCAGTCCAGATTGATGCCTGGTCCGTCATTCCCCCAGATATTAGGGAAATTCCATACCAGTGCGCGTCCTTTGGACGGGTCTCCTGTACCTTTCAGCAGGGGCATAAAGCTGATACCGTCTATAGGGTTGACTGTCTTATAGTTTGTGATACCCGCCATTTCAAGTATGGTAGGATAAAAATCTTCAATTATAAGATATTTGTCACAACGAGTATTCGGGGTGACTACTCCGGGCCAGCTTACAATCATTGGTTCGCGTATTCCTCCTTCATATAAGGAGCCTTTACCACTGTTGAGAGGAGCGTTTTGAGTGTGAATTTGTCCGTCGCGCCATCCGGGTTCGGCAGCTAGCCCTCCGTTGTCACTCATAAAAATAATAACGGTATTATTTGCTTCATCATTTTTTTCCAACCAGTTCATCAAATCCCCCAGACTTTTATCCATTCCTTCAATTAAGGATGCATATGCGGCTTCTTTGTCACTAAGTCCTTTTTTAATATACTTGGGGAAGAAGCGCATATCTTTGTCAACAGGAACGTGGATGGCATAATGTGCCATATATAGATAAAAAGGTTGATTGTATTTTTTTGCTTTGTCCAATGCTTTGATAGCTTCTCGTGTCAGGGCTTCTGTAGCAAATATACCTGTTCCCCAATAATCTTCCAAGCCGGGGATAGCCATTAGTGAATAGGGTTTTCCATCGCGGGTGTGCCCGTAGTTCTGTTCGCTCAGATAAGTAGCCAGACCACCGGCGGCATGTCCGGCTATATTTACTTCAAACCCCCAATGGGTAGGGTTCTCTCCCGGTGTGTCAATAGAACCGAAATGAGCTTTTCCGCAGTGGATGGTATGATAACCGTTCTGTCTGAGTAACTCAACGAAAGAAGTGCCGACAAAGGTATTGGACGTTCCTGTTACTTGGCTGACTCCGTTGTAGTTCCAGTCTGGTAATTGTATTGTATTGCTTGGTCTGTCGGTAGCTTTGTTTTTTTCAAGCGTCCAGTTTGTTACACGATGTCGGGTGTTGTTGGCACCCGTTATCAGACTGCAACGGGTAGCGGAACTGATATTGCAGGCGTATGCCTGTGTGAACATCATCCCTTTTTTGGCCAGACGTTCCATATTGGGGGTTTCATAGGTTTCGTTATAGTGGGTTTTCTGTGTCCAGAAAGGTAAGGATGTATCTTGCCAACCCATGTCGTCCACCATAAATAAGATGATATTGGGACGTTGTTGGGTTGTTTCTGAAGACATTTTTTCTTTTGCTTGCGTCGAGATTCCTGTTAAGGAAGCGAGAGCGAAAGATACAAGTAGTTTTTTATTCATATCGGCTGGTTTTATAAGTTATTTTTCGATTACAATTTTTTGGGGGGTATCTATGGAAATACTTCTCAGTTCTTGCTTGCTGGAATTTTCTATCCATACTTTTAGTGTACCTGTACATAGTACGTTCAGCTCCAACCGATTCTCTGTTAAAGAGATAGTTTGGACGGTGCTCGGGGATAGATATTTTTCCTGTACGCCAATGGCTGCCCATCCTTTCCGTATGGGGCAGAGATGAAACAGTTTGTCTGTAAATCCGATGAGTTCGAATGTACTGCTGTCTGATAGTTCTTCTGCCTTTTGTGATTCCCAATTATAAAGCAGCACGCGTTCTTCGGAGGTGGCAGACATTTTTTCAAAACTGTTCCGAAGAGAATAATCTTCTTTTTTTATAATGGCTTGGACTTGCTGATGCCGGGGGGAAACATTCAGGTTGTAACAGATTAATGTCATTGCTCCGTTGCCTGAGGGAGCTGCTACTCGATACGCTTTTCCACTCCATAATGGATTGGTCAGTATAGATTCTGGCATAGGTACGGCGGGAGCTTCGGGACGGAACAGTTTGCCTTGTTCGTCAATTAAGGGGAAAATGTTTTCCTTGATAAAGTCCCGAGGGGCGTCCGACAGGTAGACCGGACCTCCGGAAATAGCCTTGGAACGTGCCATCAAGGTGCCGCAAACGGTATCGCAGGAATGAAACATATCATGGTCGGGCCATACGGTTTGTCCTAGTAGCAAGGTATTGGTATAAGACTGGAATAGATGTGATTTTGCCATATCCTCATCATATTTCTTATAGTCTATGCTGACACGGGTGCTGTTACTGTATGACGTATGGTCAGTATTGATGACGTTCTGTGCCATACAGTTCATTAGTCCCATATTTTGCCGGTGGGTCTCGGCTTCTAGGCTTCGGTTACAGTCGGTTGCCTGGCGGATACTTTCATGGCCTCCCATGTAGAGTGGTAGTGTAAAAGCTTGGTTATCTACTTTCAGAAAATCGAATCCTTGTTCTTTTAAGGTGCTGACGTAGTAGCGATAGAAGGAACGGATGCGGGTGCTGTCCGTTCCTGGCAGAAGGCTGCCGGCGTGTGGGTATAGGGCTTGTCGGACGACTTGTGGAAATCCGTTTTCGGGGGATAATCCCATCCAGTATCCCGAAAGGCTGTACCACAGTCCGATCCATTTGATTTTATTTTCTTTTTTGTATGACATGATTTTTTTCCATCCCGACGGGAAACGTTGTTTATCCGGTATGAAATCGGTCAGTTGCCTGTTCTTGTGGGCGAGATGACCGTCGTCAATCAGTACATACCGGATAGGAATACCGGATGCCTCTATCGTTTTCATATCGTTTATTACCTTGGATTCGTTTATATCATCATGATAATGTTCCCATGTACACCAACCGAGATAGCGGAAAGCTTCGAAATATTCCTTGGCTGTGCGGCTTTTTAAGTCGGCGGCTTCTGTATTTTTCATCAGCGCTTGATAGGCTTGCCGAATGGTTGAATAAATATCTTTTCCTTGTCGGATGAGTAGAAGAGGGACTTCCGGTTTCAGATAGTCTTTTCCTAAAGTGGATACATATAGGGTGACAGAGCCGTTATCGTTTACTTGCAGCCAGCTTAAACTGTTACGGCCGGCAATGGCTTTGGCAAACAAGTATTCTCCGTTTGTCAGTTCCAGCAGTAATGCATCTCCCAACGTAGATGGGGCTGCATTGGAAGGTATTCCCGGATAGCGGGTGTCGGTTAATTCTTTTAAATCGTTGAACACCCAAGGTAGGAGCCGGTTGGTATTGTTGGGCCATTCAAAATCTCCCGGACGGGAGTCTCGGCTGAAGAAAATACCTCGGACGTACCCGGGTAACCGTACCGGACAGGCAATAGTCTGGGTTTGTCCGGGTATGGATTTCTTATAGGGTATGGGAGAAGAAATGGAAGTTAAATCAATCGTATCTGTCATTGACAAAGCGTTTGTGTTCTTGAAAGACTTTCCTTTTTCATATGTGTAATCTGTTTGCCCGAAGGATTTCGGACAAACAAATACATTGCAAATCAGGATACAAATGAATATTGCTTTATATTCTCTCATGATTTTTTATTTGAGGGTTACGTTATAGGCACTGAAATGTCTGATTTCGGGTAAGGCAACGGATTGGGTTACGGTGAGGCGCAAGGCGGTGGTTTCTACCGGTTCGAAGTGTGCAATGCGTTTGTGTCCCACAGACTCGCCGGAGCACACTGTCTGCCATTTTCCGTTGACTTTCGCTTCTATCTTGTATTGGCGTATTCTTTCGCCTTTGGCAATGTCTTCTTGGATGATGCAGTAGTTGACCGGTTGTTTTTCATTCAGATTCAGCGTAAGCCGTTGCCTCCGGCCTTGGGTTTCCGCCAATGGTGTACCAAAGCGCCGGTTTATTTCTTCTCCCCATTCTTTTAAACGCTGTTCGTCACCTGCCGGCAATAGCCCATCAGGATCGGGGGTCAGCCCGATGATTAACGTAGCGTTGCGGCCCACTGATTTTTCGTACATATCCATCAACGTTGTCAATGGATAGATATTATTCTCGTCATCGGGTTCCCAAAACCATTCGTGGCGGCCGTTGGCACCACGCAGGGGGCTGTCTGCCATAGCCGGTACCCAGTATTTGCCTTCGGGATCACCTTGTTTTAATAAGGCTATTTGGTCTTTTTGGCTTTCAATACGTTTATGATGTGAACAGGGGGCCGGAAAAGTGGACCAGCAGGGGTATCCCACTGTGCCGGTTTCTGAACCTCCCCAGCGGAAATCAGCACGGTCTATGTTGTGGTAGAACAGGCAGTTGGGTTGGTATTTATTGACGATGGGTTCCACATCAGGACCGTCACCTCGTGGGTCATCGGCTCCGCCATCAAACCAAATCATATATAAAGTTATACTGTCCCGTCGCGGCAAAATCCGGAAGGAAAAAACAAATAGAAAGGAGAAAAAGCAGCAATTTCCTTTTCATACACAGATATTAGATAGCGACAAATATAGTTTTTTTTACGCTAAATGCATAGGAAGGATGAAACATTTGTTGCACGGATGGCAATAAATGTCGCACTGCAAAGGGCTATCGCACACTTGAAACATCTCTTGCACATCTTGACAAAAAAGAGTATAGCCACTTGTTTCTCCTCCTCCTATCTTTGCCTTCGTCAAAATGACACAACCGATGTGAACTTCCAAATCTTTAAATGAATACAAGTGATGAAAAAAGTAACCTTTAGTTGCCTTACTCTAGCAACCCTGTTGCAACTGATTCCTTCCAACGGGAATGCAGCGAACATTCAGGTGAACAAGAAAAAGACGAACCGAACCGAAATGAAGCAGGATACGATTCCTGCCAACTCTACTAAAAAAGAATCAGAAGAAGGCGAACGCAATGTGATGCTGAATGCTTCTGACGCCAACAAACCCCGCGAAATTCAAATCGGACTTCCCAGCGAGGACGTTAATGTCTATGAGAATGGACTTCCTGCCGTATATTCCTCTACCGTTCACAAACTTGCCGCTCATTGGCGTAGCGACAGCAGCCTGGGAGAAGTAGGACTTTTATCTCCTTCCGAATCGGCCATCACGACCGGTAATATTGCTTACTCCGTCAACTCATTCAGCAAACTGGGACAAAAGGATTTCCAAGGTATATTAAACTACCGCACCAATCATTTCGGTATGCAGAACTTCGACTTCAATGTTTCAGGAGCCATCAATGACCAATGGCTTTACACGGCAAGCATTTACCAGAACTTCGACCCGGGAAGTTTCGACCTGGAATATACGAACTATGCAGACCGCACAGAGATTTATCATGCCGGCCTGACCCGTCTCTTCAACAACGGACGCGGCAAAATATCTTTGCTCTACAAACACTCCCGCAGTGAAAATCCGGCCAGCTATGCCAATGCAGCTCCTTTTATCTATGTCGGCGACGGCTCGGTCAAAGAGATAGACGGTTTCAAACTGGGAACAAATTCTTATGTTCCGCAGAACGGTTCTTTCCCATACATGGACGTAAGAGACGGAAAGATGAAAACATGGAACTTGGGCAATGGTTCTGAAAACCGTGCCAATGAGATTGCATTGATCTCCGATTATCGTTTCAGGAACGATCTGCTATGGAAATTCAATCTGAAATATATGGATGCTCCACGTGCCAACTATGTCGACTTCGGAGGCAGCACCATCAGCGAAGTAACCGCCAACGATGGTTTTACGTTATCAAACGGTGATCCGTATGAGGGACTGGCAGAAGGTCGCCGCACCTGGTTGCACGTAGGCAAAGTGAAAAACTTCCTAATCACTTCCGAGCTAAACAAGACCTTTGGCAACCATGATCTGCGTCTGGGAGTGAACGAATGGCATTACCATCTTGATTATTATTCCTCTTCTCTGCAATGGATGGCCACCGTACAGAACTATCCACAGTTGCTGACTTCCACAACTACAAGTTCCCTGGACCCTACTCTGACCGGTCAACGCGTACAGACATACGGGTACAACGAACTTAGTCCCGAATATACAAAGGGATATGAGAACAAACTCGCCCTTTACTTTACAGACAACTGGCAAGTAACTCCCCAATTCAATATCTATTATGGCGGACGCCTGGAATATTACCGGATGAGTGCCGATCAAATATCCGCTTCCCGTTTCCCGGGTTTCCGCATCGGCGACTTTACCACTTATAGCAAAGAGGAAGAAACAGGAAATATCATTGCCACACAACGCAGCATTCATCCCGCCAAAGTGGTAAAGGATAAACTGAACTATGCCGCCACGCTCCGCGCCACTTACAACGTAAGCGGGCAATTCGGCCTGACTGCCGACGGAACAGTAGCCACCCGCTTCCCACGTATCAACGAATATGCCGGAACAGGTCCTACGGAAGAGCAATACAAACGTGTCACCATACCGTTAATCCGTGGCGGTTTGTTCTACAAGAACAAGTGGATCAACCTCACCTCTATGGTTACCTATATCTCTAAATCTAATAATATTGACCAGCAAAACCTGACGAAACCGGGAACGGAAGAAGGAAAGACCGTATTGCTTATTTATAATATCAAAACACTGGGATGGACCACATCTGCCGAAATCGACCCGTTCAAAGGTTTTCACCTGCACGCTCTGTTCACGTATCAGAAACCTGTTTACAAGAACTATAACGCAAGCGTCACATTCAACGATGGTTCGGAAATGTCTGTCAACGCCAATGGGATGATTGTAAAAGAGATTCCGCAGATTCTTGTCGAACTCGACCCAAGCTATAATATCACGAAGGACTTACGCCTTTGGCTTAGTTTCCGCTATTTCGGCAAGACTTACGCCAATCTCCAGGAAGCCCTCTATTTCAACGGTCGCTGGGAAACTTTCGGGGGGATCAACTGGAATGTAAACAAGCATCTTTCTTTAGGGGCAACAGTCATCAACTTCCTGAATCAGAAGGGGGCCAGCGGAACCATCAACGGTTCGGAACTGATTACCAAAGAAGAAGCTGCCCAGTATGCAGGCAACTATATGAGTGGAAATTATTTACGCCCATTTACCGTAGAATTTAGCGCAAGCATTAAATTCTAGTTCATTCCTGACGAATTATAATTATCTTTGCGGCATTCTATGCCCACAAACTAACTAATACCTAATTAATTATTAAAAAACCATGAAGAAACTTTTCGTATTACTTATGGCATTGTTTACCCTGACGCAAGTGGACGCCCAGGAAAAGAACGTTATCCGCATCGCAACGGACAACACAGACTTAATTCTCCAAGTAGCTCCTAACGGACGACGCTATCAGGCTTATCTGGGCGATAAGTTACTGAACGAGAAAGACATCAACAACTTTTCTCCTTACGTAAAAGGAGGAAGTGACGGTAGCGTATCCACCCGCGGATGGGAAGTATATCCGGGCTCCGGCGCCGAAGATTATTTTGAACCGGCTGTAGCTATCACGCACAATGACGGGAACCCGAGTACGATTCTCCGCTATATATCCTCCGAGCAGAAGGCAGTGGCGGGCGGAACGGAAACGATTATTCAACTAAAAGATAATCAGTATCCGGTAGAAGTCACACTGCATTACATCGCTTATCCGAAAGAAAACGTCATCAAGACGTGGAGCGAAATCAAACATGCTGAAAAGAAGCCTGTGACCTTATGGCGTTATGCTTCCACCATGCTTTATTTCTCCGGAAACGAATATTACCTGACAGAATTCAGTAGCGATTGGGCAAAAGAAGCACAAATGAGCACACAACCTCTATTGTTCGGCAAAAAGGTGATCGACACCAAACTGGGAAGCCGTGCTGCCATGCACACCCACCCGTTCTTTGAGCTTGGTTTTGAACAACCGACACAGGAAGCGCAGGGACGTGCCATGCTAGGTACTATCGGATGGACAGGAAACTTCCAGTTCACTTTCGAAGTGGACAACGTAGGTAACCTCCGTGTAATCCCCGCCATCAATCCTTATGCATCTGATTATGAACTGAAGCCGAATGAAGTGTTTACAACTCCTGAATTCATCTTTACTTTCAGCAACAACGGTACGGGCGAAGCCAGCCGCAACCTTCACGCATGGGCACGCAACTATCAGCTGAAAGACGGACAAGGCGACCGTATGACTTTATTAAACAACTGGGAAAATACTTACTTCAAATTCAATGAGGAACTGCTTGCCGAACTGATGAAGGAAGCTAAACATCTTGGTGTAGATATGTTCCTGCTGGATGACGGCTGGTTTGGCAACAAGCACCCACGCAACAGTGACAATGCCGGACTGGGTGACTGGGAAGTGATGAAATCCAAACTGCCGGGCGGTATTCCTGCCCTTGTACAGTCTGCCAAAGAAGCCGGAGTGAAATTTGGTATCTGGATTGAACCGGAAATGGTTAACCCTAAAAGTGAGTTGTTCGAAAAACATCCCGACTGGGCTATCCAACTGCCTAACCGCGAAACATATTATTACCGTAATCAGCTGGTACTCGATCTTAGCAATCCGAAAGTACAGGACTTTGTATATGGTGTAGTGGATAAGATCCTGACAGAGAATCCGGAAGTGGCTTTCTTTAAATGGGACTGTAACTCTCCAATTACAAATGTTTATTCTCCATATTTAAAAAATAAACAGGGACAGCTTTATATCGACCATGTACGTGGTATATACAATGTATTGAAACGTATCAAAGACAAATATCCAAACGTGCCAATGATGCTCTGCTCCGGCGGTGGCGCCCGTTGCGACTACGAAGCTCTGAAATATTACACAGAATTCTGGTGCAGCGACAACACAGACCCGATAGAACGTCTGTTTATCCAATGGGGATTCTCACAAATCTTCCCGGCAAAAGCCATGTGTGCACACGTAACCAGCTGGAACAAGAACACAAGCGTGAAGTTCCGTACGGATGTGGCAAGTATGTGCAAACTGGGCTTTGACCTTGGACTGAAGGAACTGAATGCAGACGAACAGACTTACTGCCAGAATGCAGTTGCCAACTGGACGCGTCTGAAAAAAGTGATTCTGGACGGCGATCAATACAGATTGGTTTCTCCCTACGATGGCAATCACATGTCTCTCATGTATGCCTCACCGGATAAGAACAAAGCTGTGCTTTATACCTACGATATCCACCCACGTTTCGGTGAGAAACTGCTCCCGGTAAAACTTCAGGGACTGGATGCGAAGAAAATGTATAAGGTGAAAGAAATCAACCTGATGCCGAATTCCAAATCGAATCTGGCTGCCAATGAGAAAACTTATTCAGGAGATTATCTGATGAAAGTGGGAATCAATGCTTTCACAACAAATCAGGCTTTCAGCCGCGTAATTGAGCTGACTGCTGAATAAAAAGGAAGGAAATAATCGATAAAAAAGGGGGATTCGCTGTTATCAGCGTTTCCCCTTTCTTTTTACATACAATAATATTCAATTCATCTTCAATCGCAACAGCTGTTTCAATGGTTACAACTATTCTATTAGACGGAGGAAGTCTCTAAAAAAGTTGCAGCTACACCGTAACTTTTTACGATATAGCTGCATTAATGTTAAAGAGAGAGAATTTATATAATATAAGCATGGTCTCACGACCCTCCTGATATTCAATGAACATTTTGTTTCTTTACCTATTAGACGCACGAAAGCTCAAATCACTGCACTCGAGGCCCTCTTTTTTTAGTTAAAGAATAAAAAAAGCCGCTACTCCACAGGAATAGCAGCTCATATCTTTAAAACATCTTGCTGACACGTTCAATTCCTGCCACCAAAGTGTCTATTTCCGATTTGGTATTGTACATGGCAAACGAAGCACGTACAGTTCCTTCTATGCCAAGACGTTGCATGAGAGGTTGTGCACAATGATGCCCTGTTCTCACGGCAATACCTAGACGATCCAGCAACGTGCCGAGGTCGAAATGATGGATATCTCCCACCAGGAAAGAAATGACCGCTCCCCGTTCGGCTGCTTCCCCCATACAAAATCGCATAAAAAAGCACTCATTCATGCCAGAGCGTGTTTGAAAAAAGCTTTTCGTGAGCTGCGAGTCCCATTTTCAGCCCAAACGGTCTGCAGCAACCGGATAAGGTCAAAACAGATCGCGAAGTGGGGCTTGCAGATTGTGGAAATGATTTTTCAAATTCTGTTTTTATTTTACCATCCTAACCGCGATTGTCACGGAAAACTTTCCGTCTGTGGTCTGAATCTCATTGTTCTCAAACCAGACACTGTAAATTTTCTGTGAAGCCAGTGTTTTCAAGAGCTCCCCGGAAAGCGATTCGGCCTGATAATCGAAAAATGCTGCAAGCAGCGTATCAGCACAGCCATATTCACCGGAATAGACGATCAGTTCTGATGCTGCCGTGTGGTCTTTTCCGTCTGACGCGCTAAGATACGGCGTGCGCATCGTTCCGTCCTGAT
>ENA-UEOR01002126-UEOR01002126.1-human-gut-metagenome-genome-assembly--contig:-NODE-2126-length-11052-cov-21.404556_pt1 | contig 11052 bp, 6 predicted proteins | sample MGYA00242887_ERZ507890 | MGnify/ENA primary metagenome ERZ507890 (study PRJEB26167, sample SAMN06115431) | human gut metagenome | host: Homo sapiens | place: China:Guizhou | collected 2014-10-21...
TGCATTCGGATAAAATTATATCTTTGCCCATGTAAATATCAAGCGCATCTAAACCCAAATAGTCGGGGTGGAATTTGATTTCGTCTTTCATGACGGCATCGAGAGCCGGGGCTGCGAGTTTATCCATTTTGACAAACCATTGCATCGATAGTTTGGGTTCGATAACGACATTGGTACGTTCGGAATAACCCACTTTATTGTCGTAATCTTCGACTTTTTCGAGTAATCCAGCCTCTTGTAAGTCTTTGGCGATTTGTTTGCGAACGTCGAAACGATCCATTCCTACGTAAAGTCCTCCGGCTTCGCTGATAGTTCCGTTGTCGTTGAATATGTCGATACTCGGCAGATTGTATTTTTCTCCCAGCATATAGTCATTTACATCGTGTGCCGGGGTGACTTTTAAGCATCCGGTTCCGAACTCAATATCGACATAGTCGTCCATGATAATAGGAACCACCCGATTTACCAGCGGTATGATGACTTTTTTCCCTTTAAGGAATGAATAACGCGGGTCGTTGGGGTTTACACAAACTGCCGTGTCGCCTAAGATTGTTTCAGGTCGTGTGGTGGCAACGATAATGTATTTATCCTCGCCTTCGATAAAATAGTGCAGATAATAGAGTTTGCTGTGTTCGTCTTTATAAATGACTTCTTCGTCGGAGAGGGCGGTGAGGGCTTTGGGGTCCCAATTTACCATGCGGACTCCTCTGTAAATGAGTCCTTTGTTGTATAAGTCGACAAATACTTTCAAAACACTTTCGGAACGGATTTCGTCCATAGTGAAAGCAGTGCGGTCCCAATCGCAGGATGCTCCCAATTTTTGGAGTTGTTTCAAGATGATTCCGCCGTGTTCTTCTTTCCATTCCCAAGCGTATTTGAGAAATTCTTCTCTGGAAAGATCGCTTTTTTTAATACCTTGCGCTGCAAGTTTATTCACCACTTTGGCTTCGGTGGCGATAGATGCATGGTCTGTGCCGGGAACCCAACAAGCATTTTTCCCTTCCATGCGAGCGCCGTGATACAGATTTTTTCCGGTGGCGGATTCTTATGTTGGCAAACGGACAACGGCAGGCAAAATGATGCGGTTCAGTATGGAGTTTTAGTTGGGTTACGATTGGGAAATTTCAGTATAAGCGAGACTTTTGGCGGATATAGTGGTTGGGAATCAAATTCTAAAAAATATGGACATTTGGCTCATGATTGCCCTATGTCTTTAAAAACAAAACTTTCGTATGTCATATCCAATTGGGAGATCGGTGCGATGTTGCAACATGGTTTGTCCGATTATCCTTATACTCAGCTACGAATCGGCATCTCTTATTCTATCGACATTCTCAATCGGGAATGAGTTTTTTGTGCTTTTTACGATAAAATTTATTCTATGCCTGCCTTGTGTTTGTTTGACAAGTCTGTCTAAAAATAGGTGGTGCTCCGGTATCACCAAATAAATTTGTTTCTGCTTTCGCCTTTTTCTATTTTTGTCTCGGAATTATGAAAAAAGGAACAGAACAAGAAGAACAGGGCGCGCCGTTGGCTGCCGGTTTGCATGCGTGGTACGCCGAGAATCACCGGGTGTTGCCGTGGAGGGGTATTACCGATGCGTATCGTATTTGGATTTCGGAGATTATTTTGCAGCAGACACGGGTGGTGCAGGGCTTCGAGTATTACAATAGATTCATATCCCGATTTCCCGATGTGCGGTCTTTGGCTGCCGCCGATGACGACGAGGTGATGAAACTGTGGCAAGGATTGGGCTATTATAGCCGGGCTCGTAATTTGTTGACTGCTGCCCGTCAGGTGGTGGAACGATTCGGCGGGGAGTTCCCGACGACTTACGAGGGTATACGTTCTTTGCAGGGAATAGGGGATTATACGGCGGCAGCGGTAGCTTCGTTCGCTTACGGGTTGCCTCATGCCGTGGTGGACGGTAATGTGTATCGGGTTCTTTCCCGAATTTATGGTATCGATACGCCTATCGACACGACCGAGGGACGAAAGTTGTTTGCCGCTCTTGCCGACGAGTTGCTCGACCGGAAAGACCCGGGCGGGTATAATCAGGCGTTGATGGAGTTCGGTGCACTGTATTGTGTGCCTCGCTCACCTCAGTGCGGAAGGTGTATTTTTGCCGACCGTTGTATGGCTTTGGCGACTCATCGAGTAGACGAGTTACCAGTGAAACAGGGTAAGACGGTGGTAAAACCTCGTTATTTCAATTATTTTTATGTGAGACAGGGCGGAGATACTTGGATTCGTCGGCGAGAGGGGCGTGATATTTGGCGTAATTTGTATGAGCTTCCGCTTATCGAGACCGATGAAGAACAGGGGCTCGATGACTTGCAGCGTAGCGGTATTTGGGCAGAGTTGTTTCATGACGCCGGACAAGTGGGTGTTTCGTCTCAGGTGTATAGTTGTAAGCATGTGTTGTCGCATCGTATCATTCATGCCCGTTTTTACATGGTGGAGACGGAGTTTGCTCCCGATATGACCGGGTATATGAAGATTCCTGTGGAACGATTGGGGGACTATGCCGTGTCGCGCTTGACCGAAGGTTTCTTGGAAAAGCTGTCAATGAATTATCCTTCGTTGTTTTGAGACCGGATAATCTTACTTATTCATACGGGTAAGGAAAGGGATAGTCGCTATTTATATAAACGAGGCTGATGTGCTGAATGTCGCTATGTTTGGGGACAGTCGAAATCAGAGGGGATTTTTTATGTGTCTAACTCCTGTCATCAGAAACTATTGTTTCTTCGGTTTCTTCCCTTTAACCCCTCTCATCGTCGCTACCGCTCCTCTGTTTCTCCCCTATATTTTGCGTTGCAACACCCCGCAATGCTGCGGGACACGGCAAGGGAGAAGGTAGAATGTTGTCTTGTTGCGTAGAAAGCTCGTCGGATTGTAACAAAAGCTAAGAAATGTGTTGTACTCCTCCTCTGCGCACGAATGTGCGATAGGGGAGGTGTCACGAAGTGACGGAGGGGTTGAGCTTTCTCAAATCTATTCAGTTGCTTTTTAACCTTTCTTCAAAGAAAACTATCGTTTTTTCGGTTTCTTCCCTATATTTTGCGTTGTAACACCCCGTAATGCTACGGGACACGGCAGGGGAGAAGGTTAGAGTGTTTTGTCGCTAAAATTTGTTTCTGCTCTCGGTTTGCACTATCTTTGACACAACATAAAACAATCGAATGATAGAAAGAGTAATCATATTGGATGCTGTCGATCCGGTAGCGTTTTACGGCGTGAATAACGCGAATGTACAGTTGATTAAGAATTTGTTCCCGAAAGTGCGTATTGCCGCCCGCGGGAATGTGATGAAGGTGATCGGCGATGAGAAGGAGACCGAGGTTTTCGAGGAGAAAATCAAGTTGCTTGAAAAACATTGCGCCGAATATAACCAGTTGAGCGAGGAGGTAATCATCGATATTATCAAGGGCGATGAACCGCAAGCGATAAAACCGCAGGAGAACCTCATTATTTACGGAGTGAACGGTAAACCGATTACGGGGCGTACGCCAAACCAAAAGAAACTGGTGGAGGCTTTCGCCAAAAACGACTTGACTTTTGCGCTCGGTCCGGCGGGGTCGGGCAAGACTTATGTGGCGATAGCCCTTGCGGTGAAAGCGTTGAAAAACAAAGAGGTGAAGAAGATTATCCTGAGCCGTCCGGCTGTGGAGGCAGGAGAAAAATTGGGCTTTCTGCCGGGGGATATGAAGGATAAAATAGATCCTTATCTGCAACCGTTGTACGATGCTTTGCAGGATATGATTCCGGCAGTGAAGCTGAAAGAGTACATGGAGACGAACGTGATACAAATCGCTCCGTTGGCATTTATGAGGGGGCGTACGTTGAGCGATGCGGTGATTATTCTCGATGAGGCGCAGAACACGACCACACACCAGATAAAAATGTTTCTTACCCGATTGGGTATGAATGCGAAAATGATCGTTACCGGCGATATGACGCAGATCGATTTGCCTGCGTCGCAGACTTCGGGGTTGATACAGATGGTGTTCTCGTCACACATTTTCAGGGCTTCTTCAGGGTCGAGTGTGGTTTTGTCAAGAGTCAGGGGCACTTCGCGCATTTCAATCTGCCACAGTTGGGCAAACTTTTCCCATACCACCTGGAAACCGGTAGAGATAACGAAGTTCGGCTTATCGAACGGTTTGCCTTGCGCCTGACGTTTCTTGCGCCAGCGCAGCCATGCAGCTACACCGCCCAGCATACACGCTTCGGAAGAACCGATGGCGAGCGCGCCTGTTTTCCAGGTATCTTTTTCCGGAGAGTTCCACAAGTTGGCAACGATGTTGATACATTTACCGTTCATTACGGCGATGCGGGGATACTCGGTTTCATCGATGTAGTTGATGTTGATGGCTTCGTTCATCAGCTTGGTTGCGTATTCGTCCATATAGGTGGTGACGAATGTAGCCAGGTTCAGACGGGGCTGTGTTTGGGCGAAGGTCTCATCCTTCACCATCTGGTAAGCGATTTCGGGAGTCGTAGGCCCGTCTGGTATTTTTTCTACCGGCGAGGGTTGCAACATACGGTTTGAGCCGAATACATCTGTCTTGGCATCTCCTTTTCTGAAATTCAAATCTTCCATATAACTGTAAGTTTTTAAAGGTTTAGGCGGCGGGGACTTTCCCCGTCGAATTTTCCACAACAACGACCCCCGCGAAAGAAAGTTCCGCCGTTTTACATTATTTGGCGTTTATTAAAAGGGCAGGGCGGAAATCCTGGCGCTCTATCGTGCTGTTGCTTTTTAATTATCACTTGTTCTATCCGAACATTCTGTTGCATCGCTTGTTGTCCTTCCACTAACTAATCCGCTTTTAAAATTATGAAGATTAATACCGGACAAGGAACCATTCCTCTTATTACGCTTATAGGTATCTGGTCTGTTTCTGCACTGACCTCATTGCCGGGCTTGGCTGTTTCGCCTATTTTGGGAGAACTTTCTACGATTTTTCCCCATGCCACGGAGTTGGATATACAGATGTTGACTTCTTTGCCTTCCTTGCTGATTATCCCTTTTGTACTATTGGCAGGTAAACTGGCGGAGAAACGCGATTTTATCCGTTTGCTGCGGGTGGGGCTTTGGCTGTTTGCAGCGAGCGGGGTACTTTATTTGTTTTCTTCCAGGATGTGGCAGCTAATGGCTGTCAGCGCTTTGCTCGGTATCGGGGCAGGATTGATTATTCCGCTTTCTACGGGATTGATTTCACGGTATTTTACGGGAGAGTATCGCGTCAGGCAGTTTGGCTATAGCTCTGCCATAACCAATATGACGCTGGTGGTGGCTACGGCTGTAACGGGGTATCTGGCAGAGGTGCACTGGCGTTTGCCTTTTGCCGTTTATCTGTTGCCGTTGATTTCTTTAGTTCTTTCGGCTTATTTAAAGAAGGATGCGGCTTCGGTAACAATCAAGCAGGCGGCGGCTATCATTCCTCCCATTCAATCTACGCCTGTAATCTCCGGTAAATATGGCATACACATACGCCATCTTGTTCAGTTAATGTTATTCTACGGGTTAGTTACTTACGTAGTTCTTGTGGTTACTTTTAACTTGCCTTTCTTGATGGAAGCGCATCACTTTTCAAGCGGTAATTCCGGGCTGATGATTTCTCTGTTTTTCCTTGCCATTATGGCTCCCGGATTTATGTTGGATAGTTTGGTGAAGCTTTTGGGGAATAAAACAAAACTTTACAGCCTTTTGGCTATTGCCATCGGATTACTGTTGATATGGATTTCGCCTACGGAATGGCTCATCGTGCCGGGATGTATTTTAGTAGGTTTGGGCTATGGCATCATCCAACCTCTGATTTACGATAAGACAGTTGATACTGCTATCCCTCAGAAGACAACGCTTGCCCTTGCCTTTGTAATGGTGATGAATTATCTTGCCATACTGCTTTCTCCCTTCATTACAGACTTTTTCCAATGGATATTCCATACCGGTTCGCAAGAATTTCCGTTTATCTTCAATCTGTGCATAACAATATTGATTATGTATTGGGCGTATGCAAAGAAAGAAGAATTCCTGTTTAGTGATAAGTGATTAGCGATTAGGGGTTAGTGGTTAGTGATAAGCGATGAGTGATAAGTTATGCTGCATCGTAATTCATCACTAACCCCTAATCACTTATCGCTAATCGCTTATCACTTATAATTCTATCTCCTCATACCTCATTCCGAACACATCTGCCACTGCCTTATACGTCACTTTCCCTTCTACCACATTCAGTCCCAATGCCAATGCCGGATCATCTTTACAAGCCTGTTTCCAACCTTTGCAAGCTAATGCCACGGTATAAGGCAGCGTTGCATTTGTCAATGCCATAGTGGAAGTAAACGGTACGGCACCGGGAATATTGGCCACCGCATAGTGCACAATGCCATCCACGACATACGTTGGTTCGCTGTGGGTAGTGGGATGGGACGTTTCAAAACAACCGCCCTGGTCGATGGCGACATCCACAAGTACGGTTCCGGGCTTCATCATTTTCAGCATCTCCCTCGTAATCAGATGCGGTGCTTTATCGCCGGGGATAAGTACCGAACCTATCACCAAATCCACGGTAGGCAGTTCCATTTTAATATTGTGAAGCGAGGAATAGAGTGTTTTTACATTCTTGGGCAATACCTCGCTGAGATAGCGCAGACGCGTCAGGTTGACATCCGTAATCATCACTTCCGCACCCATTCCCGCAGCCATTTGTGCGGCATTGGTACCGACTACGCCACCACCTAAAATAAGCACACGCGCAGGGCGGACACCCGGTACGCCACCCATTAGCTTGCCCTTTCCGCCTTGCGGCTTTTCCAAAAAGCGGGCTCCTACCTGGGTAGCCATACGTCCTGCCACTTCACTCATGGGAGTAAGCAGTGGCAAGGAATGGTCATCCTTCTCTACGGTTTCATAGGCGATACATACGGCATCGCTCTCAATCATGGCTTCGGTCAGTAATTTATCGGCTGCAAAGTGGAAATAGGTAAATACCACTTGTCCCTTTTTAATCAGTTTGTACTCAGGTGCAATAGGCTCCTTCACTTTGACAATCATGTCGGCTATGGCATAAACGTCTTCAATGGCAGGTAGGATTTGCGCACCTACGGCGATGTAATCATCGTCAGAGAACCCGCTGTTTGCGCCGGCCGTTGCCTGCACATACACCGTATGACCTTTCTTCACCAACTCGGCTACTCCGGCAGGGGTCATTCCTACACGGTTCTCGTTGTTTTTGATTTCTTTGGGTACTCCGATAATCATAATGTCATCTGTTAATGGTTAAACATGTTGCAAGATAGTGATTTATCTTTCTCATTGTCATTTTGCACAGCGTGTTTTACAACAGAAAACGCCTGCTTTTTTCTTGTGTGTGACGGCAGGATTATTCTTTTTGGGTTAGGCGGAGAGAACTATTCTTTTTATATTTGCATGCATTAAAAAATAGGATATGAACTGTAAGAATATAAAATACCCGATACTTTTCTCTTTTTTGTTTTTTGCAGGCAGCATACAAGGTGGATATGCGCAAGAAGCGTCCGAGGTGGAAACCGGACCGGACATACAGCAGGCATCTTTCACGCCCCCTTTCGATTTTCCGATTGTCTTTTCCGGTAACTTCGGCGAGATACGCTCCAATCACTTTCACGGTGGGCTGGACTTCAAGACCGGCGGAGCCATAGGCAAGCCTGTACATGCTTTGGCAGACGGGCATATCTCGCGCATCCGTGTGACGCACGGTTCGGGATATGTGCTCGATGTGGACTACGATAACGGTTATTCCACTATCAACCGACACCTCAGCGCATTTGTGGGCGATATAGCCCGAAGGGTGAAAGACTTGCAGTATGAACAGGAAAGCTGGGAAGTGGAGATTATCCCCGAACCGGGGGAATATCCGGTAAAGGCGGGGCAGGTGATAGCCCTTAGCGGCAACACGGGTTACTCTTTCGGCCCTCACCTGCATCTGGATATGATTGAGTCGGCAACAGGAGATTATGTCGACCCGCTGCCTTTTTTTATGGAGAAGGTGAAGGACAATATCGCTCCCCGTGCCGAAGGCATCATTTTGTTTCCCCAACCGGGCAAAGGCGTGGTGAACGGAAAGCAGATACACCGGACTTTCCCTGTAAATCCTACCCAGCCTATTACTGCCTGGGGACTGATAGGTGCAGGAATCCGTGCCTATGATCATATGGACGGAGTGGGCAACCGCTACGGCGTGCATACCGTTATTCTCGAAGTGGACGGTGAAGAGGTGTTCCGCAGTGTGGTCGACCGCTTTGCTTACGAAGAAAACCGCTATATCAATTCATGGACGCACGGACAGTACATGAAGTCGTTCATCGAACCCGGCAACCGTCTGCGCATGCTGCATGCTTCCAACGGCAATCGGGGACTGGTGGAAATCAACGAAGAGCGTCCTTACCGATTTGTATATACGCTAAGTGATGCGTTAGGCAACACCTCGAAAGTCCGTTTCACCGTACAAGGGAAGAACACCGAAATTCACCCTGTGGAACATCGCGAGAAGTATGCTTTCAAGTGGGACAGGACCAACTATCTGCAGGAACCCGGCCTGGAATTGGTTGTACCGCGTGGAATGTTGTACGATGACGTTTGGCTGGACTATTCCGTACGTGCCGATAGCGGGGATGTGGCTTTTACTTATCAGCTGCACAATAAGCGTGTCCCTCTGCACGGAGCGTGCGAGATGCGCATCGGCTTGCGGCGCGACCGTCTGGAAGATAAATCGAAGTATTATGTAGCCGGCGTTACGGCGCGGGGCGGAAAATACAGTATAGGCGGCACTTACGAGGACGGTTTCATGAAAGTCCGTATCCGCGACCTGGGCACTTATACGGTAGCGGTAGATACCGTGCCGCCGGAGATAATTCCGCTCAACCCCGGACAGTGGGGGCGTACGGGGCGCATCACCCTCAAGGCCAAGGATAAAGAAACCGGAATAAACAGTTACCGCGGAACGATAGACGGGAAATACGCTCTGTTCGGCAAGCCCAATTCCATCAGCGGCAATCTGGTCTGCGAACTCGACCCGAAGCATGTAAAGAAAGGTGGCAGGCACACTGTGGAAATGACCGTAACCGACGGTCGTGGCAACCGGACTACCGAAGAGTTTCATTTTGTATGGTAACTTTTCACCTGTGACATTGCATTATCAAACAAACCATATAATAACAGAAGTATGAAAAAATTAACTCTCTCCGTCGCATTAGCGGTGGCAACTGTGGTAAACGCATTTGCCTGTACCAACCTCATTGTGGGTAAAAACGCCTCTGCAGACGGTTCTACAATTGTTTCCTATTCTGCCGACTCCTATGGATTGTTCGGCGAGTTATACCATTATCCCGCAGGCATGCACAAAAAGGGTACATGGATTGATGTGCACGAGTGGGACACCGGCAAGTACCTCGGCCGGATAGAACAGGCGCGCCAGACCTACAACGTCATCGGTAATATGAATGAATTCCAGCTTACTATCGGCGAGACAACCTTCGGCGGCCGTCCCGAACTGGTGGATACTACCGGCATCATCGATTACGGTAGTCTTATTTATCTCGGTCTGCAACGTTCCCGTACCGCCCGCGAAGCCATCAAGGTAATGACGGAACTCGTACAGGAATACGGTTATTACAGCAGTGGCGAGTCTTTCACGATTGCCGACCCCAACGAAATCTGGATTATGGAGATGATAGGCAAGGGTCCCGGTGTGCGTGGCGCTGTGTGGGTAGCTGTCCGCGTGCCCGATGATTGCATCTCCGCACATGCCAACCAAAGCCGTATCCACCAGTTCGATATGAGCGACAAGAACAACTGCATGTACTCTCCCGATGTCATTTCCTTTGCCCGCGAGAAAGGTTATTTCGACGGAGTAAACAAGGACTTCAGCTTTGCTAAGGCCTATGCGCCGCTCGATTTTGGCGCTCGCCGTTATTGCGAAGCCCGCGTATGGAGCTATTTCAATATGTTTACCGCCCGAGGCAACGAGTTCTTACCTTATATATTAGGCGATACCGATACACCGATGCCGCTTTTCGTGAAGCCCGACCGTAAAATCTCCGTACAGGACGTAAAGAATGCCATGCGCGACCATTACGAAGGTACTCCGTTGACTTTGGACAACGATCCCGGTATGGGGCCTTTCGAAGCTCCTTACCGCCCCACGCCGTTGACATGGGAGGTGGACGGGAAGATGTATTTCAACGAACGTCCTATCTCTACCCAACAGTCGGCGTTTGTCATGGTGGCACAGATGCGCAGCCAGTTGCCTGATTATGTGGGTGGCGTACTGTGGTTCGGCTGCGACGATGCGAACATGATGGCTTTCACGCCGGTGTATTGCTGTACGGACTTGGTGCCGGAGTGTTATAGCGACAAGGTGGCGGACGATTTGCACTTTTCTTTTAAAAGTGCTTTTTGGGTATGTAATTGGGTAAGCAGCATCGTGTATCCCCGTTACAGCCAGTTGTTCGGTGAACTCAAAACGGTGCGCGACCGGTTGGAAACCGATTACAATACGTTACAGGAGAAAATGGAAAAAGAAGCCATGGCATTGGCCGGAATGGAGGGCGAAGGGATGTCGGCCGCCCGTAAATACCTGACGGCTTATACGAACCGGACGGCTGCCGGAATGCTCTATGAATGGATGGAGCTGGGCAAGCGTCTGATGGTGAAATATATTGACGGGACCGTACGTCCTGAAAGAGACGGGCAGTATGTGCGTACGCCCGGAGGGTTGGGCGTTCCGGTAGAACGTCCGGGATATCCGGAACGTTATCGCCGTGAAATCGTGAAAGCTACGGGAGATCGCTTTGAGGTGAAATAAATCGTGCAATTAGGGTATTTTCAGATTTCATCGTAGGCGATATGCTGTGAATTGAGTATATTTGCCTGTAATTTGGAACAAAGGATAAAAAATAACTCATAATAATAAGATACGAAATGGATAATGAACTGATTAAATCATGTGAGGCCAAAGCTGAAGCCTGGCTTTCTTCTTCAGTATATGATGCGGCTACGCA
>ENA-UEOR01002129-UEOR01002129.1-human-gut-metagenome-genome-assembly--contig:-NODE-2129-length-11046-cov-5.944845_pt1 | contig 11046 bp, 9 predicted proteins | sample MGYA00242887_ERZ507890 | MGnify/ENA primary metagenome ERZ507890 (study PRJEB26167, sample SAMN06115431) | human gut metagenome | host: Homo sapiens | place: China:Guizhou | collected 2014-10-21...
CCTTGAAAACAAAGGCTTTCGGCGTTGTTCACTGGCGTCCATAAGAGGATTTGAACCTCCGACCCCACGCTTAGGAGGCGTGTGCTCTATCCAGCTGAGCTATATGGACGTGTCTGATATATGATTATAGCCCGATCAAAGTCGAACTGCAATCCCTTATTTAGTTTTTTTTGAGGTGGCCGTTGTAACGCAACCTTAGGAGGCGAACGCTCTATCCAGCTGAGCTATGAAGACGGATACTATATTATAATACCGCAACTTCCCCACAAAATCAAGTTGAATCGGAAAGAAAAAAGGTGTATCCTATAGGAGAGGTGCTCATGCGCGGCATGGGTGCAGAATGAAGTGCAGGTGCAGCACAGGCGGCCCGGCACAAAAAGGAGCCAACTTATGGGGATGAAACGGAAAAAGAGAGCATCGCGTCGGCGCGGCTGGCTGCTGGGCAGCAGTGCAACGCAGGTCATCTGCATCAGCTTTGTGCTGCTGATCGCGCTGGGAACGCTGCTGCTGACACTGCCCATTTCCAGCCGCAGCGGTCGGCTGGGCGTGGTGGATGCCATGTTCACTGCCACCAGTGCCACCTGTGTGACAGGTCTGGTCGTGCGGGATACCTGGACGCAGTTCACGCCCTTTGGGCAGGCGGTGGTTTTGCTGCTGATCCAGGTGGGCGGTCTGGGCCTGGTGACCCTGACCAGCTTTTTTGCGCTGGCGGCCAAACGCCGGATGGGCTTTAAGGATCTGCGGCTGCTGGGAGAAAGCGTTTCGGCCAGCGGCTACTCGCAGGCCACCGATGTGCTGAAGATCGTGGTCAAGCTGGCGATGACTTTTGAGATCATTGGTATGGTGCTTCTGATGATCGCCTTTGTGCCGCAGTTCGGTGCAGAGGGCATCTGGATCAGTGCATTCACGGCCATCTCGGCGTTCTGCAATGCGGGCTTCGATCTGTTTGGCCGGTTCGGGCAGTATTCCTCGCTGGCTCCCTATGTCAGTAATTATTATGTACAGGCTGTGATCATGTTCCTGATCATGGCGGGCGGTCTGGGCTTTATGGTCTGGGTGGAGATCGGCGAGTGGCGCAAGAAGCGGCACCTGTCTCTCCATGCCCGGATGGTGTTGCTTTTCTCCTGCATCCTGTGGGTGGGCGGTGCTGTCCTCATCGGCCTGATGGAGTGGAACAACCCCAAGAGCATGGGCGGGCTGTCCGTGCCGGGCAAGGTGATGGCTGCCCTGTTCCAGTCGGTGTCCACTCGTACTGCCGGTATGAACACCATCGACCTGGCCGCCTGTGGGCCCATCACCAAGCTGCTGATGAGCGTTCTGCAGTTCATCGGCGCGGCTCCCGGTTCCACCGGCGGCGGCGTGAAGGTGACCACCTTTGCCGTTCTGATCCTGACCATGCGCAGCGTGGCGCAGGGCCGGGATGATTGTGTCATCGGCGGCCACCACATTGAATCCAAGACCGTTTACCGCGCTCTGACCATCATCATGCTGGGCATGGTGGCAGCGCTGGGCTCTGCCGTGGTGGTCTATTACAACACATCGGATGCTGTAACGGTCATTGACGCGATCTTTGAATCCTGCTCCGCCTTTGGTACCGTGGGCCTTTCGGTGGGTGTGACCAGTCAGCTGAACACCGGGGCCAAGCTGCTGTATATGCTGGTGATGTTCATGGGCCGTGTTGGCCCGGTGTCCTTTGCCATCAGCCTGACCAGCAAACCCGATGACAACAAACGCAAGATCCTGCCCGTTGGACAGATCAACGTGGGATAAGAAAAAATGGACGGCTCTCGAAAACGAGAGCCGTCCATTTTTTATGTGCAGTCAGCGTGGAAACGTTCCGGGAGCGGAATCATTTGCTGTAGATCTCCACGATATTCAGCAGGATTTCGGTTGCCTTGTCCATGCGCTCTACGGTGGTGCACTCGCACACGCCATGGAAGTTGAAGCCGCCGGTGCCCAGGTTGGGGCAGGGCAGGCCCTTCCAGCTCAGGGTGGCACCATCGGTGCCGCCGCGCACAGGTACTTCCTCGGGGGTCAGACCGGCCTTTTCGATGGCCTTGCGGGCGTTCTCCACCAGATGGAAGTGGGGCTTGATCTTTTCCAGCATGTTGCGGTAGCTGTCCTTGATCTCCACCTCCACGGTGCCGGGGCCGTACTTGCCGTTGAGGTAATCGGCAATGTGGAGGAGGTTATCCTTCTTGTACTGCAGCTTGTCGGCATCGTGGTCGCGCAGGATGTAGCCCAGCTTAGCGTTGGTCACGTCGCCGTACATCTGGCAGAGGTGGTAGAAGCCCTGACGGCCCTCGGTGGTCTCGGGACGGGCCATGATGGGCAGGGCCGTGTGGAACTCCATGGCCACATTGGAGGCGTTGATCATGGCATCCTTGGCGGAGCCGGGATGCACCGAGAAGCCGTGGATGGTCACGGTGGCGGCAGCTGCGTTGAAGTTCTCATACTCGATGCCGCCCACGTCACCACCATCAACGGTGTAGGCGAAATCCGCACCAAAGCCCGGGATATCGAAGAGGGAAGCGCCCTCGCCAATCTCCTCGTCGGGGGTGAAGGCGATGCAGAGCTTGCCATGGGGGCGGCCCTCGGCAAGGAGGGTCTCGGCGGCGGTCAGGATCTCTGCCACACCGGCCTTGTCGTCTGCGCCCAGCAGGGTGGTGCCGTCGGTGGTGATCAGAGTCTCACCCTTGAGATCGGCCAGGAAGGGGAAGGTGGAGACCTTCATCACCATGCCGGTGGCGGGCAGGGTGACATCACGGCCGTCATAAGTCTCGTGAAGGATGGGGGAAACACCCTCGCCGGAAGCAGCGGGAGCGGTGTCCATGTGGGCAATCAGGCCCAGGGCGGGCTTGTCCTCACAGCCGGGGGTGGCGGGGATGCTGCCGTAGACATAGCAGTGTTCGTCTACCCGGGCATCCTCGATGCCCAGAGCCTTCATCTCTTCCACCAGCTGGCGGGCCAGGTCAAACTCCCGCTCTGCCGAGGGGTGGGCGCCGCTCTCGGGGTCGGAGGTAGTGTAAACGCGGACATAATTCAACAGTCGCTCGTATGCACGCATAAGAATGCTCCTTTGCTTGTATTTGATTCTATGATACGCTTTTCCGTGGCAATTTACAAGAGGGTGCAGCAGGGGAGCGCAGATCGAAGCGCAGTAAAACAACAAAAACACCATCAGCCCGTTGTGTCAGGCTGACGGTGTTTTGTTTGAGGGAGTGTTTAACGCTTGTATTTGGCGGCCGTCTGCAGGCGCTGCATGGCGCGGTCCAGTGCGATCTTGCTCTGGTAGTACTCGTGCATGCTCTGCTTGTGCTGCAGGCGCTCCTCGGCCCGGATGCGGGCAGCCTCGGCGCGGTTGCGGTCGATATCCTCGGGCCGCTCAGCGCTGTCCACCAGCAGCAGGACAAAGGTGGGGGTCACTTCTGCAATGCCGTCGCCCACCAGCACCTCGCGGGTCTCACCATCCACGGTGAACTTTGCAATGCCCATGTGCAGGGCCACCAGCACGGGGTTGTGCCCGGCCTGCACGCCGTACACGCCGTCGCCGGTGGGCAGGGTCAGGCTCTCGCAGTAGCCCTGATAGAATTCACCGCTGGAAGCCGTGATGTTCAGGATGAACTTCTCCATCAGTTGGCACCGCCCTTTTCCTCCGCCTGTTTGTCTGCGTACTTCTTGCGGGCATCCGCAAGGGTGCCCACGTTGAAGAATGCCCACTCGGGCAGGTCATCGCACTGGCCGTCCACAATGGCGGCAAAGCCCTTGACGGTCTCTGCCAGCGGGACGTACACACCCTTCAGGCCGGTGAAGTTCTCGGCCACTGCAAAGGGCTGGCTGAGGAACTTCTGCAGCTTGCGGGCACGGGTGACGGTGAGTTTGTCCTCTTCGCTCAGTTCGTCCATGCCCAGGATGGCGATGATGTCCTGCAGCTCCTGATAGCGCTGCAGGGTGGCCTGCACCTTGCGGGCCACACGGTAGTGTTCCTCGCCCACGATGTCGGCTTCCAGAATACGAGAGGTGGAAGCCAGCGGATCGACAGCGGGGTAGATGCCCTGCTCCACGATCTTGCGGCTCAGAACGGTGGTTGCGTCCAGATGGGCGAAGGTGGTTGCAGGAGCCGGGTCGGTCAGGTCATCGGCGGGGACGTAGACGGCCTGCACCGAGGTGATGGAGCCGTCGCGGGTGGAGGTGATGCGCTCCTGCAGGGCACCCAGCTCATTGGCCAGGGTAGGCTGATAGCCCACGGCGGAGGGCATCCGGCCCATCAGGGCGGAGACCTCGCTGCCTGCCTGCACGAAACGGAAGATGTTATCGATGAACAGCAGCACGTCCTTGTGGGTCTCCTCACGGAAGTACTCTGCCATGGTCAGGCCGGTCTCAGCGACCCGCATACGGGCTCCGGGAGGCTCGTTCATCTGACCAAAGACCAGCGCGGTCTTGTTCAGAACGCCGGAAGCGTTCATCTCGCCCCAGAGGTCACAGCCCTCACGGGAGCGCTCGCCGACACCGGTGAAGATGGAGTAGCCGCCGTGCTCGGTGGCCACGTTGTGGATCAGCTCCTGGATCAGCACGGTCTTGCCGACACCGGCACCGCCGAACAGGCCGATCTTGCCGCCCTTGGCGTAGGGAGCCAGCAGGTCGATGACCTTGATGCCGGTCTCCAGAATTTCAGTTGCAGGTTTCTGCTCCGCAAAGCTGGGGGCCTTGCGGTGGATGGGCCAGTGGGGCAGATCGTCCACCGGGCCCTTGCCGTCGATGGGGCGGCCCAGCGGGTCGAACATGCGGCCCAGAGTGCCCTCGCCCACAGGGGCATTCAGGCCGTGGCTGGTGGCGGTAACTTCCATCCCCTTGCCCAGACCCTCGCTGGCAGAAAGCATGATGCAGCGCACCGTCGTTTCATCGACGTGCTGCGCCACCTCCATGGTGCGCTCAGTGCCCTCTGCGGTCACAGTCAGCGCTTCCTGCAGGGCAGGCAGCTTGCCCCCGGTGAACTTGACATCCACCACGGGGCCCGCTACTCGAATAATAGTTCCCTGTATCATACAATTGCCTCTTGCATTATGTTGTGTGGGATGTGTTTCTCCCCCGACGGGGGAGAAACACATCCAGCATTACTCGTTATTCTGTACCGCCGCCGCGCCGCCGATGATCTCGGTGATCTCCTGGGTGATGGAACCCTGACGGGAGCGGTTGTACTCCAGCTCCAGATCGTGGATCATATCCTTGGCGCTCTTGGTGGCGGAATCCATGGCGGTCATGCGGGCGCTCTGCTCGGCGCAGAAGCTCTCGGTCATGGCACCAAAGATCATGCCGTGCATATAGATGGGGGCCGTCTGCTCGAACACCGTCCAGGCATCCGGGAACATCTCCACCTCGCCGCGGGGGTCGCCCAGACCCTTGGGAGCAGGCGTGAGGTGGGCACGGTCCAGCGGCAGCAGGCGTTCCATAACCGGCTCGCTGGTCAGCGCGTTCTGGATCTTGGTGTAGACGATGTAGATCTCGTCCAGTTTGCCGGACTTGAAATCATCGATGGCATCCACCGTGATATCACGGGCGCGCTGCAGGGTGGGAGCCGTGGCACCGTAATGGAAATCCTCCACCAGACGGGGATCCTTGCGGAACAGGGCACGGTAGCCTACCTGACCGATGACATAGAACCGGTCGTTCTGGTCGGCGTGCTCCCGCAGGAACTTGAGCAGGTTCTGGTTGTAAGCACCGGCCATGCCCTTGTCGGCGGTCAGCACGATATAGGCCCGCTTGGGGTTCTCCAGATCCCGCTCGTGGAAGAAGGGGTGCTCCGGCTCGTCGGGCAGGTGGGGCACCACGCGGGAGATGGTATCCCGCATCCGGGTGAAGTAGGGCAGAACATTCTGGTAGTTCTGCCGGGCCTTGCGGAGCTTGGAGGAGGAGATCAGGTACATGGCATTCGTGATCTTCATGGTATCCTGAATGCTCTCAATCCGCTCCTTGAGCAGCTTACTGGATGCCATTGCTCTCCCCTCCCGCGAATGCCTTCCACGCGGTCAGGATGGTGTCCACCTGTTCCGGGGTGATCTTGCCCGTGGACGTGATCGCGTCCATGGTGCCGGAAACATCGGCGTGGAACTGGCGCACAAAGGCATTGGTCTTTGCGCGCTGGTCAGCCAGCGGCAGGTCGTCCAGCATCCCGTGGGAAGCCAGGGTCAGCACGACCACCTGCTCGGCATCGGACTTGGGCTGGTACAGCGGCTGCTTGAGCATCTCGGTCAGGGCTTTGCCGTGTTCCAGCTGGCGGCGGGTCTCAGCGTCCAGATCAGAGCTGAACTGGGCAAAGGACTCCATATCCTTGTACTGGGCCAGCTCGATACGCAGGTTGGAATTGGCCTTCTTCATGGCCTTGGTCTGGGCAGCGCCGCCCACACGGGAGACCGACAGGCCGACATTGACGGCGGGGCGGTTGCCTGCGTTGAACAGGGCGCTTTCCAGGAAGATCTGACCATCGGTGATGGAGATGACGTTGGTGGGGATGTAAGCAGAGACATCGCCCGCCTGGGTCTCGACGATGGGCAGGGCAGTGATGGAACCGCCGCCCAGATCGTCGCGCATCCGGCAGGAGCGCTCCAGCAGACGGGAATGCAGATAGAACACGTCGCCGGGGTAAGCCTCACGGCCGGGGGAGCGGCGGAGCAGCAGGGAGATGGCACGGTAGGCCACCGCATGCTTGGAAAGGTCGTCGTAGACGATCAGGACGCTCTTGCCCTTGGACATGAAATACTCGGCCAGTGCAGTGCCCGCATAGGGTGCGATGTACTGCAGGGGAGCGGAATCGGAGGCCGTGGCAGCCACGATGGTGGTGTAGCTCATGGCACCGTGCTTCTTGAGGTCCTCGGCCACGCGGGCGATGGAGGAAGCCTTCTGGCCGATGGCAACATAGATGCAGAGCACGCCGGTGTCCTTCTGGTTCAGGATGGCATCGGTGGCAATGGAGGTCTTGCCGGTCTGGCGGTCGCCGATGATCAGCTCACGCTGGCCGCGGCCGATGGGGAACATGGAGTCGATGGCCAGGATGCCGGTGTGCAGCGGGGTGTCCACGCTCTGGCGCTCCAGGATGCCGGGGGCCTGCTTCTCGATGGGGTTGTAGCCCTCTGCCTCAATGGGGCCCTTGCCGTCGATGGGCTCGCCCAGGGGGCTGATGACGCGGCCCAGGAAGCCGTCGCCCACCGGGATGCCGGCGCGCTTGCCGCTGCGGGTCACCAGAGTGCCCACGCCCACTTCCTCGATCTTGTCAAACAGCATGATGCCCAGATGATCGGGCTCCACGCTTTCCACCATGCCCTTTGCACCGTTGTCAAAGGTGACGATCTCGCCGTAAACGGCCTGATCCATGCCCTTGACGTCCACAACGCCGTCGGCTGCGGAGATCACGGTGCCGCCCTCTGCGGTCGTGGCGGCGGGCTTGTAGTCCTCCACACGGGTCTGCATCACAGCCAGGCTGGGCGCATCCGCCGTAATGGCGGCCAGAGCGCTCTTGCCGGAGTTGTCGAACACACGGTCGCCCACCTGCAGCACATAGCCGGAGATCAGGTCCGGCTCCACGCTGACGGTCAGCTCCACCTCAGCGGCGCCGTACTGCTTTTTCAGCTGGGTGCGGATGCGCTCCACGGCGTCCTCAGCCGGGGTACGGGCACAGTGCAGATAAGCCTTTAAAATCTCAGACGCGCTTGCCATCGCTCTCCCCCGCTTTCTGCAGCAGGTCGTCCAGCATACGGGCATCATCCTGCTGCGTGAGGTTGCGCTCCAGCACCTTTGCGCACATGGTGCGGGTCAGGTCGGCGATCTGTGCGTCGGCCTGGCGCAGCTTGCTGGCGCGCTCTGCTTCTGCAGCTGCCTTGCCCTCGGCCACGATGGCGTCGGCCTGACGCTGTGCCTCAGCCAGCAGCTGTTCCTTCTGTTTTTCGGCCTGCTGTGCGCTCTCTTCACGGCGGGCAGCGGCCTCAACGTCCACATTGTGCAGCTTGTCGTTTGCTGCAGCCAGGGCAGCTTCTGCCCTGGTCTTTGCATCCTGCGCATTGGCCAGCTCATCGTCCACCATCTTCTGGCGCTTGTCCAGCACGTCCTGCACAGGCTTGAACAGGAACTTGCGCAGCAGCGCGTACATGATGAGAACGTTGACCACGGTCCACAGCAGGTTGATATCGAGTTTCAGCATTCGTTCACGCCTCCATTATCAGCCCAGGAACAGGATGATCAGCAGTGCAACAACGAAGCCGAAAATTGCGGTACCTTCTGCCAGAGCAGCGCCCAGCAGCAGGTTGGTCTGGATCTTGCTGGCAGCCTCGGGCTGACGGGAGATAGCCTCCGTTGCCTTACCGGTTGCAATACCAATGCCAATGCCGCCGCCAATGCCGGTCAGCGCTGCAATGCCAGCGCCCAGAGCAATCAAACCGTTCATAAGTAAAATCTCCTTTATTATCAAATTTGTGCTGCCTTCTCCCAGCGGGAAGGCGTTTGGTGGTTATTCCTCTCCGCCGATGCTCTCTTTCATGAACAGCGAGGTCAGGAACACAAAGACGTAGGTCTGGATCAGGCCGTCGAACAGGTCAAAGTAGAGACTGAACACGGCAGGAACGAAAACGGGCACCACCAGCTTGATCAGCTCCATGATGACGAATGCGCCCAGCACGTTGCCGAACAGTCGCATGCACAGGCTGGTAGGCCGGATGGCGATCTCCAGAATGTTCATAGGGGTCATGACCGGGGTGGGGGCAGCCAGGCTCTTGAGGAAGCCGACGCCGCCGCGTGCGCGGATGCCGGAACCTTCAATGAGCACGATGCTCATCAGGGCCAGCGCAGCGGTCACGTCCAGATCCTTCGTGGGGGGCTTGACGCCGAACACGCCGATCAGGTTCGAGCAGGCAATGTAGATGGCCACGGTCATCAGGTAGGGCACATAACATGCGCCCTCCTTGCCCAGCAGGCCTTCAAAGAAATTTTTGCCCGCAGTGTAGGCCATTTCCAGCACAGCCTGACGCTTGCTGATGTGGTCTACCTTCAGGTTACGGGTGAGCAGGATGGAACCCAGCACGACCAGCACCATGATCACCCAGCTGATGACCACGGATTCCGGGATCTGCAGCGGGCCGACCTTGACGTATTCAACGGTCAGCTCTTCCATCAATGCTTTGGTCAGATTATTCAATTGTTTTTCCTCCTTCCTGAAGAATAGGGTTCCGGGGGTAAGACCGCCGCACCGCCCCGGCGGCGCAGCGTCCTTCTTATCGCTCGAAGAAAAGGCGCAGCTTTGTGAAAAAAGTAAGGAAGGTGTTCGGCTCTGTCCGGTCACACCCTCCCTCCTGCACGGGTCACTTCGTCTTTTTTCGTTGTGTATGATAGTACGATTGACGAAAATTGGCAAGTGGCTTTGTGCACATTCTACATTTTAGGTGGTTCTACTGCATTGATATACAAAAAAAGTTGTGCATCTTGTCCAATAAAACGTTCTTCACATGTACTTTTTCCACAAATTTCTTAGCCAATTCTTAGGTTTCAATGGCTTTTTCAGGGCATTCCGGGGAATATTTCCATCAAAAATGCCCCATTTTACATACTTTATATGCCCGATATATAAAATTCGTATAGGCGTCTCGTCCGGTATTACACCCGCTCCTATACATATTTATTATAACTGCATATCTAAAATCTGTCAGTCCGCCTGTTTTGCGCCGCGGCGGAACACCAGCCGGAAGATGGCACGGGCAAGCGGCCCGCAGTACAGCATCTGCCAGCACAGGGCCATGGGCATATTGTAGCCCCATGTATGCACCCAAGTGCCAAAGCCGGGTTCTTTAAACAGCACCGTTGCGATCAGGCTCATCACCGGGCACATGATGCACACGATCATCAGCGAGATGGCATAGGTGATGAACTGCGGACGATCTGTGGGCCGCATGAACATAAACGCCAATCCGGTGGCCAGTTTCTCCACCACGAAAAATTCCAGCACGCAGGCAATGGGAACCATGATCGGCATCTCGTGCAGAGCCATGACAAAGGTGGCATTGGTGACACCGCCTGTGTTCAGCGCCACATTGTAAACGATCATGCCATAGACCATAATGGCAGCCATGACAATGGTAAAGAAGATACGTTCCGGTAAAGTTTTAGGCATTTTGATTCTCCGTTTCTTTTGTGTCTAAATTTTTGCCGCAAAAAAGCCGCCCCGCGAGATGAAAGTTTCGCGGGGCGGCGGCGACTACCATTCATTGGTGCTATTTTAGCACAAATCGATCTGACGCATAATACCCTGTGGACACTTTCTCCCGTTTTGCGCAAAATCCTCCACAAACGGCCCGGAACTTCTGGGCAGCTTTGCTGTGACTCTCCCGGCAGCCCTCCCTGCAGGGCACAGAGTTCCTCCCCAAAGGGCCCGATTGCCCGGGCACACCGCACAGAAAGCGGCATTTTGCACGTTCTATCTGCTGTTTTTCAAGAACTGCACAATTTTATATTTCTATCCTTGTGCACTCTGCGAATAGACAAATCAATCAGGAATATGTATAATAAAGCCAGAAACCAGAGAAGTACAGCAGAAGCTCAAGAGAGAGCTAATCCCGCTGACTTGAAGCAGAAAGGAGCGAGACCGATGGTCGATATGGAACCCGCACAGCAGGGACAGGCTGTCGGGGTTCGCTGAGAAGCAAAACAGAGGCTCACCACAAACGGGATGTTTCCCCCGTATAAAAACACAAAAACAGAGCCAGTCTTGAGCATCAAAAATGCGATAACACGACAACCTGTCGATTCAATTCTTCCCCAGAGCGTTCAGATAGATCCGCTGGAGATGATTCTTATGAAAGTATCAATGATCCGGAGAACCTTATTTGAATAGCTGAAAAGGAGTTCTACCAATGTACTAAGTAAGACGTTTCCCTTGCAAATCTAACTCGAAAGAATGTGGTAATATGAAATTCATCCTCATGAACCGTTTGCCGCAGTCCAACAGTTGAGAAAAGGGTCAGTCCAATGTACAGTTGATTTTCATCCCCTTGCAAAGTACCTAAATTC
>ENA-UEOR01002130-UEOR01002130.1-human-gut-metagenome-genome-assembly--contig:-NODE-2130-length-11045-cov-17.241065_pt1 | contig 11045 bp, 10 predicted proteins | sample MGYA00242887_ERZ507890 | MGnify/ENA primary metagenome ERZ507890 (study PRJEB26167, sample SAMN06115431) | human gut metagenome | host: Homo sapiens | place: China:Guizhou | collected 2014-10-21...
AGTTGCTACTAAGCAAGAGGGAATTGATACTACCAAAGAGGGCCTTACTTTGAAAACCCTACCACAGACGCGGTTGAAAAGAAGATAGCCGCTCTCGAGGGCGGTGCAGCCGCAATGTGTACATCAAGCGGACAGGCTGCCACACTTTGCTCTATCCTGAACATCTGTCAGGCAGGAGACAGCTTTATAGCTTCCACTTCTATCTATGGCGGCACCATAAACCTTTTCAGCATAACAATGAAAAGACTTGGCATAGAGTGTATCTTTGTTGACCCAGACGCTACAGATGATGAGATACAGGCGGCATTCAAGGATAATACAAAGCTTGTTTTCGGTGAAACTATCGCAAACCCAGCGCTGACAGTTTTCGATATCGAGCGTTTTGCAAATATCGCCCATAAGAATGGCGTTCCTCTTATCGTTGATAATACTTTCGCTACTCCATACCTTTGCAGACCTATCGAGTGGGGCGCAGATATCGTTATCCATTCCACATCAAAGTATATGGACGGCCACGCTGTTCAGGTTGGCGGCGTTATCGTTGACAGCGGCAAGTTCGATTGGACGGGCGGAAAGTTCCCTTGCATGACCGAGCCTGACGAAAGCTATCATGGCACTATCTACACTGAGAAATATTCTTTTGCACCTTATATCGTAAAAGCAAGAATGCAGCTTATGAGAGATTTCGGCTGCTATCCTGCTGCAAATTCCTCGTTCCTGCTCAATCTGGGACTTGAAACTCTCCCTGTAAGAATGAAGCAGTATTGTGAGAATGCGCTCACAGTGGCAAAATTTCTCGAAAGCAATGACAAGGTAGAGTCCGTTGCATATCCTGGACTTGAAAGCGATAAGTACCATAAGCTTGCTGAAAAGTATCTCCCTCTTGGCACAGCAGGTGTTATCTCGTTCGTTATCAAGGGCGGAAGAGATACAGCGGCAAAGTTCATGGACAGCCTTAAGCTTGCTTCCAACGAAGTTCACGTTGCCGATATCCGTACTTGTATCCTCCACCCAGCCTCCGCAACACACAGACAGCTTTCAGACGAACAGCTAGTTGCCGCAGGCATAAACGGCGGAATGATAAGACTTTCCGTAGGTCTTGAAAATGTCGAGGATATCATAGACGATCTGAAGCAGGGCTTTGCGGCTATCTGATAAAATAGAAAAAGGCGGACATTTCTTTGGAAGTGTCCGTCTTTTTTTATGATACTAAGGTCATTTGTCGTTTTGCGGGAGCGTAACAATAAAATTTGTACCCTTTCCGTATTGTGATTCTACACGGATATTGCCGTTGCACAGCTCCACGATACGCTTAACAAGGGGCAAACCAAGTCCGTTTCCCTCTGAAGCGTGCGCCCTGTCCCCTTGATAAAAACGCTCAAAAATGTGTGATATGGTTTGCTGATCCATTCCGATGCCACGGTCAGTTATCTCAGCCGTTATCACATCACCCTCTTTGAAAAGCTTTACTCTGATAGAGCTTCCCTCCGGGGAGAATTTTATGGCGTTGCCTATTATGTTCACCCACACCTGCGAAAGCATTTCCGCATTGGTGGTGTATTGTATCTCTTGCATATCAATGTCAAAGCTTATGTCCTTAGCCGTCCATTGCTTTTCCAGAAGAAGTATGCAGTTTCTTATCTGCTCGTCAAGGGAAAAGCTTGTCTTGTCAGTGATGATCTGCTGATTTTCAAGCTTTGAAAGCATAAGAATGTTCGATGAAAGATTGGTCAAACGCTTTGATTCGCTGATGATAATGTCAATGTATTCCTGCTTTTTTTCTTCTGACAGATTTTCTTTTTTTAGCTGTTTCGCAAAGCCTTGGATAGAAACGATAGGCGTTTTGAACTCGTGGGAGAAGCTGTTGATAAAATTCTCCCTGAACATCTCGATGCCTCCAAGCTCCTGCGCCATTTTGTTGTAGCTTTCTATAAGCTCGTCTATCTCGCCGTTAAAGCCTGTTACCTCTAACCTTTGAGAGAAATCTCCCTTTTCTACCCTGTGCATTGCCTTTTTTACCTCACGCACAGGTCTTACTATCTTGCTTGCTACAGCGGCAGAAATGATGTACAAGTGACCGAAATAGAAGTAGATAAATCCATCAGGGTACAACTAAGGGAACATGGGATAAAATTGACCTATACACGTAGGAAATATATCAGTGTCAGCATTGTTACCCCTGCTGCCAACAGTTGGGCATACATTAGAGGAAAAGGCGTTTATGGTGAGGGATTGCCTTACGACATTACCGCCGCAGACAACATGAGTGGAGGTACAGAAGTTCAAATGGTGGGCTATGCAGGTTATGCTGATATTCATAATCTTACTCCGGCTCATTTCAATGACCATACCAATATAGCCGACACAAAATATGAGACTACCATATTACAGAATCGTGTGGCAGAGCCCGGTTATTATGGTTCTCCAGCATTCCTTCTAGAAAATGGTTCTTACAAAGTAGTGGGTTTCATGGTAGGAAGCATAGAGGGTAAGGATCGTTTAGTACCAATCAGAAATTTAATACATTAAAATTAAACATGTCCGAGATAAGCATTAAATTAGCGGCAGGTACCAATGTTGGTTTAGTCAGGAAAAACAACGAAGACAATTTTGTTGTCAATCGTGATTTATGCCAATCAGAGTGGATTATCCCCCAATCGATAGAACCCATTTCTTTAGGACGGTATGGCAGCATATTGGTAGTGGCCGACGGAATGGGCGGCACCAATGCCGGAGAAGTTGCTTCTGCCATAGCCATTGAGACGGTGCAAAATGCATTCACCCCCGAGAATTTAGGAGATATCGTTACGCAGGAAGGCATTGTTACCTCAGAAGAAGCCGTTGAAGAATTTCTGAGCAGAACTGTCAAAACCGCTGATTTAAATATTGTCAATGCAAGTAAAGAAGATAGTAGTACCCAGGGAATGGGTACTACTATTGTCATTGCTTGGATATTGAACGATAAAGCCTATATCTGTTGGTGTGGCGACAGTCGTTGTTATGTATTCAATGGCAATTCAGGTTTTTGCCGTTTATCTAAAGACCATTCCTATGTACAAGATTTAGTAGATCAGGGAAAACTAGATCCTGAAAATGCGTTTGACCATCCTTACAGTAATATCATTACCCGCTGTTTGGGAGACCCGACCAATCGTTCCAATCCCGATTTCCGTTCCTATAATTTAAAGGATGGCGATACTCTCCTACTGTGTAGTGATGGGTTATGTGGTTTATGCCACGACGAAGAGATAATGCAAATTATAGAAGAGAACCAGGATGATTTAATGACATGTAAGGATAGGTTGATAGAAGCTGCTCTTGAAGCAGGTGGATATGACAATATTACGATTGTGTTATGCCACATCATGCTACAGGATACCGAGCCCAAAGCAAAGTTGAATAATACAGTGTTCAGCAAACCCAACCACCACAAAATCCGGAAAATTCTTCTGTTACTCCTGGTACTGGCTTTAGCGGCAGGCTTCTATTTATATAGAAATCCACAGCAATATGCAAAATGGAAAACGATACTATATCAGGCAGATACGGTTCTAGTTACAGAGACAGACACTACTAACACTACCCTAACAGATTGATTACTATTGTGAAACTATGCAACTGAAAAATGGTGATATATTTGCTGAACACTATCAGCTGAAGAAACTATTAGGAGTCGGAAGCTTTGGTGAAGTCTGGCTTGCCCGAAATATATTAGCAGATGTAGACGTTGCCATAAAGTTGTACGGACTGTTGGATGACAACGGCATAAAAGATTTCCGGGAAGAATTCAAACTTGCCTACAAATTACACCATCCCAATCTACTGCACCTTAATCATTTTGATGTTTTTGGACAGTGCCCTTTTTTGGTAATGCCTTACTGTCCCAAAGGGTCCTCAGCGAGCTTGAAAGGCAAAATGTCTGAAAAGCAAATCTGGCGCTTCATACGCGATGTATCATGCGGATTGGTGTTTCTTCATAATCAGAATCCTCCTATCATTCATCAAGATATAAAACCCGATAATATTTTGATAGGGGATGATGACAAATTCATCATCTCAGATTTTGGCATCAGCCGTAAACTGGAGCATACTTTTCGTAAAAGTATCAACAAAGTAGAAAGTTCCGGAACACTTGCCTATATGGGACCAGAACGTTTTGCAGAGAAACCACTGATTGTGGCTACCAGCGATATATGGTCTTTAGGGATGAGTGTTTATGAATTATCCACTGGTCTTGTATTATGGGAAGGTATGGGAGGTTGTGTCCAACTGAATGGTGCACATATTCCAGCATTAGATGAGAAATATTCTTCCCAATTGTCCCAGTTTGTTCACGCATGCCTTGCCCTCAACACTTGGGACCGCCCCACAGCCCAACAAGCCTATGAGTTTGCTTGCTCCATACTAAAACAAACAAAGACAGACTCTCCTTCAGTACAGCTGAAGCCTATTGCTCCACTTTTTCCTAAAACAACATCACCACGCCTTAAAGAAAAGTTCTGTCCTTCGAACATGCATAAACGCATAGCAGGATGGACCGGCCTTGGTATAGTATTGATTCTATTGCTTGTCAAAGGAGGTTCCATATACTTTAGACACCTTGAAGAAGAGCGCAAGTACGCTGCATGCCGTACAGAAGAAGACTACAGAGATTTTCTAAAAGAATACCCCTCCTCATCTCATGCAAACTTTATAAAACAATTTTTGGGAAACAAGGTAAATCCAATCTCCCCAATAAATAGAGAAGAAAACATCGTTATGGACTCGGTAAAAACGGATACTGCAAAACTTGAACAGTTCCAAGAGGAACCTAAAAAACAGATTGTCCACCCACATCCACAACCTTCTTCACAGCCAGTTCTTCCCATTACTGATATAAGAGAAGTCAGAAGAGAAAATGAAGAACGCCTCTTCTATAGTTGCCAGTCGGTAGCAGATTACGAAGAATATTTGCGAAAATATCCCAAAGGCAGGTTTGTACACAAAGCCAAAAGAGCAATCCAGCAAATAGAATCAGAAATGATGCAGTCCAATCCTTCCACTCAAGAAATACACATAAGGAAAAATACAAGAGTCAATGTCAGACTATAAATAATGAATAGGGCATTCCAACGTTTGAACTGCCCTATTCACTATTCAAATACTTGATTTTATTTAATCGTCACCATCGTCGCCCCAAATCCATACTCCTGGAACGAAGCATCCTGATGGCGGCAGTCAGGATATTTACGTTTCAGCTCGTCCAGCAAGGCTTTACGCAGCACTCCATCTCCCTTGCCGTGAATAAAGACGATGCGTTGTTCGCGCCTTTTTTTGTATTGTTCCATCACTTCACGAAACTTATCCAGCTGGTAATTCAATATTTCGCTGTTGCTCATACCGCAGGTGTCATCCAGCAACTCGCCGATATGCAGGTCAATCTCGACAATCCCATTCTTGCCACCACGCTTGATGACCGTCTGCGGTTTGGACGGAGTATCTGCCGTTTTTTTCTGTATCAAAGCCTCCTTCAGTTCCTCTGCCGAAACATACACCTGCTTGACAGGCTGGTCATTCCGGACAATATCATACACCAAGGCCGGTGTTTCAAAGAAAACCGTCTGCTGGAATGTATGCAGTTTATAGAACTTTACCATATCTATGCGGACTTCCACACTGACAGCCGGTTTCATTGTGAACGCACGGTTATCTTTGAATGCCACCAGCTGTACCATCACACGTTCACGGTCGTTCAACTCGGACTTTTCGAACTCCTCCAGCAGAAGTTTCGTATTCGGCTCTATCAAACCATGCGAACGGGCTGTCCAGGACTTTCCTTCGGCACTCGAATAGGTATAATACATATAATAATTACTATCGTTCACCAAATATGTCTCGAAAGGTGTAGTGCTGACAGCCTTGATATCCTCCGGAACAAAAGCCAGAAAAACATTCAGGATATCTCCGCCTTTCATCTCGGGCTGACGATAAACAGATATCTGCGGTTTCTCCAAACGGACCGATTGAGGCTCCGAAACCTGAGACTCCATAGCAGACGGCCTTGCCGCAGTAGCGGCCGTGCGCAATTGTTGCTCTTCTTCCCGCTTCTTCTTGGCAGCCGCTTTGGCTGCCGGAGTGGGGATATTATAATCATCGGTCTCTATCACCACACATTCGTTTATGGGCATCGGTATGTCAAAACCGTCGGCATCTTCCACCAACACGATGTTTTTCCCTTGAAATCCTGTCACAACACCGCCCCCAACTTCGCTGAGGAAACGAACTTTATCTCCTATCTTCATAGTAACTTATCTTTTAGTTTGTCTTTTCCTACTTTCTTCCTGCAAAGTTAGGAATTATTTCCCTTATTCTTCAAATCTTCCCAAATATCCGTACCTTTGCAGCCGATATAATAAAGAGAAAGCCATCATGAAAGAAGACCCCAGACATATCAGAATCAGCGAATTCAACTACCCGTTGCCGGACGAACGCATTGCAAAGTTCCCATTGTCCGTACGTGACCAGTCCAAACTGTTATTGTATCGCCACGGAGAAGTTTCAGAAGACAGATTCACTTCACTGCCGGAGTATCTGCCATCGGGAAGCCTGATGATATTCAACAATACCAAAGTCATCCAAGCACGCCTGCATTTCCGGAAAGAAACGGGAGCACTGATTGAAGTATTCTGCCTGGAACCCATACAGCCGAACGACTACGCCCTCAACTTCCAGCAAACCGAGCATGCCGCCTGGCTCTGCATGGTCGGTAACCTGAAAAAATGGAAGGAAGGCATGCTGAGACGTGAGATGACCGTGAAAGGCAAGTCACTCACCCTGACCGCCGAACGGGGTGAATGCCACGGAACCAGCCATTGGATAAACTTCCGCTGGAATAATCCGGAAGTGACTTTTGCCGACATTCTCGAGGTCTTCGGTGAATTGCCCATCCCCCCCTACTTGAACCGGGAGACCCAGGAAAGTGACAAGGAGACTTACCAGACTGTCTACTCCAAAATCAAAGGTTCGGTGGCTGCTCCTACAGCGGGACTGCATTTCACCCCACGCGTATTGGACGCATTGCGCAATAAAGGAGTAGAATTGGAAGAGCTGACACTCCATGTGGGAGCCGGAACCTTCAAACCGGTGAAAAGTGAAGAAATAGAAGGGCATGAAATGCATACGGAATACATCTCTGTCTCGCGCAACACATTGGAAAAACTCATAGCACACGGCGGCAAGGCAGTGGCCGTAGGAACAACTTCAGTGCGCACATTGGAAAGCCTTTATCACATCGGAGTCACTTTACTGAATAATCCAGAAGCCACAGAGGAAGACTTGCACGTCCACCAATGGCAACCTTATGAAATGTCTGCCAAGGTCACCGCCACCTCTGCAGTGGAAGCCCTGCAAGCCATTGTTGCCTATTTGGACAGACATAGCATGGAGACTCTGCATACCAGCACTCAAATCATCATCGCTCCGGGATATGAATACAAAATCGTGAAGGCTATGGTGACTAATTTCCACCAACCGCAAAGTACCTTGCTGCTGCTCGTATCAGCTTTCGTACACGGTGATTGGCCGAAGATTTACAACTATGCACTGGCACATGATTTCCGCTTCCTGAGCTATGGAGATTCATCATTATTAATACCCTAAGCACAATGAACCACGATAACAATCAAGAGATGTTCCCCCTTGTCGACGAACAAGGCAACATCACAGGTGCCGCCACCCGTGGCGAATGCCATAACGGTAGCAAACTGCTTCATCCGGTAATCCATCTTCATGTATTCAATTCCAAAGGTGAGTTGTATCTACAGAAACGTCCCGAATGGAAAGACATACAACCGGGGAAGTGGGACACCTCCGTAGGCGGACACGTCGATTTAGGTGAAAGTGTAGAGATGGCGCTAAAACGCGAAGTACGCGAAGAGCTCGGCATTACCGACTTTATTCCCGAAACCGTCATGCATTACGTCTTCGAGTCTGCCCGCGAAAAGGAACTGGTCTTCGTACACAAAACTGTCTACGACGGTGAAATACATCCCAGTGACGAACTGGACGGAGGACGTTTTTGGAGCCCCGATGAAATCAAGGCAAATATCGGCAAAGGTGTATTCACCCCGAATTTTGAAGGAGAGATAGGAAAGGTCATCAACTTGTAGTGGAAGCTGCTGTCTATCAGTTCGCAAAATATTCCTTCATCTTTCTCCTGACCCGTGGAGCAAGTAACAGCAGTGACGTCATCGTAGGCAATGCCATCAAGGCAAAAGCCAAATCCATGATGGCAACCACTGCTCCCAACGGAATCATGGCAGCCACAACAATCATCACCAAATAGAAGTAGTTATAATACTTGGCATTCTCCGCACCAAACAAGAAGTTGGTGCACTTCAGTCCATAATACGAATAAGAGAACATGGTAGAAAAGGCAAAGAAAAAGACCATCACCATCAACAGATAATGCCCATAGCCGGGAAGGAGCTGCTCAAAAGAATTCAAAGCAATATAAAGGCCTTTTATGCCTCCTTCCGACGCATAGTTTCCAGCTATAAGAATAGGGAAGGCCGTCAATGTACAAACAAGCCCCGAGTCGATGGCCGGTCCAATCATGGCTACCAGCCCCTCACGAATGGGATTGTCATTACGGGAGGCGCCATGCATCATAGAGGCTGTACCTACGCCTGCTTCATTGACGTAGGCAGCACGGCGGGCACCAGTCAGTGCAGTTCCCAAAATTCCACCGATACCGGCTTCCAGGCTGAAGGCAGACTGGAAAATGGAAGCCAACACTCCCGGCAACTTATCAAAATTCAAACAAAGAATAACGAAGACAAGCAGCATATAGCAAGTAACCATCACCGGCACTATTTTAGCCGAGATAACCGAAATGCGCCGGATGCCACCGATAATGACCGCCCCTACCACCAGGCTGATGACAATACCCATCACAAAATGCAGACCGAGTGTATTCTCTATTCCTGCCGGAGTAGTAAATACCGTAGTGACAGACTCGACCAACTGATTGGCTTGCATTACACACAACGTACCTATCAACCCCACCACCGCAAAGAAATAAGCAAACGGTTTCCAGCGTTCGCCCAACCCATGAAGAATGATATACATCGTCCCCCCTTGCGGTTCTCCGGCAGAATCGTGTCCTTTGTACATAATGGCAAGAGCCCCTTCAAAGAATTTGGTGGACATACCCACAACGGCACTTACCCACATCCAGAAAATGGCTCCGGGACCTCCTACTGTAATAGCGATAGCCACCCCCGCAATATTCCCCATACCCACTGTTGACGCTATGGCGCTCATCAAGGCCTGGAAAGAACTGATTTGTCCTTCGCCCGCCACTTCCGATTTATAGCGCAAGGCCTTTATCGAATATCCGATGCGGCAGAGGGACACAGCTCCGGAATAAAAGAACAAGAAAAGTCCTCCCCCTATCAGAAGGATAAATAAGGGATACCCGCAGACAAAGTCACTGACAGTGGTTATTGCTGAGCCTATAGAATCTAAAATACCATTCATAGTAGTAGTTTGATGGAGGAGTTCATGGGAAGGTTTAAAAAAAGTCCCACTTCTCTTTCACGGGAAAGTGGGACATTCATTATAACATTTCGTTCGGCCTTATTTAGCCAGGTCTTCAATCACCTTCATAATCTGCTGGCCGATTTCCTCGGCAGCCTCCGGTGTGGCAGCCTCACTATAGACACGGATAATCGGTTCCGTATTGCTCTTACGCAGATGAACCCATTTGTCGGGGAAGTCAATCTTCACACCGTCTATATCATTGATTTCTTCATTCTTATACAGCTCCTTCACCTTGGCAAGAATAGCATCTACATCTGTTTCAGGAGTCAAGTCTACACGATTCTTTGCCATGAAGTATGCAGGATAGGATGCACGGAGTTCGCTCACCTTCTTACCTTCGTGTGCCAGATGGCTCAAGAACAAGGCAATACCTACCAAGGCATCACGTCCATAGTGGCTGGCCGGATAAATTACCCCACCGTTTCCTTCGCCACCGATAACGGCACCTACTTCCTTCATTTTGGTAGTTACATTCACTTCACCTACGGCAGAAGCGTAATATTCTTGCCCATACTTGCGAGTTACATCGCGCAAGGCACGGGTCGAACTCAAATTGGATACCGTATTGCCCGGAGTATGTTTCAATACGTAGTCGGCAACAGTAACCAGTGTATATTCTTCACCGTACATCTTGCCGTCTTCGCAAATCATTGCCAGGCGGTCTACATCAGGGTCTACAACAAATGCAACATCTGCCTTCCCCCCTTTCATCAGGTTCATGATGTCACCCAAGTTCTTTTCCAAAGGCTCGGGATTATGCTGGAAGTTACCGGTCGGTTCGCAATAGAGCTTCTCTACGTGCTGAACGCCAAGTTGTTCAAGTAGTTGCGGCAGAATAATACCACCTACAGAGTTTACACAATCGATGGCTACACGGAAGTTTGCCTTTCGGATAGCTTCCACATCTACGAGGTCAAGTGCCAATACGCTGTCGATGTGTTTCTGGTTGTAGCTTAAATCCTGACGGTACGAGCCAAGTTGGTCCACTTCGGCATAGTCGAATTCTTCGGCGGCGGCAATGCGGAGTACTTCCTGGCCTTCGGCAGCGTTCAGAAATTCGCCCTTTTCATTCAGCAGTTTCAACGCATTCCACTGCTTGGGATTGTGCGAGGCAGTCAAGATAATACCTCCACTGGCACCTTCCATGGTTACAGCCAGCTCGGTAGTCGGAGTAGAAGCCAAATCAATGTCCACTACATCCCAGCCCATACCCATCAAGGTACCGACTACTACGTTCTTGACCATCTCGCCAGAGATGCGGGCATCACGCCCTACCACGATTTTGTTACTTTTTACAGTACACGTCTTACGAATCAGGGTAGCATAAGCTGAAGTGAACTTCACAATGTCGAGCGGATTCAATCCCTCGCCAGCACCACCGCCAATTGTTCCGCGGATTCCAGAAATAGATTTGATTAGAGTCATAGGTTAATGATTTAAAATTTATCGGTTAGTTCCAAATT
>ENA-UEOR01002135-UEOR01002135.1-human-gut-metagenome-genome-assembly--contig:-NODE-2135-length-11031-cov-58.450338_pt1 | contig 11031 bp, 8 predicted proteins | sample MGYA00242887_ERZ507890 | MGnify/ENA primary metagenome ERZ507890 (study PRJEB26167, sample SAMN06115431) | human gut metagenome | host: Homo sapiens | place: China:Guizhou | collected 2014-10-21...
ATACTTCTTGATAAGTATACAACATTCCTATACTATTATATATACGCCCAAGTAGCGCATAATCTTCTACTTCACTCTCTTCTTGCAATGCTTTTAAATAGAAGTCCTGCGCATGAAGAGCATCACCTAGGTCTTGGTTTATTCTCCCTCTATAATACCAAGCCTTCGCTTTTCTTCCCCAATCTTCGGTTTTATCAAAATATTGAGTAGAAATAGCGATCAACGAATCTGAATTCGTATGATGAGGCAATAGACAGATTTAAGCTGGCACTTTTTTCAGCTTCTGTCAAAAGTAGGTAGTACATAGCACGGTCCTTTTCTGAAAGATCATTTACATCTTGTATTGTTGATAGCAATGTTAAAACGCTATCGGGATGTTGGGACATTATCTTTTCCGCATGTTCATATAAACCTGAGTGATGGCTACATGACATTAGTCCAGTAATAAAGAACAGAAAAAAGACGTATAGATTGTTTTTCATACTCTGTAACATTTTTATTTTCCACAAATGTAAGTAAAATCTCTAATCCTAAAAGTCTTGATTTTTACTGAATTAGACACACACGAGGATTTACGGGTATTTGCATTCCTCCATCTGTTTTGAAAATCAAAACGGATCAAACACCCCGCAAATAAGAAGTAAGTTTAAACTCTTTTACCTTTTAAATACACACAGAAGCACTAGAATACGCAGGATTACCCTAGTATTAGGGCAACAAAGACAACGCAAGAGAATGAATCTTGCCATTGCTGGCAACTACCTGTTCACCCGAAGCCCAGTTCTCTCCTCCATTGAAATCTGATATTTTTCCTCCGGCCTGCAATAGAATCAAGGCACCAGCGGCTACGTCCCAAGGGCCTAAATAGGCTTCTATACGGGCATCAAAACGTCCTGCTGCCACATAACACAGTTCAGCGGCGGCAGATCCCATCAAACGGGTACCTCCCGCAAAACCATACAACCTATCAACCAAATGAGCGGCTACCGGACGATAAGCATCAGAGTTATAAGGGAAACCCAATGCGATAAATGCCTTATCCAATACTGATACATCCGATACATATATCTCATTCCCATCCAAGTAAGCCTTACCGCCTTTCACGGCATAGAAACACTCGTCCCTACACACCTCATGGACTACTCCTAGCAATAATTCCTCCCTGTTTCTTAAAGCTATACTCACGCAATAAGGCGCGATATCATGAATATAGTTTGAAGTACCGTCCAATGGATCGATCACCCAACAATATTCCTCATCAGTCAAACTTCCAGAGCCTTCCAGATTACTCCGTCACACACCATGAACAATCAGGATGTTTCTTTTTATTTTATCCTGAACGGGGGCGAGAATGACGGAAACATTGATCCGAAAGCCGTGAAAAACCATTCTGTTAATCTCACCATTGAATATACCCGTAACAACAAATATTACATAACACGACGAGACGACCTGTCTCCGGGCTTATTGTCCGGATGTATTCATAAATACAATATTGTAGTAAAAGACGGAAATGTAATTATAACGGGAGGAAGTATTTCGGGTTGGACTCCGGGAAATGAAGAAGAGGATATAGTTATAAATGGAGAAGAAATAAACCCACAAACAAATAATATGTTATGAATTATAGATTAACCGAATTAAAGGTGCTTCTGTTTCTATTGCTACTGTCTGCTGTTTCTTGCCAACGCCCGATGTATGATGAAGAAGACGATGAAGACGGAGTCTCGCAAACAAATCTTCCTTTAAAGATATCTGCCAGGTCTAGCGGAGAATCCCAGATTAATTATCCGGCCTATATCTATGCGTTTGCAGAGGACGGCAGCTGTTCTGCCAGTCTGAAAATGACAGATAACGCCCAGATTGAAATGAAGTTACCTCCTGCCCGATATACTATTGTTGCAATAGCCGGTTTGGGAGAAGAATATATCGTTCCGAAAGATCCTAGCCTTGATGATGTAATTGTTATGAAAGAAAATAACAGAAGCTCACGCGCGCTAATGATGGGCACTTCAACTGTGACAATTGCCAATAAGAAAAATATATCTGTTTCTGTAACCCTCTATTATGCTGTATCTTTAGTCAATATCAGTTTGGAAGATATACCGGCAAACGTTAAAAAGGTGAGTTTGCAGATTTCGCCTTTATATTCTTCCCTGTCGTTTACAAGGGAGTATTCCGGCAAAGACAAGAGTACGGAAATTATTTGTGAGTTTGAGCCGGGTGGAATTTGGAGTGCAAAGCCTTTTTATATTTTTCCGGGGAGCGGCTCTCAGACCGTTTTTTCCATAACCTTGGAAGATAATAGTCAGACAAAGACGTTTGGATACACTTTCAAAGGAAAGCCGGAAGCGAACGTACCATTGAATATCGGGGGTAGCTATTCGGGTGATGTCACGGTAGGGGGCAGTTTGATATCAGGTGAATGGAAGGCTCCGGTAGACATCAAATTCAATTTTGGCGGTGCTGATGAAGGTAATGGCGGTAGTGAGCCGCCTCCCATTAATCCGGATCTTTCCGGGCTACCCGAAATTGGCGGTATCTGGAACGGCGGTATTGTAGCTGGCATAGAGAATGCAAGTTCCACAGGGGCGGATATTTTGTTGATGAGTCTGGATGAGTGGAGTGGATTCGCTTCCGATGTGCGGAATATCATACAGGAGGAAGCAGACGGATGGCATCTTCCGACTGAAGAGGAGGCAAAAATATTGCATAAGACGTTCAGCGGATCATCACTGGATGAACTGAATGAAACCATAGAGGGATTAAGAAACGGAGACCCGTTATTGGATATTGAGAAACGGTATGTATATGATCATAACGGGAGCATATATGCATTCGGATTTAAAACCTCATCCAAATTTTTACAGGCAGGGAGTACGGTGAAATACAAAATACGTTTGGTATGCAGCGCTCATTATGATGCCGGATGACCCATTCATATACTAGAAAAGGGCATTCACACTTCTTGACAATATATGCTTGAGAGTGTGAATGCGTCTAATCGACTTCCATACCGGGAATCTCATTTCCATAGATAAATTCTCAATTAATTGAAAGTTAACATTCTACCACCCGGTATACATTTCCCTTGGTGGTATGTACCCGTTCGCCCAGCTGGGGCAGGATACGGCTCAGGCTGTAGGCGGTCATCCCTCTCATGATCGAAGGATGGGCGGCCTTCATACGTTCAAACAGTTGGGTGGCGGAGAGGCTAAGCACTTCCTGCGGATTGTCCTCTTCTGTAGCAAAGCGAAAGCAAAGGCGGAACACCTCTTCTTCGGGTACATGCTTGTAGAATAGGGCATTATGTTGCTGTATAGTCTGTTCCTCTTCTTTATTGAACCAGCTTCGTTCACCGGATAGAAGTTCTGTTTTAAGCTGGGCGTACAATTGCTTATGCTCTACGGACGTGGTGCAGTCTATGGCATGCTTCAGACTGACGCAAAGAAAGCGGCGTGAGCCGGTGCGGTCTACCAGCAAATCCTCCCGGTTGCTGGTGCCGATGAACGAGGCAATACGGGGAAGCGATGAAGCGCTGTGTTTGTAAGCCTTGCGGATATTCAGTGCGGAGGCTTGCATCAGGTTCTTCAGCAAAGGCATTTTGGACGCACCTAGTTTGTCGAATTCATCCAGGTTGATTAATCCGTAGGCAGCCAGCTTGGCTTCGGCGGATGCCGGGGAGCTTAGGTCGTAACTTTCCGTGTAGTAGGATTTCAGCCTATCGGGCATCAGCAGACGGCAGAACGTACTTTTCCCCAATCCCTGGCGACTGCTCACCAGCAGGGGAGCCACACTGTTGGCGCGGTTGTTATCCGGATTGAGCTGCATCCATTGGGCAGAGAGTCCCAGCATCCAACGGTGGAAACCGTTCACCCATACCGGGTCGTCGGACACCCTGCGTGCCAACGCGGACACCCGGTCCGTGCCGTCCCATTCGGGAAGCTGTTCAAAATAGGCAGTAAAGGGATGGTATTCACTGATGCGGCGTGAGCGCACAAAGCGTTGAATGTCCCTGTCCCAACAGTCTATGCCCGTTTCAATAGCCTCCAGACTTAGTGAGTTCATCCATCGTTCGTCCACTTTGGCGTAACGCAGATGAGTATCGGGAATGTTGTTTTCTACACTTGCCACTTCAGTTTCTTCAGTAAGCACATTGAACCGGAAGCGGTAGCGGGAGGTGAGGAAAGCGGTCACTTCCTGCATCAGGGTATGTGATTTCGCTTTCTTGCCAGTATCTTCTGAGGAGATTGGTTCCGCTTTTTTCTGAACATCTTTTTTCAAGTGAGCGGAATCCTTCTCTGTCTTTTCAGTTGAGACTGTCGGATGTGTCCGAGAATCGTCCATACTCCCCGGCAGGTTATCCTTACCGTTTTCAGTGAGAAGAACCTGTGAGTCGGCCATCTCTCTTACTCCGTCTTCGTCCGACACGATGTAGTGGTAACTGCCCGTGGGAGCATTCCCGTCGGTGCGCGGAGTCCAGTTCAATGCCAGAACTACTTGGCCCTCGCGGATATCCAGCGCCAGACGCACGCCGGGTATAGTCCGGCAAAGCGGCATCAGCCCGTTGAGAGCGGATACGAGATCACGACGCGGTGTTCCGTCAATAGGAACAGGGCTTGACAGGAATTTGCTTCCGAAGAAGACTGTTTTGAGAGTAGCGAATACATTCATGAGTTACTTTTTTAAGTTTGGCAAACTACAAATATACAACATAAAAAGGCGTTTGTCAAGAGGGGGCGGAAATATGGCAGATCTTGGTGCAGGATTCGATGAAACTTGGTGCAAGATTTAATGGAACTTGGTGCAAAATTCAATGGATACAGGGCGCAATACATACGTATGTGTAGGCCGATGCTTGCGTATGTGTGACCCGATGCTTATGTACGTGTGGGCTTACACGTTACTAACATACGAGCTGACACGTTACTAATGTTGGGGCTTATACGTTACTAATGTTATTGTTGAATACGCCTTTATGTTTTTAAAATACACCTTGAGCTTTAAAAAATACGTCTTCAACTTTTAAGAAAACATCTTCAGGCTTTTAAAAAACAACTATACGTTTTTAAAACACGCCAGCTTGTTCAGTGCACAGACTTAGCCTGTTCAGCTTACAGACCTAGTCTGTTCCGTGTATTACTCCCCCACTAATCCGATACGCTCCCTTTTCCCCTCATCCTGTCATCTTATGTAATATGCACAGAAAATCAGCCGGTTAAATCTGAAACCATTTCCCCTCACTTCCATTTCAGCCCGTATCGTTTTATTCCTTCACAAAAAATGTGAAAGAGCAGGCTGAAAGGAGGCTGACAGAGCAATGACAGGAGCCCCTTCATAGCCGGAACGCCTATGGGCAGGGAGTTTCAGCGATAGATGAAAGGAGAAAAGGAACAACCGGATTTTATCGCTGAGGCATTTAAAATGAAGATAATCTCAGCATTTCCACCTGCGAATGAACAGATGATCATCCATGTTTTGAGCCTGATTTATGATTGGTATGAAAGATTTATATCTTTCAGGCTATGTAACAATAATCCTCCCGGTATTTCTATACTCAAGATAAATTATATCACAATTCTTGCTGCTCCAAACAGAAGGTATATTTGCAAAATATACAAATGATGCTTCCGGCAACGGAGTAATTCTTTCTTCGCTTTCTTTTTAGGAATTCATCTAACGAACAATTTTATTATATGCAAAACAATTGCGAGGCCTGTTTATGAAACATGTGTTGATATTAAAATAGTAATTACTGTGGAAAATCAACTGTCATCCAACACATTAAAAACACATTAACCAATGCCACTATAATAGCATTACATGATTTCTATTATCTATATGTACTAAAACAATATATTCTGTTAGAAAATCTGACCAGTAAAAAAGAATATTCATCTCCTGAAAGCCGAGTTCTGTTCCAATTATTAAATAAAATATTAAGCTAATTCAATTTAATAGAAGGTGTGTCGTAATGCACGATGCACCTCTTTTTTGTTCATCACTATACAAATCTGTTCATTTTCTTTAAGCTGCGATCTTTTGAAGATTTCTTTGATTTATGTGTTCCCAGCATCTAAAAACAGCAGTTGTAAGCTTATAAAACAGTCTAATCAGCCAGTTCATACCTTCTTTTGTCAGTTTTGCACACATCTTTTTTATATTGAAGGCAATGGCTAGGAAGGCAAAGTCCATGAAGACCTTGTCCTTTCCAAAATGTCGGAAACGTTTGTAGTTCATATTGTTTTTAATTTGTCCGAACACGGCCTCCGGTTCTATGCATCTCTGCCCTCTGTGTTTCAGTCCTTTCTCAGAGCAGAGCAGTTCTTTGGCTCTCCGCTTGTATTGTCTAAGCCTATGATTCAGTTCTATCGTCCTGTTTCCTTTTGCTTTAAAACAGCGGCATCGCAGGGGACAGCCTTCACACCTGACAGCTCTGTACCGTGCATTTTCGCTGACATATCCGGATGCGGTTTTCACATTCCTGGTGCCTATCCTCCGCATCCTTTGCCCCATAGGGCAGATGCAGAAGTCATGTTCTTCATTGTAGTAGAAGTTTTCGGCCTTGAACGGGTCCGGTTTGAATCTCGGCCGCTGCTCCATGTGGAAGTAGTTGTACTTTACGTAGGCTTCCATGCCGTTTTCGGACATGAAGCGGTAATTCTCTTCGGAGCCATAGCCGGAATCAGCAACCACCGTATGGGCCATCCGGTCATACCTGTTTGAAAAAGATTGCAGGAAAGGAATCAGGGTCAGTGTATCCGTAGGGTTCGGGAAGAGTGCAAAATCGGTGATGAACTGATTTTCGGTGCCGATTTGAAGGTTGTAACCGGGCTTCGTCTGTCCGTTGCGCATGGCATCCTCCTTCATTCTCATAAAAGTAGCGTCCTTGTCCGTCTTGGAATAGGAATTCCTCTCTTGCAGCGTTTCCGGATGGCAGTCGTATTCCTGTAGTTTGTCCCTGTGTTCTTCCAGTTCCTTCAACTGTTTGCGTTTCTTTTTCAGTTCAGTCTTTTCCTCTTTCGCGGATGGCTCGGAAACCTGTTCCAGTGCATGACGCAATTCTCCTGCCATTTCAGCCAGCATGGCCGGAGTGAACCCAACCTCCTCATTGTTCTCTGATGACTTCTCCCGGGCAATGACATCGTCTATCTGCCCTAACAGGACATGTATCTTCTTCATCAGGCGTTCACGGTTCCGCTCAACCGTTTTTCGCCAGACGAAAGTGTACTTGTTGGCTTTGGATTCGATCTTTGTCCCGTCAATGTATTCCACATTCAGGCTGATGAAGCCTTTGGAAGAGAGAAGAACTACGGTTTGCGTAAACACCTCGTTGATTTCCTTCTTCACCCGGTTGCGGAAACGGTTGATGGTAATGAAATCTGGTTTCTCATATCCGGCCAGCCAGATATAATGGATGTCACGGTGAAGGAGCTTTTCAATTTTCCGGCAGGAGTAGATGTTGTTCATATAGGCATACAGAATGACCTTGAGCATCATTCTGGGGTGGTAAGGGCTGCGCCCGCATTCCTTATACAGCTTTCTGAAACTTTCAAGATTCAAGCCCTCAACCAGGGCGTCAACCATGCGCACCGGATCGTTTTCTGCAATATCCTCATCAATTCTTTGAGGAAAAAGAACGGTTTGGTTGGGATTGTAAGGACGAAAATGTATCTTTGTCATAGTAAAGAACTTATGCTTAAAGATACAAAGTCTTTAGGTAATAACAAAGCCCCAGCTTGTGAAAGTCGGGGCTTTGTGCGTAAAAAACAGAAGGTGTGCATTTTGACACACCTTCGTTCTTTATAGAGTAATAGAAAGAATATACATTTAAAGCATAATCTATTCTTCTATGTTATCGTTTGTTAACAGTCATAGCAACTTTAATTATTACATCGTGACCATACATATCCTTGCACTTGATAGTCAATGTAGAAGGAACAGCAGCAGTCGGATTCGTTTCAGAAGACAAAGCAGTAGCCTTGAAACCTGTAATATGCTTATTATTATCTATAATTACATCAAAGTATTCTTCTTCACCATTTGCATCACTGGTCAAAGTCGCATCTGTAATAATCAGACTTGATTCATAAGGTGTACTTAACAGTTTGCTATATCTGCTATCTTTAGCACTTGTTCCAAAAATGAAGCTGTCAGCAGCAAAGTCAAGACGATCTGTACCATAAGTTAATTTTGTAGACGGCATTGCAGTGGTATAATTACCGTCGTTATCCTTATCTGTATACGGAGCGCCTAATTGTTCGCGAGTAGCCCATGCCCAAGTATAAGTGCTATTATAAATACAGTTGTAGATAGTTTCAAATCTTTCAGCTTCTCTAGTTACATCATCATAACCACCTTCAGAATTCTTCACTGAAGAAATCTTACCATAGTTGTAAACCACTGTAGTGGTATGTTTAACTGAGTTGTTGATGTAATCTTTAGCAACTTCTAATGTTTTGTCTCCGGCAACTACTACAGCAACATCTTTATTTCCATCTTTCTTAGATGTAGCGAATGTTATGTTATAGTTAGCGGCAGCACCTGTACCATAGTTGAATACTTCAGACATCTTCATAGAACCCTTTGTAGCTGTTTCAGCTGTCCAAGCGATATCATTGGCGTCATTCATAGGAATCATGTAACAATTATAGATGCCATCAGTAACCTGTGCAGTTTTAACAGAGAATCCCGCAGGAATAGTAGTAGGCAATACCTTAGTCATAGAAACTTTCATAGTGGCTAATACATGTCCTGAAGCATTCTTGATAGTCAATGTTCCATTATAAGTTTTGTTATCTTCATACTTGGTCCAGTCATCAACAGTCGGAACAGTATAAACTTTGGCAACCTTGCTGAAATCTGCCGGGAATGTATTTGGAGCAGCTGTATTGTACAGTACATTATTATTAGCATCAACAAAGATAGCATTGAATGCAGGATTTACATTATTAACCTTGTCTGTAGTCCAAGTAGCAGCAGTCGGAGCAGTTAACTTAGTCAAAGACACAGCAACCTTATCTGACTGAGTGTCAGTAACAGCTTTGTCAGTCGGATTAAGTGCAGTAACAGTAGTGGCAGTAGCATTCCAATCTGTAGCAGCATTACCTAACTGCACATAAAACGCTTTACCATCAGGATCAACTAAAGTACCATCAAAGTTTACAGCATATACACGGAAACCAATAACATCATTAATAGCCGTAGTGCTGTTGATGGTAATTTCTGTAGAAGTACCTTCAACCACTGTATTCAAACCAGAATAAGTATAGCTATTCCATGCATTCAATTCAGACGGTGCAGATTCTACCGCATTAGCCTTATCTAAAACTACATAAATACCACGGATATTTACCGGAGCTGTTACTTTATCATCGGCTGTAGACAAAGCAATTTTGATAGCCTCTCCTTGTACTGCAGGATATAATTTTTGAGTTTGACGGTCGTCTCCGTTATCTACTTTAACATTTGTATTAACCTTATCTAAAGGAATAATGGTAGTAGCCGCATCACTCTTCCAAGCTAATTCTTGATATGTTACATTAGTACCATCTTCTGCTTTAGTGAAACGATTATGAATATCCTTGACGTTTGTTGCATCAACAAAATAGTTTAAAGACTTTTCACCTACATATTCAGTCCAATCCAAAGTTAAGTCATAAGATGAAATAACTTCTCTTGTTTCAGCAGTAGACAAGGTGTTATTTACCTGTACAGCAAAGAGAATAGATTCAGTATCATTGCCAACTTTGGTTTCTGTTACAGCAGAAAAAGCTTTTTCATCATAATTCTTCAAAGCAACTGTAACTTCCCACAATCCGTTGTTTCCTGCCGCACGGCTTAATAATCCATTATATTTCTCAACTTTCTGAACAGATAAAAATTCATTCAAGTTCTGTCCTTGGCTATTAGTCAAAGAAATCATATCAGGAGTAAGAACCGCATTTGTCGGAGATACACGTACTACAAACTTGTCACCAGTCTGAACTTGTTTACCCTTAGTAAATGTTATAGCATTTGTAATACCTTCACTAAATACGTTTTCTTTTTCAATAGCAGTGGAGAAAATCAATTCATCGCCTGTAGGATTAGCAGAATACGAAGCCACCAGTTCTACACTAGTAACCATATCAGCAATCTTGCCTACAATGTCTTCTACTTTCTTAGTGGCAGCATCAACTTTTTCTGCCATTTCTTTCAATGCTGCGTCAGTGGATTCTTCTACTTCTTTTTTCAATGTCTCAATTTCTGCTCTTTCGGTACTGGTCATTTCTGTAACCGTAAAATAAAAATATGAAGAATTGTTGTCGATACGGGGAGCTTCGTCATCATAAGACCCGCATGAAATGAATATTGTTGATATAAAGACAAAGGCCAAACCGATCGTTGTTTTATTTAATTGTTTCATAATTTGTTTTTTAGTTGATTATATAATCTTCGTAACCTTCATTCTGTTGCAATCCGGGTATAAGCTTGGTATCCCTGATTGGGATTGCGAAATTGTACATGAATTTCCGGTTGGTATATTTTATTCCGTTTACTCCGACCCAGAATTCGGGGCGTCCGTTTCGTTTCAGTTCATAAAAACGGTCGTTTTCGAGGAATAGCTCTTTGCGACGTTCAGTCAGTATCAACGCCATCAGTTTGGTGAGCGGTGCTCCGGTTACATCCTGAGTAATATAATCGGTTCCGGGTATCGGTTCGGGTAGTGTAGATAATGTCAAGGGTTCATAGTTCAGTATACGGTTTCCTCTCAGGGTATTGATATCCGCCAATGCAAGATCTTCACTGCCTTTGTGATAGTAACTTTCTGCCCGAATCAGAAGCATCTCTGCACTGCGCATTCCCGAGAAGATGAATTTGGTGGCAATGCGCAGTGCAGAGAAATTCATTTCATAACGTATGTCATTGGATTTTTCCGTATCGCTGAATGTGTCGATAAACCGTTTGCTGACATGAAGAACCTAAAGGTCATTATATCTTTGATAAACCGGAACCTTTATGGAACTTTGGACATGGAAAAAGAATAAT
>ENA-UEOR01002143-UEOR01002143.1-human-gut-metagenome-genome-assembly--contig:-NODE-2143-length-11014-cov-4.060620_pt1 | contig 11014 bp, 10 predicted proteins | sample MGYA00242887_ERZ507890 | MGnify/ENA primary metagenome ERZ507890 (study PRJEB26167, sample SAMN06115431) | human gut metagenome | host: Homo sapiens | place: China:Guizhou | collected 2014-10-21...
CCGGATGCGCTTTCACGATCTGCGTCACAGCTGTGCCAGCTTGCTGCTGGCCAACGGCGTCCCCCTCAAACACATTCAGGAGTGGTTGGGGCACAGCGACTTTACCACCACGGCGAACATCTACGCCCACTTGGATTACAAGTCTAAAATCACCTCGGCACAGGCGATGGAGACAGGGCTTGCGCTACCGGAGGGCGGCGACTTCAGCAGCCGCTGGAGTTCGATCAGTGCCGGGGAGAACAGCTGATTTTCTCCCCTGAAAACCGAAAATCGTGCGGGCTTTGCCCTTTAGGCAAAAATTAAAAAGCCTGTAAACGGGCTTGTTTACAGGCTTTTTGTGGCGGAGAGTTAGGGATTCGAACCCTAGAGACCTTTCGGTCTACAGCATTTCGAGTGCTGCACCTTCGACCACTCGGACAACTCTCCGTGTCTATTTTCGTCCGGTTTTCTTTCCGGAAATTTGCTCAAAAATTCGTTGGAGAGAAAACAGGAGAGACGGCAAAAAATATTCGATTTTGAGATTTTCTGTGTTGAGGAATATCAAGGAGAATCAGGGGGACGAAATTCCCAGCTTCTGCCGAAATTTCGAGTCAGGGCCGTTATGACCACTTCGATACCTATCCATGAATGCGTTTCACGAACGCACGGATGATTATAACCAATCCCGCGAAAAAAATCAAGTATGGCGGTGGAATTTCTGCAAATTCTGTTGTATAGTACTTGCGTATGCGCTAATATGGCGCAAATTCTGCGCAAAAAGGACACCATCACCGTGGACGATATGAAAAAAGAGGCCGAACGCGAGGCACGCACCATGTGGCAGTTCGTGCGCACGTTTCTCAAGTGGCTCGTGATCGCGGGCGTGACCGGCGGCATCGGCGGGCTGGTCGGCTCGGCCTTTCACCTGAGCGTGAACTGGGCGGCGACGTTTCGCGCCGCGCACCCGTGGCTGCTGTGGCTGCTGCCCATAGGCGGCCTGCTCATCGCGGCCATTTACCGCCTGACAAAAATGGAAAACAAGAACACCAACGCCATCATCGACGCCATCCACTTCGGCGACAAGGTGCCGCTGTTGCTCGTGCCGGCGATCTATCTGTCGACCGTTATTACGCACCTGTTCGGCGGCAGCGCCGGGCGCGAGGGCGCTGCGCTGCAGATCGGCGGCAGCCTCGGCTGCTACGTCGGGCAGCTGTTCCGCCTCGATGAAAAGGACATGCGCATCGCCACGCTCTGCGGCATGAGCGCCGTGTTCTCGGCCCTGTTCGGCACGCCGCTGACGGCGACGATCTTCGCGCTCGAGGTCATCAGCGTGGGCGTGTTTTATTACTCCGCGCTCGTGCCGTGCATCGTCGCGTCGCTCGCGGCGCTGGCGATCTCGAATGCCTTCGGTATCGCGCCGACGCACTTTACGTTCGCGCTCACGGCCGCGCCGCGGCTGCTGCTGCTGCGCGTGGCGGCGCTCGCCGCCGTGTGCTCGCTCATGAGCATCCTCTTTTGCGTGACCATGCACGGCACGGAGCGGCTCTTTGCCGGCCGCATCCAGAACCCGTGGCTGCGCATCGCCGCCGGCGGCGCGATCGTGGTCGTGCTGACGCTGCTCGTTGGCACGGGGGACTACAACGGCGCCGGCATGGACGTCATCACCCGCGCCATCGAGGGCGGGCAGGCCGCGCCGGACGCATTTTTCTGGAAGCTGCTGTTCACAGCCGTTACCATCGGCAGCGGGTTCAAGGGCGGCGAGGTCGTGCCGACGTTTTTCATCGGCGCGACGCTCGGCTGCGTGCTCGGCGGACTGCTCGGCATCCCGGCCGGATTTGCCGCGGCGCTCGGGCTCGTGTGCGTGTTCTGCGGCGCGGTCAACTGCCCGATCGCGTCGATCGTGCTGAGCATCGAGCTCTTTGGCGCGGGGCAGCTCGTGTACTTTGCACTCGCGTGCGGCATCGCCTATATGCTCTCGGGCTACTTCGGGCTCTACAGCAGCCAGAAGATCCTTTATTCCAAGCTGAGAACCGAATTCATCAACATCCACGCAAAATAAAATGCAAGCGCCATGCCCGGACACGGAACGTGTCCGGGCAATTTTGACGCCGAAAAAAATTATATAATTTGCGTATAAATTTATATAAAAATGCTTGACAAAGTTATAAGGCGGGTGTACAATGCACAATGTAAGAAAAAAGAAAGCGGTGACCAACCGATGAAGAAAACTCTATACAGCCTCATGCTCAACGAGGAGGTCGTGCGCGAGATCGACCGCATGGCTCACCGCATGGGCACGAACCGCTCGGCACTCATCAATCAGATCCTTGCCGACTATACCTCGGTCGTGACGCCGGAGCGCCGCATCGAGAACATTTTTCACGAGATCGAGCAGCTCGTCGCGCCGGCGCGCGACCTGGTGCCGTTTTTCGCGCCGCACACGACGAGTATGTCGCTCAAGAGCAGCCTGGAGTACAAGTACCGCCCGACGGTCAAGTACGAGGTCGCGCTCTACGGCGACAAGCAGGAGGGGCTCGGCGAGCTGGCCGTCATCTTCCGCACCCAGTCGGCGCAGCTGCTGCAGAGCATGACGCAGTTTTTCCGCCTCTGGAAGCAGATCGAGGACGCGCACCTGTCCGGCGTAGAGCCGGATTACGCGCTGTACGACGGCAAGTTCGTGCGCACGCTCTCGCTCCCGCCGGATCACGACTACACGAGCGAGGAGATCGCGCGGGCGATCTCGGACTACGTGCAGCTGTTCGACCGGCTCATGAAGGCATACCTCGCCGGGAAGTACACCCCGCCCGAGATCGAAGCGCTCTACTGCGCGCAGCAGCAGCGCGCGGCGATCCTCATCTGATCCATTCGCAACCATCCATGAAAGGAGGCGCTGCGTGCCGGAACACGCAGCAACCCGACTATGAACGCTGATAAATTCACGCAAAAGACAATCGAAACCATCCAGACCGCCCAGAGCATGGCGCAGGAAAACGGCAACCAGTATCTCACGCCGGAGCACCTGCTCTATGCGCTCGTTGACGCCGACGGCGGCCTGATCGGTACGCTGCTCGGCCGCATGGGCGTGGACTGCAACGCCGTGCTCAGCGAGCTGGACACCGCCATTGACCAGCTGCCGAAGGTCTCCGGCGGCAGCGGCGAGGTGTACGCCTCGCCGGAAACGAGCAAGATCTTCAATTTCGCCGAGCGCGAGGCCAAGTCCGGCGGCGACGCCTACGTCTCCGTCGAGCACCTGATGCTCGGCATCTTCGCCAACGAGACCGCCGCCATCAAGCGCATCTTCAGCGCGCACGGCATCACGAAGGCGGGCTTTGTGGCCGAGCTGAAAAAGGTCAAGACCGGCCCCGTCACGAGCGACAACCCGGAGGACACCTATGACGCGCTGAAAAAGTACGGCACGGATCTCGTCGAGCGCGCCCGCGAAGGCAAGATGGACCCGGTCATCGGCCGCGATCAGGAGATCCGCAACGTCGTGCGCATCCTCTCGCGCAAGACGAAGAACAATCCCGTGCTCATCGGCGAGCCGGGCGTCGGCAAGACGGCCATCGCCGAAGGGCTGGCGCAGCGCATCGTGCGCGGCGACGTGCCCGAGGGACTGAAGGACAAGACCATCTTCTCGCTCGATATGGGCGCGCTGGTCGCGGGCGCAAAGTACCGCGGCGAATTCGAGGAGCGGCTCAAGGCCGTGCTCGAGGAAGTGCGCAAGAGCGAGGGCCGCATCCTGCTGTTCATCGATGAGCTGCACACCATCGTCGGCGCGGGCAAGACCGAGGGCAGCATGGACGCCGGCAACCTGCTCAAGCCGATGCTCGCCCGCGGCGAGCTGCACTGCATCGGCGCGACGACGCTCGACGAGTACCGCAAGTATATCGAAAAGGACGCCGCGCTCGAGCGCCGCTTCCAGCCCGTGCAGGTCGATGAGCCGACGGTGGAGGACACCATTTCCATCCTCCGCGGCCTGAAAGAGCGCTACGAGATCTACCACGGCGTGCGCATCCACGACAACGCGCTCGTCGCCGCGGCCACGCTCTCCAACCGCTATATCACCGATCGTTTCCTGCCTGACAAGGCCATCGACCTCGTCGACGAGGCCTGCGCCATGATCCGCACGGAGATCGACTCCATGCCGTCGGAGCTCGACGACCTGCGCCGCCGCATCATGCAGATGGAGATCGAGGAGATGGCCCTCAAGAAAGAGGACGACCAGCTCTCGCGCGACCGGCTCGAAAAGCTCACGCAGGAGCTCGCCGAGCTCAAGGACCGCTTCAACGAGCAGAAGGCCCGCTGGGAGGCCGAGAAGAACAGCGTCGAGGAGGTCAAGTCCCTCAAGGCGGACATTGACCACCTGCACGCCCAGATCGAAGAGGCCCAGCGCAACTATGAGTACGAAAAGGCCGCGCGCCTGCAGTACTCCGACCTGCCGAGCCTCGAAAAGAAGCTCACCGAGGCCGAAGCCGCGGCCGAGCGCCGCAAGAGCGACAACTCCCTCGTGCACGACACCGTGACCGAGGAGGAGATCGCCGGCATCGTCGCCAAGTGGACCGGCATCCCGGTGGCAAAGCTCATGGAGGGCGAGCGCGAGAAGCTGCTGCACCTCGACGAAGTGCTGCACCGCCGCCTGATCGGCCAGGACGAGGCCGTGGAGAAGGTCTGCGAGGCCATCCAGCGCTCGCGTGCCGGCATCAGCGACCCGAACCGCCCGATCGGCTCGTTCCTGTTCCTTGGCCCGACGGGCGTCGGCAAGACGGAACTGGCCAAGGCGCTGGCCGAGAGCCTGTTTGACGATGAGCGCAACATGGTGCGCATCGACATGACCGAGTACATGGAGAAATTCTCCGTCTCGCGTCTCATCGGCGCGCCTCCCGGATACGTTGGCTACGACGAGGGCGGCCAGCTTACCGAGGCCGTGCGCCGCAAACCGTACTCCGTCGTGCTGTTCGATGAGATCGAAAAGGCGCACCCGGATGTGTTCAACATCCTGCTGCAGATCCTCGACGACGGCCGCATCACGGACAGCCAGGGCCGCACGGTGGACTTCAAGAACACGATCATCATCCTCACGTCGAACCTCGGCAGCCAGTACCTGCTCGACGGCATCGGCCCGGATGGGGAGATCACCGCGGACGCCCGCGAGCACGTGCAGGCGGAGCTGCGCCGCGCCTTCCGGCCGGAGTTCCTCAATCGTCTGGATGAGATCCTCATGTTCCGTCCGCTCACGCGCGACAACCTGTCGCACATCATCGACAACCTCGTCGCCGCCCTTCGCAGCCGCCTGGCTGACCGCACCCTGAACCTCGAGATGACCGACGCCGCCAAGGCGCTCATCATCGAAAATGGGTACGACCCGGCCTATGGTGCGCGCCCGCTCAAGCGCTACCTGCAGAGCCACGCCGAGACGCTCATTGCCCGCACCATCCTCTCCGGCGACCTGCACGCCGGCGACACGCTCGTCGTGGACGCCGAGAACGGCGCGCTCGTCTGCCGCGTGAAGGCATAAGGCATAAAAATCACCCCGGGAATCTGTGTGTCGTGCACAGGTTCCCGGGGTTTTTGTTTTTCAGGCTTTCGGCTGTTTCCGGCACAGGCGGAAGATCAGCAGCGTCAGCAGCGCGCCGGTGAGGTAGCCCGCCGTGTCGAGCCAGACGTCCGCGATCTGGCCGCTGCGGCCGGGGACGAAGAGCTGGATCGTCTCGTCGCACAGCGCGGCAAAGGGGCCTGGCAGCAGCGCGCGCGGCCACGAAAAATGCGCGCTCGTGCGCAGCGCGGCGGCCGTCAGCGCGCCGAGCACGGCATACTCGGCAAAGTGCGCGCACTTGCGCAGCACATGGTCGGTCATCCGCGGCAGCAGATCTTGCACCACGACCAGCAGCGCGCCGCTCTCGGTGCCGCTCTGCGCCGCAGGCAGGCACGAGTGTCCCCAGATGACCAGCAGCCACGCCCCGGCGCAGACGGTCAGGATACGGCTGGCGCGGCGGTTCATTTGCCCTCTGCTTCCTTCTGCGCGCGGATCTTGTCCACCCAGCACTTGTGGCACATGGCGACGTAGCTGTCGTTGCCGCCGAGGAGGATCTGCCCGCCCTCGGTGATGACGCGGCCGTTGCCGTCGATGCGGGCGTTGACCGTCGCCTTGCGGCCGCAGGCGCACACGGTCTTGATCTCCGTGATGGAATCGGCCAGCTCCATGAGCCGCCGCGCGCCGGGGAAGAAGTGCGTGAGAAAATCCGTCCGCAGGCCGAAGCACAGCACCGGGATGTTCTGCTCGTCGACGATGCGGCGCAGCTGGTCGATCTGCTCCGGGGAGAAAAACTGCGCCTCGTCCGCGATGATGACATCGGCGTGGCCCGCACGGGCAAACGTGGCGATGATGTCCTCGTCCGGGTGGATGACTTGCGCCTCGCGCTGCAGGCCGATGCGCGAGCGGATGATGTTCGCCCCGTCGCGGTCGTCGACCGACGGCTTGATGAGCCAGACCGTCATGCCCAGCTCCTCATAGTTGAACTGCGTGATGAGCGCCTGTGCGGACTTCGACGAGCCCATGGCGCCGTATTTAAAATAGAGTTTGGCCATTTAATCCCGCTCCTTTACATAGGCCCGGATGCGCTCCATGACAAAATCGAGCGCAACCTGATTATGCCCGCCTTCGGGGATAATAATATCGGCATAGCGCTTCATAGCGCTTCGACGGCTCGACGAACATCTCGTGCATGGGCTTGACCGTGGTCAGATACTGCGTGACGATCGACTCCAGGTCGCGGCCGCGGTCGCGCACGTCGCGCACGATGCGCCGCAGGATGCGCACATCGGCGTCCGTATCGACAAAGAGCTTGATGTCCAGCCGCTCGCGCAGCTCCGGCTCGGCAAAGATGAGGATGCCCTCGACGACGATGACCTTGGCCGGCGTGACCGTGGTCGTCTCGGCCGCGCGGTTGTGCACCGTGTAGTCGTAGATCGGGCACTCGATCGTCTGCCCGGCGCGCAGCGCGTCGAGATGCTGCACGAGCAGCGGCGTGTCGAACGCGTTCGGGTGGTCGTAGTTGAGCTTTTTGCGCTCGGGGAAGGGAATGTCGTCGTGCCGCTTGTAATAATTGTCGTGGTACAGCACGCTCACATCGCCGCCGAATTCGTCGAGGATGCGCCGCGTGATGGTGGTCTTGCCGCTGCCGGTGCCGCCGGCGATGCCGATGGTGATGACGTCGCTCATGGTGCCGCCTCCCGTATGTCGCTTTTTTCTCCAACATTCTACCACAGGCGCAGGGCCGTTGCAATTTGACTTTTGCATTTTTTGCGGTTAAAATAAAACCGGCCGCCGCGCGCGGCCAAACCTGAAAAAAATAGAAAAACGGAGGTAGTATCATGCCTGTTCCCACGCCGCATATCGCAGCCAAAGCCGGAGACATCGCCAAGACCGTGCTCATGCCCGGCGACCCACTGCGCTCGAAGTTCATCGCCGAGACCTTTCTGGAAAATCCCGCGCTCGTCAACAACGTCCGCGGCGTGCAGGGCTACACCGGCACGTGGAAGGGCGTGCCCGTGACCGTGATGGCCTCCGGCATGGGCATCCCGTCGATCGGCATTTACAGCTGGGAGCTGTACAACTTCTACGATGTCGACAACATCATCCGCGTCGGCTCGGCCGGCGCGCTCGCGGACGACCTGAACCTCATGGACGTCGTCGCCGGTGCGGGCGCGTGCACGGACTCCAACTTCGCGCACCAGTTCGGCCTCAACGGCACGTTCGCGCCCATCGCGGATTATACGCTGCTCAGCCAGGCCGTCGCCGCGGCGGCCGCCAATGGCGTGACGCTGCACGTGGGCAACGTGCTCTCGGCCGATAACTTCTACGACGACGGCAGCGACGGCCCGGATCAGTGGAAGAAGATGGGCGTGCTCGCCGTCGAGATGGAGGCCGCCGGCCTGTACATGAACGCCGCCCGCGCCGGCAAGCGCGCGCTCGGCCTGTTCACGATCTCCGATCACATCTACCGCGCCGAGGAGCTCACGAGCGAGCAGCGGCAGAACTCCTTCGTGCAGATGATTACGATCGCGCTCGACACCGCCGTCAACATGGCAAATCTGTAACACAAGGGCATCTGTCCGCGAAACAAGGACGGATGCCCGATTTGTTTATATTTTTTTTATATTTTCGAAACAAATAGGATTGCTTGCAATTCCGGCGCGTGGTATACTAAAGACAGTTGTGAAAACACAACAAAAAACCACCCGAATGTCGGGTAAAATTTTAATGGAGGAAAAAATAGCATGAACATGAAGAAGCTCGTTGCTCTGCTCCTCGCGCTCGTCATGGTCTTTGCGCTGTGCGCCTGCGGTCCCAAGGACAATCAGGACACGGGCAAGAAAGACGACGGCAAAAAAACAGCTATGAAGGCAGACGACATCCCGGACGAAATGACGTCCAGCGATGGCAAGTATCAGGTCGCGTTCGTCACCGACGTGGGCGATCTGAAGGATAAGTCCTTCAACCAGGGCACTTACGACGGCGTGAAGCTGTACGCCAGTGCCAACAGCAAGTCCTACAAGTACTATAAGCCCGCCAACGGCGACAAGGCCACCGATGACGATCGTTACGACGCCATGAAGGCCGCTGTCGACAACGGCGCAGAGGTCGTTGTGGCCGCCGGCTTCCTGCAGGGTGCTGCCCTCGAGAAGGCCGCAAAGGAATTCAAGGACACCAAGTTCGTGTTCATTGACGGTTGGGCTTTCGACGAGCTGACCAACCTTGCTGCCATCAACTTCCGTGAAGAGCAGTGCGGCTACCTGGCCGGCTATGCTGCCGTCATGGAAGGCTACACCAAGCTCGGCTTCACGGGCGGCGGCGGCGGCACGAACGATGCCTGCTGCCGTTACGGCTACGGCTACGTTCAGGGCGCTGAGGCTGCTGCAGCCGCAAAGAACGGCAAGGTCGCCGCAATCCTTGGCATCAATTACGACATTTCCTCGCTCCTGATGGTCGAGGATGCGGTGCACGAGTTGATCGACACAAAGGATAAGACGCAGGGCGAGCCGGAAAAGATCGTGAACGTCAACAACCTGCTTGACGAGCTGATCGCCCAGTCGGTCGCGCTCGTTGGCAAGCCCGTCGCCCTGATGAATAAGGAGGACAAGATGCGTGCCATCGGCTTTTTGAGCCAGAGCGGGGCGTTCCTCGTCACAAAATCCGGAGACAAGATCGCAAAATACTTCGGCATATCCAAATATACACTATATTCTTATATTGACAAACAACAGGAGGAGAAGTGAACCATGGGCAAGATCGATTTGACCATCAACAAGACCGGCCTGCAGCACAACATTGAGAAGGCCAAGGAAAACAACGTTATCATCCCGACCATCGCGCAGATGCAGCATCCTGAGACCATCCCTGAGAAAATTCAGGAAAAGCTCAAAACTGTCGGCCTTTGGGACGTCAACCCGCTGAACCTCTTCCGCATCACGTGGAAGAACGAAGCCAAGGAGACCGGCGGCCTCTATCAGGCCGTGCCGAACTTTGTCGAGATCCCGTCCGAGCTCTCTGGCGTTCCCTGCCGCATCCTCGCCATGGCGGGCAAGTGGTTCCCCACGGGCTGCCACAAGGTCGGCGCTTCGTTCGGCTGCCTCGCCCCGCGCCTCGTCACCGGCCAGTTCGACGCGACGTATCATCACGCCGTGTGGCCCTCCACCGGTAACTACTGCCGCGGCGGCGCGTTCAACTCGAAGCTCCTCGCCGTCGACTCCGTCGCCATTCTCCCCGCGGAGATGAGCAAGGAGCGCTTCGAATGGCTCTCCAAGATCGCCGGTCAGGTCATCGCAACGCCGGGCTGCGAGTCCAACGTCAAGGAGATTTTCGACAAGACCTGGGAGCTCAAGCAGGACCCCAGCATGATGATCTTCAACCAGTTTGAAGAGATGGGCAACCCGCTGTGGCACTACAATGTCACGGGCTACGCCCTTGCAGACCTCTTCGAGGCCGTGAAGAAGCCCGGCCAGCGTCTCGCGGGCGCGTGCTTCACCTCCGGTTCCGCCGGTACGATGAGCGCGGGCGACCTCCTCAAGGAGCGTTATCCAGGCATGAAGCTCGGCGTGGGCGAAGCGCTCCAGTGCCCGACGATCCTGAATAACGGCTTCGGCGGCCACCGCATTGAGGGCATCGGCGACAAGCACATCCCCTGGATCCACAACGTGAAGAACACTGACATGGCCATCGCCATCGACGACGAGGATTCCCAGCGTTTGCTGCGCCTTTTCAACACGGCAGAGGGCAAGAAGTACCTCAAAGAAGAGCTCAAGCTCTCCGACGAGCTCATCGAAAAGCTCACCTGGCTCGGCATCTCCGGCATCGCAAACGTCCTGTGCTGCATCAAGATGGCCAAGTACTATGAGCTGACCGAGGACGATGTCGTCTGCACCGTTCTGACCGACTCCGCTGTGATGTACGGCAGCCGCATTGAGGAGCTCAACGAGAAGCACGGCGCCTACAGCGAAGAGGAAGCCCGCCTTGACCACAACCTGCACATGCTCGGCCTGAAGACCGACAGCATGATGGAGCTGACGTACGAGGACCGCAAGCGCATCCACAACCTCAAGTACTACACCTGGGTCGAGCAGCAGGCGCGCGACGTCAAGGACCTCAACGCCCTCTGGTACGACACCAAGGGCACGTGGGACGCTGTCCACGCGCAGGCGAAGGAGCTCGACGAGCTCATCAACGAGTTCAACGAGGCCACCGGCCTTCTCAAAGCGCTCTAAGAGCGCGAAAGGGGAGCAGGAACCCCTTGCTCCAAACCCTGTTAGGATGATAAAAGGGGGTATCTCGAAGAGATGCCCTCTTTTTTATACCCCTCAAAGGGGGGGACGCGCCCTGCGGGCGCGGGGAAAGCAGCGCCGCAGGCGCTGCACGAATGCGGCCCCCATTTTCTTTCCCGAGAAAGAAAACGGGCGTCGCCCGTCCAAAAGAAAGGCGTTTCCCATTGCAGGCAAGCAGTTCGAAGAGATGCGGCGCTTGCCGATTGCACTGCCTATA
>ENA-UEOR01002146-UEOR01002146.1-human-gut-metagenome-genome-assembly--contig:-NODE-2146-length-11005-cov-16.941801_pt1 | contig 11005 bp, 11 predicted proteins | sample MGYA00242887_ERZ507890 | MGnify/ENA primary metagenome ERZ507890 (study PRJEB26167, sample SAMN06115431) | human gut metagenome | host: Homo sapiens | place: China:Guizhou | collected 2014-10-21...
TTCATGGAGGTGCACAAGTACGCCGACCCCGACACCATGTTCCGCGGCGAGATCGGCAAGCTGGGCAACATCCGCTTCATCGAGACCAGCGAGGCCAAGATCTGGAAGGATTCCACCTGCCCGGACGGTCTGGCTGTGTTCGGCACGCTGGTGCTGGGTGCCCACGCCTACGGTGTGACCGAGCTGGAAGGCGGCGGTCTGGAGCACATCGTCAAGCAGCTGGGCTACGGCGACGACCCGCTGAACCAGCGCGCTTCCGTGGGCTGGAAGGGCATGCGTGCGGCAGAGCGTCTGGTGGAGCAGTACATGGTGCGCATTGAAAGTGCGTCCAGCTATTCCGCCACCGCTGCTGCAAACTGAGGAGGCGTGAGCCATGGCTGAAAAGAAAAATGTGCGCATCCGGCTGTTCAAGGATAACAGCCGCTACAAGGGCGATCTGTTCGTGAGCGTGAACGGTGTGAACTATAAGATCCGCCGCGGCGTGGAGGTGGAAGTGCCTCCCGAAGTGGCCGAGGTGCTGGAGCACAGCCAGATGCAGGATGAGCTGACCGCCGCCCGCATTGCGGCGGCAGAGAACGCCGCCCAGTAAACCCGAAACAGACAAAAAGCCCGGCTGGGGAGCCTGCCCGGCCGGGCCTTTATAAAAAGGAGAGTGAACATATGACCGTAGGACAGGCGCTGGAGCGCGCCGAAGAGCTGCGCCCGGGCAGCCGCATTGCGCTGGCCACCCGGCAGGCGTGGCTGAAAGAAGCAGACGCGATGCTGCGGGAACGCTTTTTTAAAAACAGCATCACAGATGCATACGACGATGTGGGCGCAGACCTTGCATGGGACGACAGCCTGCAGGACGACGATGTGCTGCTGGCACCGGCACCTTTTGATGCGCTGTATCCGCATTATCTGTGTGCCATGACCGATGCGGCCCTTGGTGAGACCGACCGCTACGTCGGGGAGCAGGCCCAGTACAACAGTCTGCTGGCAGATCTGGCGGCGTGGCTGCGGCGCAGCTACCCGACCCTGACGGGTGCCCAATGGCGCTGGTAAGGAGGTGAGAGCATGGTTCTGGCAAACAGAGCGAAGCTGCAGAACAGCCGCAGTCTTGTGCGGGTATTCGGCGGGCTGAACGAGACCTATGCCTGCTCGGAAGCAGAGTACAGCGCGGGCGTGAATTTTTCTGCCCGGGATTTCCCGGCGCTGAGCACCCGCAAGCCGCGCCGCAAGCTGAGGGAGTTGACCGGGCTGAACGGCATGTATCACCTGAACGGGTTGCTGACTGTCTGCGGGAAGGATCTGATCTACACGCCGGATGCCGACGGCGCGAACCCGGTGACCTGCACCGAGGCAGTGACCGACGGCAAAAAGGCACTGGTGGGCATTGGTACAAAAATCCTGATCTTCCCGGATAAGGTAGCCTTTGATACAGCGGACGGAAGTGTTTCGGCACTGGGAGCTGTATGGCAGGCAGAGGGACAGAGCGTGCAGTTTGCACCCTGCGATGCCGCGGGCAAGGCCTACGAGGTGAGCGGTTACGGCAAGGAGGAACCGGAGAAGCCTGAAGACGGACAGCTCTTTTTGAAGGTGGAGGACGAGGAGCACCCATGGGCCAGCACCAGCACACTGGAAGAGTACAGCGCATCCTCCGGCAGCTGGACGGCAGTGCCGCTGGAATACTGCCGCATCACAGCGGCGGGCGCGCAGAGGCTATTTGCCCAGTGGGACACCGTGACCGTGCAGGGCACGGCAGCACAGCAGGCTGGCATGTGGACAAAGCTGGACGGGGATCTGGTAGTTTACGATGTGCTGGAAAACGGGCTGCGCGTGCGGGTAAGCCCGGAGGGAGATCATGTTTACGGCACGCTGGTGCAGAGCGCCGAGAGCGCCCAGTGGACCAGCCTGGACGGCAAGGAGACACGCAGCTTTGCGGTGAGCACGCCGGTGCGGATGGAACGCCGCGTGCCGGATCTGGACTACGTTACCGAGTGCGACAACCGGGTATGGGGCTGCAGCAGCAAGGAAAACGTGATCTATGCCTGCCGCTTAGGCGACCCCACCAACTGGTTTTCCTACCGGGGCATTGCGGCAGACAGCTACGCAGTGACGGTGGGCAGCGATGGTGCGTTTACCGGCGCGGCCACATGCATGGGCTATGCGCTGTTCTTTAAGGAGAACACACTGCACAAGCTCTATGGCTCCAAGCCTTCGGATTTTCAGCTCACCTCGCTGCGCTGCCGGGGCGTTGCCAAAAACGCGGCGCGCAGCCTGTGTGTGCTGAACGAGACGCTCTATTATCTTTCGCCGGACGGTGTGATGGCATGGGACGGCAGCATTCCAACAAAAGTGTCCGGCGCGTTGGATTCGGGCCGGCTGGCCAATGTGCAGAGCGCGGTGGGCAGTGCGCTGGATGGCCGCTATTACCTGCATGTGGCCCGCACGGCGGCAGGCGAAAATACGGCAAGGCTGCTGGTGTACGATACCGAGCGCGCGCTCTGGAGCGAAGAAAACGTGTGCTCCTACGAGATGACCAGCACCGGCGGACAGCTTTATCTGTGGGACGGGCAGGCACTGTGGGCCGCAGATCCCAGCCGCGAAGCGGACTGGCAGGCCACCGACGGTGTGGAGGAAAAGCTGAACTTTGAACTGACCACTGGTGACATTGGGCTGGACGGGGCCGAGGACCGGTATCTTTCCCGACTGACGCTGCGGCTGGATGCCGAGTGCAGCAGTACGGTGGAGGTGGCCGCCAGCTATGACGGCGGCCCATGGGAGACGGTGGCAAGCCTGACGGCACAGGACAAGCGACGCAGCTTTGATCTGCCGTTCGTGCCCCGGAGGCACGGCACCCTGCGGCTGCGCCTGAAGGGCAGGGGACAGATCACCCTGCGCAGCATTGCAAAAACAATGGCCGCTGCCAAGGGCGGCATTGCAGGCGGGGAGGTGTGACGAATGGCAAGCGTGATGGGCATTAACAAGATCGGCCTGCCCAAGCTCAGCGAGAACATGGACCCGGAGGATGCCCGTGCCCTGCGCAGCTACCTGTACCAAATGCAGGAACAGCTGCAGTATGTGCTGAGCAATCTGGACGTTGAGAACATGTCCGACGAGATGCGCACGAAACTGCAGAATTTATAAGGAAAGGATCATATATGGCAAACAGAAAGAAAAAGGAAGAAGCGCTTGCCGTTGTGCAGGCGCAGACGGAGGGCAGCGGCCAGCCTGCCGTGCAGAGCGGCTATTCGGCAGCGGGACTGGACAGCCGCTCGGAGGTGGAAAACGCGCTGGCAAATTCCAGCTACAAGCCCAGCCAGACCGTGACGGATGCCGCAGATGCGCTGAAGGAGTGGCAGGCAAACCGCCCGGGCGATTATCAGAGCAGCTATCAGGAGCGGATCGACCAGCTTTTGAACCAGCTGCTGCAGCGTGAGAGCTTCCAGTACAGCTACACCAAGGATCCGCTCTACCGCCAATACGAGCAGAACTATTTGCAGAACGCCCACAATGCCAGCGCAGATGCTGCGGCGCAGGCTGCAGCCCTGACCGGCGGTTATGGCTCCAGCTATGCCACGAGCGCCGCCCAGCAGGCGTATCAGCAGCAGATCGGTGCGCTGAGCAGCGCCATCCCCACGCTGTACAGTCTGGCACTGGATACGTATACCAGCGGCGGCAACGAGCTGGTGAGCCAGCTGGATCAGCTGAACAACAGCGAACAGGATGCCCAGCAGCAGTACAACAAAAAGCTCTCGGACTACTACACCCAGCTGAAGCAGAAGGGCGAAGCATACAACAACGCCTATGCGCAGGACTACGGGCAGTATCAGGATTATCTGAGCCAGCTGGGTACCCTGCACGATTATTACTCCGCGCAGGAACAGCAGCAGGCAGCACGCCGCCAGCAGGTGTTCAGCAATGTGATGACCGTGCTGGGTGTGCTGGGCGATGCGGTGCAGATCGTTCTCAGCGGCACCACGGGCGTTGGCTCCATGCTGAGCGGCCTGCTGAATACCGGCTACAACATCTACTCCGGCAACCGTCAGTACGAGGCAGACCGTGCGGACACTCAGTGGAACCAGCAGCTGCAGGAGCGTCAGTATCAGGACAGCCTGAACCAGCAACGCTACGAGAACGAGACGAGCGAGCGGGAGTATCAGGACAAACTCAACCAGCAGAAATTCAACAACGATGTCACAAGCCAGAAGCTGAACATCGCACTGGGCGAGTGGAACCTGAAAAAGTCCAATGCGGCGCAGAAAGCAAGCCGCGCTGGCAGCACGGCGGCAGGCAGTAAGACTGGCGGCACTGGCACGGGCAGTACGTCCTCCGGTACAGCCAACCGCAGCACGGGCACTGCCACCCGTCTGGGCAGTGACACCTCCCGGAATGTGACGGTGCCCTACATGGCCATGCTGATGCGCAGCCAGGGCAAGAGCGATACCAGCATCAGCACCGCACTGCGGCAGGATGGCTATTCCAGCGCAGAGATCGCACAGATCCTGCAGCAGATGAGGCGCTGACCGTGCGGGTAGATATCAAACAATAAAAAGCATGTGCAGAGCACACAGGAGCCGTTCCGGCCAGAGGTGTTCTGCACATGCTTTTTTAGCAGAAAATAATGGCGTGCTGTTCGAGTCCCACTGGGATACCCCACCAAATAAAAAAATCCGCTGTTTTGAACAGCGGCAGAAGGTTCCCCGGTAGACATTCCTAAGGAATGGAACCCGCAGCAGAATCTGACGGTCAGGGCCTTACGGGTTGCGTTTGCTGATTTTTCCGCAGCCCCTTGGCAGGGCTTTGAAAAATCAGAACGCGGCCCCAACAACTCCTCCCTGTTTCTGCCGCAGGCAGCGGTCGTCGTTGTTGCTGTTCAAGTCCTCTTATCCGCATAGAAGAGTGTTTCCAAAAGGACGGATGCAAAAGAAAAACGACAGCCTTTTTGAAAGCTGTCGTTTGAGAGTGCGGATAAGAGGACTTGAACCTCCACCGAGTTGCCCCGATTAGAACCTGAATCTAACGCGTCTGCCAATTCCGCCATATCCGCATATTTTGTTTTCGTTCGTGAGCTGTGTCGCTCGGAACGATAGTAATTATACCATGGAAACCGGAAATGTCAAGCGCTTTTTTCGAATTTTTTTGACAAAAATTCCGGATGAAATTTTGGCACCGGAATGAGGACGATGGGGCGAAATTTTCGGTGAAATATGATACAATAAGACCTGAGCTGTCCGGGGCCTGGGGCCCTGCGGCAAAATACGATGGAATGAGGGAACCACACATGTTCAACTTTCTGATCTTTATCATCGGGGCGGCGCTCATGCTCGGCATGGGGGTGCGCAGTGTGCTTGCGCGGCGGCGCTTGCAGACAAAAGGCGAAAAGGTCACAGCCCGCGTTGCGGGCACCGCGCAGGGCCGGGACGGTCAGGCCTATGTGCTGGAATTTGAGACGGCAGGCGGCAGCCACCGCCTCCACTATCCGAAAGCGGCCAAGGGCAAGGGCTTTGCGGCAGGGGAGACCGTTACCTTATATTATGACCCGGAAGATCCGGAGAAGATGTATGTGGAAGGCGACCGCGCCGTGCTGGGGGCCGAAGTGCTGTACTTTGCGCTGGCGGTGGTTCTGGTGCTGCTGATGGCCGGATTTGTGCGGTGAGGAGGAAATGCCATGAAACTGGAACATTTTGGGATGCCGGAACCGGGCGACTGCCGGGTGGTCTTTTCGGCCAGTGCCGAGGAGCTGGAAGCAGCGGTGCAGGCCGAGCAGGCGGCACCGGATGCGCCCAAAGAGGAAGAAGACCTGCTGACGGCAGCGGTGAACCGCGCCATTCTGGAAGGTTTTTCGCCGCTGTTTGCGCAGCTGATGGAGGAGCACCGGCTCGTCCCGGTGACGGACCCGGACTTTGAGCTGCTGGCCGTCAACCGGGCTGAAGGGTTCCGGGCGGGGGCGGAGTTTTTCTGCCTGCCGCCGCTGGAACTGGGGCGGTACACCGGCTTTGTGCAGCCCATCCGGCCCCGGCCTATCCGGAAACTGACCCTTGAACTGGAGATCAACCGCCACCACGGCGACGAGGACCGCGCCGCCGACGAGGCGGGCAAAAAAGCCCTGCGGGACCGTGTGGCACGGGAGATCTACAAGACCCGCTGCGCCCAGGCCGAGACGCTGGCTGAGCGGGAGCTGGTCTACCAGCTCGGCGGCGAGGTGAAGGGCGCGCTGCCGAAGCAATTGGTGGCGGGCAACTACTTTGCCGAGCAGCGGGAGTTCAACCTGCGGATGCAGGCGAACAACATCAACTTTGACCAATACCTGAAGGTGCAGGGCCAGACGGTGGAACAGTTCCGGGCGGAGCTTCACGCTCAGGCGGAACAGAAACTGCGGGGGCGTCTGGGGCTTCTGCTGGTCGCCGAAACGGAACATCTCTGGCCCACAGAGGCCGAGGTGCAGGCTGCGCTGGAGGGCTGGAACGGGGAGCGGACCTTCCCGTCCAACGACAAGCGAAAGCTGCGGCAGGGCATTGCCAGCCAGCGCGCAGCTGCCTTTGTGCGGGCGCACTCCACGCTGACCCCGCCGCCGGAGGAGCCAGTGGTGGTCGAGACGGTCTGAAACGACGGGCGGCAGGATTCTGGCAAACAAAAATGGGATGCTTGTTTCAAGCATCCCATTTTTTGTTTGTGCCGGTCAGGTCTCCACGCCCTCGAACTGGCTGTTGTAGAGCTTGGCGTAGAAGCCGCCCTGGGCCAGCAGTTCGTCGTGATTGCCCTGCTCCACGATGTGGCCGTCCTTCATCACAAGGATGACGTCGGCTTCGCGGATGGTGGACAGGCGGTGGGCCACGATGAAACTCGTGCGGCCCTGCATCATCCGGGCGAACGCGGCCTGGATGCGCACCTCGGTGCGGGTGTCGATGGAGGAGGTGGCCTCGTCCAGAATCAGCATGGGCGGCAGGCAGAGCATGACGCGGGCGATGCAGAGCAGCTGCTTCTGGCCCTGGCTGATGTTGCCGCCGTCCTCCGCGATGACGGTATCGTAACCGTCCGGCAGGCGGCGGATGAAGCTGTCGGCGTGGGCTGCCTTGGCCGCGGCAACGATCTCTTCGTCGGTGGCGTCGGGCTTGCCGTAGGCGATGTTCTCGCGGACGGTGCCGGCGCGCAGCCAGGTGTCCTGCAGCACCATGCCGTAGCTGCCGCGCAGGGAAGCGCGGGTCACGTTCCGGATGTCGTCGCCGGAGACGGTGATGGAGCCGCTGTTGACATCATAGAACCGCATGAGCAGGTTGATGAGGGTGGTCTTGCCGCAGCCGGTGGGGCCGACGATGGCAATGCGCTGGCCGGGCTTGACGTCCAGGTTCAGGCCCTCGATGAGGGGGCGGTCCGGCAGGTAGCGGAAGGAGACGTCCTTCAGCTCCACATGGCCGTCCGGCTGCAGCACCCTGGCGTGTTCGGCTTCGGGCACCTGGTCGTCGGCGTCCAGCAGCTCAAAGACGCGGGCCGCGCAGGCCAGTGCGTTCTGCAGCTCGGTGACGACGCCGGAGATCTCGTTGAAGGGCTTGGTGTACTGGTTGGCGTAGTTGAGGAAGATGCTCAGCTGACCGATGGTGATGCCGCCCGCCACAGCATAGATCGCACCCACCAGACCGACGCCTGCATAGACGATGTTGTTGACGAAGCGGGTGGCGGGGTTGGTCATGCTGGAGAAGAAGATGGCCTTCAGGCTGACATCCTGCAGCTGCGTGTTCACCTCGTCAAAGGAGGCAAGGCTCTCGGCCTCGTGGCCGAAGGCCTGCACGACCTTCTGGCCTTCGATCATCTCGTTGACCAGAGCGGTCTGCTCACCGCGCACGGTGCTCTGCCCCTGAAAATACTTGTAGCTGCGCTTGGCCAGGAAGCTGGCTACCACCAGGCTCAGCGGGGTGATGCAGACGACCACCAGCGTGATGGGGACATTCTCCCACAGCATGAACAGCAGGGTGCCGAAGATGGTCAGCAGGCCGGAGAACAGCTGGGTGAAGCCCATCAGCAGGCCGTCGGCGAAGGTGTCCACATCGGCGATCATCCGGCTGACGATGTCGCCGGAGGGGTGGCTGTCGAGGTAGGAGAGGGGGAGGGTCTGGATCTTCCGCAGGGCGGCATTGCGCAGGTCGCGGCTGACGGAGAAGGTGATGCGGTTGTTGCAGACGCTCAGCAGCCACTGCGCAAAGGCTGCGAGGATGGCTACGGCCACGATCTGCAGGATGATCTGCATCACACCGGCAAAGTCCACGCGGCCCTTGCCGAGCATCAGGTCGATGGCGCTGCCGCAGAGGATGGGGATATACAGCTGGGCGGCCACGCTCACGGCGGCCACGATGAGGCTGCACCCCACGAAAAAGCGGTAGGGGCGGATCTTTTCCAGCACCCGGCGGAGCGTTGCCTTGCGCTGTTCCGGGGTCAGGCTGCTCTTTGCTTTTGCACTCATTTCTGCGCATCCCCTTTCTTGAACTGGCTGGCATAGATCTCCTCATAGACCGGGCAGGAGGCCAGCAGGTCGGCGTGTTTGCCGAGGCCGACGAGTTTGCCGTCGTCCAGAACGAGGATCTGGTCGGCGTGCTGCAGGCTGGCGGCGCGCTGGCTGACGATGAAGACGGTCAGGCTGCCGGGCAGAGCCGCCAGCGCCTTGCGCAGGGCGGCGTCGGTGGCGTAGTCCAGAGCGCTGGCACTGTCGTCCAGAATGAGGATGTCGGGCTTGCCCACCAGTGCGCGGGCAATGGTCAGGCGCTGCTTCTGGCCGCCGGAGAGGTTCCGGCCGCCCTGCTCCACCGGCTCGTCCAGCCCAAGGGGCTTCGCCTTGACGAATTCTGCGGCCTGTGCCGTTTCCAGTGCGGCCCACAGGTCGGCATCCGAGGCATTCTTGTTGCCCCAGAGCAGGTTCGAGCGGATGGTGCCGCCGAAGAGCTGCGCTTTCTGCATGACGACGCTGACACTGCCGCGCAGAACGTCCCGCGGGTATGCCTGCGCCGGACGGCCCAGGATCTCAACCGAACCCTCGGTGGCATCGTAGAAGCGGGGGATGAGGTTGATGAGGCTGGATTTGCCGCTGCCCGTGCCGCCGATGACGCCGATGGTCTGGCCGCGTTTGGCTGTGAAGCTGATGTCCGACAGGCTGGGGGCACCGGCACCGGCGTAGGTCAGGCTGACATGGTCGAACCGGACGGCGTCGGCGGCCTTGCCGGCCTCCACGGCATCCGGAAGGGCAGCGGGGAACGCCATCCCCGGTTCCGTGTCCAGCACGGCCTGCACACGGCTGGCGCAGGCCAGCGCCTTGCTGATCTGCACGATGAGGTTGGCCAGCTTGACCAGCTCGACCAGAATCTGGTTCATGTAGTTGACCAGCGCGATGACATCACCGGCTGCCATGCCGCCGATGTTGATCTCGATGCTGCCCACATACAGCAGAGCCACGATGGCCAGGTTGATGATCACGTAGGTCAGCGGGCTCATCAGGGAGGAGAGATGGCCGACGTGGAGCTGCATTTTGGTCAGCAGGTCGTTGGCGGACTCGAAGCGGTCGATCTCGCTCTTCTCCTTGTCGAAGGCGCGGACGACGCGAACGCCGGTCAGATTCTCGCGGGTCAGGCCCAGCACCCGGTCCAGACGGGTCTGGGCGGTCTTATACAGCGGGTTGGTCAGGACCATGATGCCGAAGACCACGATGGACAGCAGCGGGATGGCCACCACGAAGATCCATGCGGCCCGCGCATTGACCGTGAAGGCCATGACCATGGCACCGACCACCACGAATGGGCTGCGCAGGAACAGGCGGAGGAAGAGGTTCAGGCCGCTCTGCACCTGATTGATGTCGCTGGTCATGCGGGTGATGAGGGTGCTGGTGCCCAGCGTATCCATCTCGGTGAAGCCGAGCTTCTGGATGTGCTCAAACAGCGCATGGCGCAGCGAGGTGGAGTAGCCCACAGCGGCCTTGGCGGAGAAATACTGGGCCGTCAGGCTGCAGGTCAGGCCGATGACGGCGAGCAACAGCAGGATGCCGCACCGCGCAAGGATATAATGCAGGTCGTGCGCCGCAATGCCGATAATTATGAAATAGGTCGTGCGGTAGGAAATTATATCGCATCAAGTCTGAAAGGGAAAGGGAATGTAGTGGAGCTTACCGGACTGGGTGGTTCCACCCCTGCCATGGAACGCCATCAGGGATTTATGGCTGCTATCAGCAATTATCCGGATATCAAACTGATTGATAAAGCGGATGCTGCCTGGGAACGTGAACCGGCAGAAGTGGAAATGGATAGTATGCTTCGCCGTCATCCGAAGATTGATGCGGTATATGCACATAACGACCGTATCGCTCCGGGAGCCTATCAAGCTGCGAAGAAAGCCGGACGTGAAAAGGAAATGATTTTTGTTGGCATTGATGCCCTGCCCGGCAAAGGAAACGGGCTTGAATTGGTGCTTGACAATGTGCTGGATGCAACTTTTATTTATCCGACTAATGGGGACAAAGTGATGCAACTGGCCATGAATATTCTTGAGAAGAAGTCTTATCCTCGCGAAACGGTCATGAATACTGCCGTTGTAGACCGCACGAACGCGCACGTTATGCAACTTCAGACTACCCATATCTCGGAACTGGATCAGAAGATTGAAACATTGAACGGACGTATCGGTGGGTATCTGTCGCGTGTAGCTACACAACAGGTCGTGATGTATGGCGGCTTGGTTATTCTTTTATTAGTAGCGGGATTGTTGTTGGTAGTCTATAAATCCCTCCGTTCCAAGAATCGCCTGAATAAAGAGTTGTCCGAACAGAAGAAACAAGTAGAGCAACAGCGCGATAAACTCGAAGAGCAACGGGATATTCTTGAAGAACAGCGTGACAAACTCGAAGAACAGCGGGATCAGCTTATCCAGCTTTCTCATCAACTGGAAGAAGCGACTCATGCCAAGCTGGTTTTCTTCACAAATATATCTCACGATTTTCGTACTCCACTGACATTAGTTGCCGACCCGGTAGAGCATTTACTGGCTG
>ENA-UEOR01002147-UEOR01002147.1-human-gut-metagenome-genome-assembly--contig:-NODE-2147-length-11000-cov-28.014556_pt1 | contig 11000 bp, 7 predicted proteins | sample MGYA00242887_ERZ507890 | MGnify/ENA primary metagenome ERZ507890 (study PRJEB26167, sample SAMN06115431) | human gut metagenome | host: Homo sapiens | place: China:Guizhou | collected 2014-10-21...
ACATAAGGGTCGGTCATACGGCCGTAATACAGCTCGTTGTCCTTGCGGACGAGGGGCTTGCCTTTATAAGTCAGTTTGGGTGTAAATGGCATCGTGAAAGCCTCCCTATCGTTTAGATTCACTTTAGTATATCACACATCCGGGGGTGGATGCAAGCCGGAGAGGCACTTCGCCCGCACTTTTTTGGCGCGGGAAGTTTTTCCTTGACAAAGGGCGTCCGGGTGTGTTATCATTCGGTCAGAAGAGGTTTTTGCTGCTGACGGAACGTTGTGGAGCACCACAGTGCAGCAGAGACCGGGTTTGATGTCAATGCCGACCGTCTGGGCAGCCTTGCGCAATTGCTGTGCAAAGCTGCCCTTTTTGTTTTGAAGGAGGATGTTCCATGAAGTCTGATATCGAGATCGCACAGGAAGCCCGCATGAAGCCCATTGCCGAGATCGCCGCCTCGCTCGGCCTTGCCGACGAGGATGTGATCCCCTACGGCCGCTACAAGGCCAAGATCAACCACCGCCTCATCCACAAGGCTGGCAAGCAGGGCAAGCTGGTCCTGGTCACGGCCATCAGCCCCACCCCGGCGGGCGAGGGCAAGACCACCACCAGCGTGGGCCTGGCCGACGCCATGAACGCGCTGGGCAAAAAGACCATGCTCTGCCTGCGTGAGCCTTCGCTCGGCCCCGTGTTCGGCGTCAAGGGCGGCGCAGCCGGCGGCGGCTATGCACAGGTGGTCCCGATGGAGGACATCAACCTCCACTTCACCGGCGACCTCCACGCCATCGGCGCGGCCAACAACCTGCTGGCCGCCATGATCGACAACAGCATCCAGCAGGGCAACCCGCTGAACATCGACCCCCGCCGCATCACCTGGAAGCGCTGCATGGACATGAACGACCGCCAGCTCCGCTTCATCGTGGACGGCCTGGGCGGCAAGGTCAACGGCACCCCGCGTGAGGACGGCTTTGATATCACCGTCGCCAGCGAGGTCATGGCCATCTTCTGCCTGGCCACCAGCATCTCCGACCTGAAGGAGCGGCTGGCCAAAATCGTCTGCGCCTACACCTACGATGGCAAGCCCGTCACGGCGGGCGAGATCGGCGCCGCCGGTGCCATGACCGCCCTGCTGAAGGATGCGCTGGACCCGAACCTCGTCCAGACGCTGGAAAACAACCCCGCCATCATCCACGGCGGCCCCTTTGCCAACATCGCCCACGGCTGCAACAGCGTCATGGCCACCAAGCTCAGCCTCTCGCTGGCCGATTATGTCATCACCGAGGCCGGTTTCGGTGCCGACCTGGGCGCAGAAAAGTTCCTGGACATCAAGTGCCGCTATGCGGGCATCGCACCCAGCGCCTGTGTGCTGGTGGCGACCGTCCGCGCCCTCAAGAGCCACGGCGGCGTTGCCAAGGCTGACCTGAACCAGCCCAACCTCGAAGCCGTCAAGGCCGGTGCGGCCAACCTCGTCCGCCACATCGACAACCTGAAGAACGGCTTCGGCCTGCCGGTGGTGGTCGCCATCAATGCGTTCCCGACCGACACCCCCGAAGAGCAGGCGTATGTGGAGCAGGTCTGCGCCGAGCAGGGCGTGCCCTGTGTGCTGAGCGAGGTCTTCGCCAAGGGCGGCGAGGGCGGCAAGGCACTGGCCGAGAAGGTGCTGGAGATCCTGGAAGACCGCCCCATCCAGTATGTCTACCCGCTGGATATGCCCCTCAAGGACAAGGTGAAGGCCATTGCCAAGAAAATCTACCGTGCCGACGACGTGAACTTCAGCGCCGCCGCCAGCAAGACGCTGGCCGAGCTCACCGAGCTGGGCTATGGCAACCTGCCCGTCTGCATCGCCAAGACCCAGTACAGCTTCAGCGATAACGCCAAGCTCCTGGCTGCGCCCACCGGCTTCACGATGGAGGTGCGCGAGGTCCGCCTTGCTGCCGGTGCCGGATTCGTGGTGGTCATCTGCGGCAACATCATGACCATGCCCGGCCTGCCCAAGAAGCCCGCCGCCGTCAACATCGACGTCGATGCCGATGGCAAGATCACAGGGCTGTTCTGATTTTACACAAAAAGGAAGGCTCCCTCGACAACAGCCGGGGGAGCCTTCCTTTTTTGTAATCGTATCATGCCGCAGCGGAGGTCACGCCGGGGTTGATGGTGTGGGTGCGGAGGTAATCGACCCAGGCGGTGTAGCCTTCGGGCTTGACGTGGTAGCCGTCGTTCTGGGCATATTCGGCCTTCAGGTCACCGTTCTCGTCGGCCAGGGCCTCCCACAGGTTGAGGAAGGCGCAGCCTTTTTCGAGCGCGATGGCGGAAAGCTCGTCGTTGATCTCGCACAGGCGCTCTTTGTAGAGGCCGGGGTGAGAGGCCCGGACTTCCGGCCGCACCGGCGTGATGGACTGGACGTAGATCTGCGTGTTGGGCAGGGCCTGTGCGATCATGTCCAGCATGAGGCGGTAGTAGGTGAGGAAGCTGGAATAATCGCCGTCCCGGTTGAGCACATTGGTGCCGAGCAGGATGTAGAGCACCTTTGGCTGCTGGGCCGTCAGCACCTCCATCGGGATCTCCTGGACGCCGTCCCGGCGGGTGCAGGTGGTGCTGTTGACCACGGCGTTGGGGCCGATGCCTTTATAGGCGCAGAAGGAGGCTTCCGGCAGGCCGGTGCTGTAGATCTGCATCCCCTGCGTCAGGCTGTCGCCCAGAAAACAGGCGTCGTTGAAATAGCTGCGGTCCACGGCCGGGCTTTCGGCCAGCGCGGCCAGACGGAAATCCATAGCGGTGGTGCCGTCGGCGCTGAGCTGTACCGCCAGCCGCCGGGCGGGCGTGTAGTTGACGGTGTTCCACTCGCTGCCCTGCAGCTCCTGCTGGAAGATGGTCGGCCCCTGCACGGTGGCGGGGGATTGCTCCCGGTGGAGCCGTTTCCACAGTGTACCCACAACGCCCACCAGCACCAGCAGGAAGAGCAGCCCTGCAACGGAGAAGGTCCGGAACCAGCGCTTGCGGAGGATTCGGCGGCGGTATTCCTGATAATCGGCCATAAAACACCCTGCTTTCTGTAGCTCATTTTCTTCATTATACAGCATGGCAGGCCCCGGCGCAAGCCATGCCGCAAATCCTTTGCGTTAGGGCAGGGTTTGTGCTATAATTATTCTGGTTTATTATGAGAAAACGTCGGTTCAGGGCGGAACGCTCTGCCGACGGCAAGCAAAGAAAGCAGGAATCGAATCTTATGCTGCAAAATCCTGAATTGCATTATCTGGACAACGCCGCCACCACCATCGTGGCCCCGGACGTGGCGGATGTCATCGACAGGGCCATGCGGGAGCACTGGGCGAATCCGTCGTCCCTGTACGCCCCCGGTGCCCGGAGCGAAGAAGCCCTGAACGCGGCCCGCGCCGTGGTGGCACGGAGCCTGGGCTGCAAATCGCGGGAGCTGTACTTCACTTCCTGCGGCAGCGAGGGCAACAACATGGCCCTGCTGGGCGCGGCGCTGACCCGGAAGTTCGGCAAGGGCATCGTGGTGTCCGGTTTTGAACACCCCAGTGTGCAAAAGCCGCTGGAACGTCTGGCCGCGATGGGCTATGACGTCACGGTCGTGGCTCCCCGCCCGGACGGTACGCTGGACATTGACGAGATGCTGTCGCATGTGGACCGGAACACCATCCTCGTGGCCTGCATGATGGTCAACAACGAGATCGGCACCCGGAACGAGGTCGAGCGCCTGGCCGCCGAGGTCAAGCGGAAGAACAGCCGCACCCTCGTCCATGTGGACGCGGTGCAGGCGTGGATGCGGGTCCCCATCAAGCTGGCCAACATCGACACGCTGGCGGTGAGCGGCCACAAGATCCACGCGCCTAAAGGCGTGGGGGCGCTCTACCTCAGCGACAGTCTGGCACAGGCGTTCCAGCCGCCCTACCTTGGCGGCGAGCAGGAGCGTGAGAAGCGCCCCGGCACCGAGAACCTGCCCTACGCGGTGGGTCTGGCCGCTGCGGTCAGCCGCCTTTCGAAGAACATGAAGAGCCGGGACACCGCCGTCCGCGCCCTGAACCAGCAGCTGCGCGAGGGGCTGAAAGCCTTCCCCGAAGTGGAGATCAACAGCCCGGACAGCGCCGTGCCGGAGGTGCTGAACTTCAGCGAGAACAGCATCAAGAGCGAGACGATGCTGGCGTTTCTGGCGGAGGAGCAGATCTATGTTTCGTCGGCCAGTGCCTGCGGGCGGGGCCAGCCCAGCCACACGCTGGCGGCCATGGGCCGCAGCCCGCTGGCCATCGACACGGCCATCCGGGTGTCCTTCTGTGCAGACAACACCCCCGAAGATGTGGATGCCTTCCTGAACCGCTTTGAGGACGGCATGAAGCATTTGCAGCGGATCAAACGATAAACCGATGCTCTGTACAACCTCTCCGTCAATGCTACGCATTGCCACCTCTCCTGGTAGGAGAGGCTTTGGCAGTCCTTGCAACGTCTCTGGTTTCGCCAGAGGCTCCCCTACTAGGGGAGCTGTCGAGCGCAAGCGAGACGGAGAGGTTGTACGAAGGATGAAGTTACAATAAAGGAGAAACTCTATGCGTGAGATCATTATGGGCTATCAGGGCGAGATGTCCCTGAAGGGCCTCAACCGCAACCAGTTCGAGTCGGCCATGATGAAGATCCTGCGGTACCGGCTCAAGACCGTGGGCAGATTCAAGGTCTACTGCACCCAGTCTACCTTTTATATGGAGCCGGAGGAAGAGGACATCGACATGGACCTCGCTTTCGACCGGGTGCGCACCGTCTTTGGTCTGGCTGCACTGAGCCGCGCGGTGGTCTGCGAGAAGGACTTTGACACCATCTGCCAGACCGCTGAGGACTATCTCGGCGGCAGCCTGCACGGCATCAGGACCTTCAAGGTGGAGGCCCGCCGCTCGGATAAGACCTACCCCATGACCAGCCCCGAACTGATGCGGGAACTGGGCGCGTATCTGCTGGGCAAACACAACTACCTCAAGGTGGATGTCCACAACCCACAGTTCAAGGTCATCGTGGAGATCCGCGATTACGGTGCCTACATCCACGGCCCGAAGATCCCCGGCGAGGGCGGTCTGCCCGTGGGGACCTCTGGCCGCGCCCTGAACATGCTCTCCGGCGGCATCGACAGCCCGGTGGCTGCGTACCGGATGGCAAAGCGCGGTCTGGCGCTGGACCACATCCATTTTGCATCCCCTCCGTATACTTCGGAGCGTGCAAAACTCAAAGTTAAGGCACTGGCCCAGAAGATCACGCCCTACACCGGCAGCACCAACCTCTTCGTGGTGCCCTACACCCGGCCGCAGGAGTACATCCGGGACAACGCCCCCGATGTGCTGTTCACGGTGCTGATGCGCCGCAGTATGATGCGCATCGCCAACAGCATCGCCCAAAAGCAGGGCAGCGAGGCCCTCATCACCGGCGAGAGCCTGGCGCAGGTGGCCAGCCAGACCGTCAAGGCGCTGCAATGCACCGATGCGGCCCAGGACCTGCCCATCCTCCGCCCCCTCATCGGCATGGACAAGACCGAGATCATCGAGACCTCCCGCCACATCGGCACGTTTGAGACCAGCATCCTGCCCTATGAGGACTGCTGCACCATCTTCACTCCGCCGCACCCGAAGATCCGCCCGGAGCTGGACGAGATCCTGACCGCCGAAGCCGCCATGCCGGGTCTGGCTGCACTGGAAGCCGAAGCGGCAGAGAACACCGAGCGCATCCGCATCCGGATCACCGACGAGATCGAGTTTGAGGGGTGATGCCGCATGACCGCAGAGATCATCAGTGTGGGCACCGAGCTGCTGCTCGGCAACATCCTGAATACCAACGCCCAGTATCTGAGCCGGGAACTGGCCGACCTGGGCATCACCGTGCAGCGGGAGAGCACCATTGGCGACAACCAGGGCCGTCTGGCGGACTTTGTCAATGAGGCCAAGGCCCGGTGTGACCTGCTGGTCTTCACCGGAGGCTTAGGCCCCACAGCAGACGACCTGACCAAGGAGACGGTGGCGGCCTGCTACGGCGATACGCTGGCCTTTGACGAAGAAGAGTGGGCGAAGATCACCCGCTACTTTGCCCGCTCCGGCCGCGAGACGACCCCCAACAACCGCAAGCAGGCCATGGTGCCCGTGCACGGGCGGAAGATCGTCAACCACCACGGCACCGCCCCCGGCGCCTGGTTCGAGCAGGACGGTCGCTGCGCCGTTCTGATGCCGGGCGTCCCCAGCGAGATGAAGGCCATGTGGACGGAGAGCATCCGCCCGCTGCTGCTGGAACGCCAGAACTGCACCCTGCACTCCATCACCCTGCGGGTGCTGGGCGGCGAGAGCAATCTGGAATATCAGGTGCGGGACCTGCTGGACCATGCCAACCCCACCGCCGCCATCTACTGCAAGACCGGCGAATGCGAGATCCGCATCACGGCCCGTGCCGCCTCCGACGAGGACGGCGAAAAAATGTGCCGCGCATACGCCAGGAAGTTCTACGATCTGCTGGGCGATGCGGTGTATGATGAGGATGTGGCCGGGCTGGAAGAGACGGTGGTGCGCACCCTGAAGGAAAAGGGGCTCACCGTCTCCACCGCCGAGAGCTGCACCGGCGGCATGATCGCAGAGCGCATCACCGCAGTGTCAGGCTCCAGCGAGGTGTTCGGCTACGGCTTTGTGACCTATTGGGAGCAGGCGAAGGCGAAGCTCGTCGGCGTGGACCCGGACGTCATCGCACGATACAATGTGGTGTCGGCCCCGGTGGCCGCGCAGATGGCGCTGGGCGCGGCGAAGGCGTCCGGCTCGGACATCGCCGTCAGCGTGACCGGCGTAGCAGGCCCCACCGGCGGCGATGCCGTCCGCCCGGTGGGCACCGTCTATCTGGGGGCGGCCCGCGGCGAGACCGTGTATGTGAAGAAACTCTTCGTCTCCCGCCCGGACCGCGCACTGGTCCGCGCCCGCGCTGCGCAGGCTGCACTGGAACTGGTGCTGCGTCTGGCGCAGGGCAGGACCCCCGCAGGCACAAAGCCCCTGACCGCAGCCCAGCAGCACGACACGGCCGTGCTCGATGCGCTGGACGCGGCATTCTTGAGCGAATAACACGCAGGGGTGAGTAGCATTGACAGAGGAGAAGAAGGCCGAATGTGTGCTGCGGCTGTTCGGAGTGCCGGACGCCGCCGTGAAAGAGGCAGCGGGCGGGTTTTCGCCCCAGTGGAAGGCGGAGGCCCGCTGGAAGAGCCGGGGCGCGGAGACTTTGGTGGCGCTTTCGGCCCAGAACCCGGCGGGCCTGAAAAAGGCCGCGCAGGCGCTGCGGGAGAAGTTTTCCGCCGACCTGTACGGGGCCGGGGAGACCACGCTGGCCGAGGCCGCCGTGCAGGAACTGGAACGGCACGACCGACTCCTCATCTGTTCGGATGCTGCCGCCGGGACCCTTCTGGAGGCCCGGCTGGAGACCATCGCCGGGGCGGAACGGGTCTTTGACTTCGGGGCGCTGAGCTATGCCCATCCCAAGACCGGGGCAAAGATCGAGCAGCAGGCGGCAGCGCATCTGCCCGCCGACACCGCCGACCCGGTGCGCCGTGCGCTGGCAAAAGCGCAGGCGGCCCGCCGGGTGGTGGGCTGTGACCTTGCCGCCGGGTGCGCCGAGCGGGAAGGGGACTGCGTACTGGTGCTCAGCTGCAAAAAAGGCTGCTGGCTGCGCACGGTCCCGCTGGCGGACAGGCCTGCCCTCTGGCTGCTGGACATGATCCGCCGCGCAGCCTGCGACCTGCCGCAGGCCGCAGGCACCGGCTTTCTGCCTGCCCGCAAGGCCGCCCGGACGGCCCAGCCGGAGGCGGCCCCGCCTGCCCGCAGGCCCCGCCGCGCCCGGCGGGTGCTGGTGGTTCTGCTGGTGCTGGCCGTGCTGGCCGCGCTCTGCACCGTCGGGGCATGGGTGTACACGGGCGGCAATTTCTACGCGCTGCCCCAGCGCCTGCGCTCCCTCTGGGCCGACGGCCTGCCGCATTCGGGGGCATTGCTATTGTAATAAAAGGCTGCTGGATCCTCCTTCCGTCACGGCTTCGCCGTGCCAGCTCCCTCCAAGAGGGAGCCTTGACGTGCCGGAACGCTGTGAAAGCCTCCCTCGTTGAGGGAGGTGGCATCGCGCCAGCGATGACGAAGGGAGTTTTCAGCGGCCTTTTTGTTGATTTTACAGAAAATTCATTGGAAAATGGCCCAAAACGAGGCCTGTGGGTTTGACGGGTTTTCTGCTTTGGTGTATCATATAACTGTATGATGAACTCCCCCTGCCGGGCGGTCTCCGCCCAGATTTCAATAGATGAGGTGTAAGAATGTCCCTAGCTGAAAAGATCTTCGGTACCTTCTCGGACCGGGAGCTGAAAAAGATCAACCCGATCACCAAAAAGGTGCTGGCCCTGGAACCCAAATACCAGGCACTGTCCGATGCTGACCTGCAGGCCCAGACCCCCGCACTGAAGGCGCGTCTGGCCGGCGGCGAGACGCTGGACGATATCCTGCCCGATGCCTTTGCCGTCTGCCGCGAGGCTGCCTGGCGTGTGCTGGGCATGAAGCACTTCCCGGTGCAGGTCACCGGCGGCATCGCCCTGCATCGCGGCGCCATCGCTGAGATGCAGACCGGTGAAGGCAAGACCCTTGTGGCCACCCTGCCCGCCTACCTGAACGCCCTGACCGGCGAAGGCGTCCACATCGTCACCGTCAACGACTATCTGGCCAAGCGCGACAGCGAGTGGATGGGCAAGCTCTACCGCTGGCTGGGCCTGTCCGTCGGCCTCATCGTGCAGGGGATCGACGGCGACAGCCGCCGCCGTGCCTACAATGCCGATATCACCTACGGCACCAACAACGAGTTCGGCTTCGACTACCTGCGCGACAACATGGTGACCTATAAGGACAACATGGTCCAGCGCGGCCACACCTACGCCATCGTCGATGAGGTGGACTCCATCCTCATCGACGAAGCCCGCACCCCGCTCATCATCTCCGGCCGCGGCGAGGATTCGTCCAGCCTGTACACGCAGGTGGACCGTTTCGTCCGCACCCTGCGCAAGAGCGTGGTGGTCGAGCTGGAAGACAAGGTGGAGACCGACGAGCAGACCGACGGCGATTACGTTGTGGACGAAAAGCACAAGACCTGCACCCTGACCGCTAGAGGCATCAAAAAAGCCGAGGAATACTTCAAGATCGAGAACCTGGCCGCTGCCGAGAACATGACGCTGGCCCACCACATCGACCAGGCCATCAAGGCCTACGGTGTCATGAAAAAGGACATCGACTATGTGGTCAAGAACGGCGAGGTCATCATCGTCGATGAGTTCACGGGCCGCCTGATGATCGGCCGCCGCTACAACGAGGGCCTGCATCAGGCCATCGAGGCCAAAGAGGGCGTGAAGATCGCCGCCGAGAGCAAGACGCTGGCGACCATCACCTTCCAGAACTATTTCCGCATGTACAAGAAGCTGGCCGGTATGACCGGCACGGCCAAGACCGAGGCCACCGAGTTCACCGAGATCTACGGCCTGAACATCGTTACCGTGCCCACCAACCGCCCCAACATCCGCAAGGATTATCCCGATGCGGTCTACAAGACCGTCAACGGCAAATACCGCGCCGTCATCGAGCAGGTGATGGAGTGCCACAAAAACGGCCAGCCCGTTCTGGTGGGCACCGTCAGTGTGGAAAAGAGCGAGACGCTGGCCAAGATGCTGCAAAAACACACCCGCGATTTCAACGTGCTGAACGCGAAGAACCACGAGCGCGAGGCCGAGATCGTGGCGCAGGCCGGTAAAAAGGGTGCCATCACCATCGCCACCAACATGGCAGGCCGCGGCACCGATATCATGCTGGGCGGCAACGTGACCTATATGGCAAAGGCCACCCTGCGCAAAGAGCTGACCCGCCAGATGAATGCCGACCTGGAAGTGCTGAAGGACGAATACGAGCACGCCAAAGCCCGTGCCAAGGCACAGGGCCTGCCCATCCCCCCTGCCCCGGACACAGCCTATGAAGCAAAAGTTGAAATGCTGATGACCGAGTGCGACGGCCATGCCGACACCCAGGATGCTGATATTCTGGCTGCCCGCAAGCGCTTTGACGAGCTGGTTGCAGAATATGAACCGGAAGTCAAGCGCGAAGCCGAGGCTGTGCGCGAAGCTGGCGGCCTGTTCATCATTGGCACTGAACGCCACGAAAGCCGCCGTATTGATAACCAGCTGCGCGGCCGTGCCGGCCGTCAGGGCGACCCCGGTGCATCCCGTTTCTTCCTGAGCCTGGAAGATGACCTGATGCGCATTTTCGGCGGTGAGCGCGTGCAGGGCCTGATGGATACCCTGGGCCTGGACGAGGACATGCCCATCGAGAACAAGCTGATCACCAACACGATCGAGAGCGCCCAGAAAAAGCTGGAAGCTTCCAACTTTGCCATCCGTAAGCAGGTGCTGCAGTATGACGATGTCATGAACCAGCAGCGCGAGATCATCTACAAGCAGCGTCAGATGGTGCTGGACGGCGAGGATATCTCCGACAAGCTGCACGAGATGATGAAGCAGTCCATCGACGAGACCTGCGAGTCCTTCCTGAGCGGCGAAACCGCCGACGATTGGGATTTTGCCGCCCTGCGCCGCCACTACCTGAACTGGCTGTGCCTGCCCACTGATTTCAACTACACTGCCGAGCAGCTGAATGATCTGAAGCGCGAGGATGTTGCCAAGGTGCTGTATGAGCGCGGCATGAGCATTCTGGAAAGCAAGGAGCAGAAGTACGGTGCCCCCATGATGCGCGAACTGGAGCGTATCTGCCTGCTGCGCAATGTTGACTCCAAGTGGATGGAGCACATTGACAACATGGACCAGCTGAAGCAGGGCATGAGCCTGCGCGGTTACGGCCAACGCGACCCCATTGTGGAATACCGCATTGAAGGCTTTGCCATGTTTGACGAAATAATCGCGTGCTGACGACCGTCGGCACCGGCAAGGAGCCTGACGCGCGGTCAGACGTTGAGCTGGTTAG
>ENA-UEOR01002156-UEOR01002156.1-human-gut-metagenome-genome-assembly--contig:-NODE-2156-length-10967-cov-24.906244_pt1 | contig 10967 bp, 6 predicted proteins | sample MGYA00242887_ERZ507890 | MGnify/ENA primary metagenome ERZ507890 (study PRJEB26167, sample SAMN06115431) | human gut metagenome | host: Homo sapiens | place: China:Guizhou | collected 2014-10-21...
TTGGCAGGGAAATTCACAAGATTTGTGTGATTGCTTGCGTTAAGCTCTCCGTAAGCTTTGCCGCAAAGCTCGCATATTGCTTTTTCGGCGCAGGTTGCTTTTCCGCCGGAGCAGTTTTTGGTTTTACAGCTGTTGCAGCCGTCTGCCGTGCATTTACGGGTATGCGTACCGTCGCCGTTCGATTTCCATTCGCCGAAGGTGTGCCCGTCGTTGACCGTTACAGTCATTTCGGCGGTGTTGCCCGCCTTGTCGGTGACAACGATTCTCTGTTCGCCGTTTGCTGGAGCGAGGGTAAAGCTGCCTTCTTCGTCAAGCTCGACCTCTGTTCCGTTTACGGTGACGGTATCTACATATTTCTCGTCAACGGTGACCGTTTGTGCTTCACAATAGGTCTTGCCGTTTTCAATGCCGGTGATTACAGGCCGAACATTGTCAAGCGTTATGCGGTCGGAACGAAGATATGTTATGTTCAGGCTCTCATCAACGAGCATGGCATAAATAATATATTCTCCGTTGGGATCTATGCAAAACGGTTCATCGTATGCATAGTACACAAGAGAGCCCAGCTCCGCCTCGGAGAGATCCTGATCCGTTACAAAATAGGAAATAAACACGGCTCCGCTGTTGTCGGCGGCATTTATCGTTACCTCCTGCGTATCCTTAAAGAATAAGCCGAAAGTAAGCTTATTTAAAAAGCTTTGCCATTTATTTGTGCCTATGATAATCTCGCCGGTCGGCTTTTCCGTGTCTTTCCACTGCGCGGTAATTGTGATGTTTTCTGCAGGCATAGTTGCGGGGATCGATTTATCCCAGCCTACAAAGTTGTAACCCTCTCTCGTCGGGGCGGCAGGGGAGGCGATCTGCGTGCCGTAATCCTGCGTGATGGGTGCGATTTCAGTGCCGCCTGCGGTGTCGAAGGTGATGGTGTATTTATTGATTTTCCACTGTGCCGTGACCGTCATATTCTCGGCAGGCATGGTCGTGGGGATCGATTTATCCCAGCCTACAAATGTGTAACCTTCTCTCGTCGGGGCGGCAGGTGCGGTAATCGCCGTGCCGTAACCCTGCGTAATCGGAGCGATTTCAGTGCCGCCTGCGGTGTCAAAGGTCACTGTGTAGGTGTTCGCTATCCATTTTGCATACAATGTTATGTTATCGGTGACTTTATCGCTTGCATAATCCCACGCCGTGCCGTCGGCCTTGTTCCAGCCACCGAAGGTATAGCCCGGTGTGGCGGTGGGGTCGTCGGGACGCGTCGCGAGAGTGCCGGAGGGCAGAACCTGCTTTGCGTGTTCACTGTCGCCGTCCTTGTAGGTCACGATGACGCCGGTCGTATTGCCGTAAATATCCAGACCGCCGTAGAAGAGGCCCCAGTCAACATGGCTTGGATTTACACTGGAAGTTCCGCCGATCACCGTCTTGCCTTTGAAGGCGGTAATACCGTTATCTTCTGCAAGACAGGTGATCTTACTTGACTGATTTAGGTGAACCCCACCGTATACCTCGCCGCCGTTGGCGTAAATTGTGGTCATATACGCAGCATTGATATCGTATCTGCCGTTGTTTTTGATCAGGCCGCCGGTCAACGTGATCACGCCGGTTGTATCTGCGTTCGCCATCGGACCAAAAGCGTATATGCCGCCGTGAAAGGCCTCTCCGGTCGTTAATCTGTTTGGTGTTGAGCAGCCGACAATGCTGCCGGCGTTCATGGTGAACGAACCGTCAGAGAGAAACAGGCCACCACCGTCATTGGCTATGCAGCCGACGATATTGCCGCCGTTCATGGTGAGTGCGCCGCTGCCGATGATCACGCCGCCGCCTGACACCCCGTTGGAGAAGAAGATCCGGCTGCCCGTGCCGCCTGTGATGATGCCACCATAGACGGTCTCTGTACCGCTGTTGTCCAGCACCCAAGGTTCTGCGCCGTTAACCTTGAATTTGTGCTCCGCCGTGGGATTGCTGTCGATAAGGGTCAGGTCGCCGGTGATGCCGCTCTTATTATCGAGGATAATAACGCTGCCGCTGCCGGTCATTTTCAGAACATAGCCGTTGAGATCGAGGGTGACCTTGCGGAGGATGGTCAGGGAGCTGCTGATGTCGATATCCTTCGTCAGCCGGATGACATCCGCCGTATCGTCCGCCAGAGCGGCTCTCAGCTCCGTTTCACTCGTCACTGGAATGTGCAGCCAACCGGTAAGAGCGAGGTTTTCGGTGACGAGGGTGGTTTTCTCCCACTTTGTGCCGTCCTTGTACCAGCCATCGAAGGCGCATCCGGGCTTGGCGGGGTCGGGCAGGGTGATCTGACCGCCCTGCTGCAGGACCTGGGTGGCGTAATTCTCGTCGTTGTTGAGGCAGTAGGTCACGGTAATGCCGCTGATCTTGTTTCCGGGGTCATCGACGCTGCCGTAGAACGTGCCGCCCGTGATGCTGCTATTATTTTTAGCATTAACATACATGGCATCAGAGCCGTATCCGTCAGCCGTGCAGCCGATGATCTTCACGTCGCCGCTGATGGTGAGCGTTCCGGCGTCAGAGATGCCGCCGCCGTACATCCGGTTTGCACCTGTTACACCTTTCGCATGGCAGTCACGGATCACCGCCGTGCCGGACAGGGCGGTGTGTCCAACACTACTATTGTTGGATTCGCCATCATTGCAGATGCCGCCGCCCAAAGCCATCCCATAGCCCTGAGCCACCGCTGTGCAGCCGGTGATGCTGCCGCCGTTCATGGTGAACGTGCCGCCTATAGCAACAAACACGCCGCCGCCATAAGCAATATATCCCTCGGCCTTGCAGCCGACGATATTACCGCCGATCATGGTAAACCGGCCGCCGTCGTAGATATACACACCGCCGCCATAGCCATTGCTGTTCCTGTCCGTAAGGCCCTTGCCGCCGTAGATGACGCCGCCGAGGACGGTCTCTGTGCCGCTGATTTCATCCAGCTTCCACAGACCGTTGTCGGAGACGAACCTGTGCTCAGCTGTGGGGTCGCTGTCCTTCAGCGTAAGGTGACCGCCGCTTTTGATGTTTATAACGCTGCCGCTGCCGGTTATTTCAAGCATATAGCCGTAAACATCCAGCGTGACAGCGCGGTCAACGGTCAGGGTGGTGCTGATTGCAATGTCATTTTTCAGTGTGATGATGTCTGTGCTGCTGTCAGACAGCGCATCAACAAGCTCCTGTTCCGTTTCAACTTTCTTGTTAGTTTCGCTTTCGGCAAATACGCTTGTAGGCACAAGGCATATCACCATACAAAGGGCGAGCAGTATACTTAATAATCGTTTCTTCATTTCGCATTACCTCCGTGTTGATACGATTTTTTGCGTTTTACTGTAAACGCCGTAAAAACGCTGCCGCTGATGAACAGCAGTGCGATCCCCAGCGTGAAGCTGTTGCCGTCGCCGGTTTGAGGGGATTTTTTATCGCTCGGTAGCTTGCCCGTAACCGTGTCTTTTGCCGTAATTTCCTTTGTGCCGGCCGAGTCTGCAAAATATTTGCCGCAGCCTTCGCAACGCCAATATTCGATGTTGCCTTCGGCGTCGGTTGTTGCCGCCTTGGCAGGGAAATTCACAAGATTTGTGTGATTGCTTGCGTTAAGCTCTCCGTAAGCTTTGCCGCAAAGCTCGCATATCGCTTTTTCGGCGCAGGTTGCTTTTCCGCCGGTGTGGTTGGTAATTACCTTGCCGCAATAATCACAGATATGGTTTTTATCCGCGTCTTCGTGATCGGAGATGACCTTTTCGCAATAGTCGCAAACATGGTTTTTATCCGTATCATCATGCAGGCACACATATCCGCACTCACCGCACACGCCGTTTTGCCACTCGTGAGCTTCGTTTGCCACAATCACCGCGCCGCAACAGGTGTACTTCTTTTCGTGCCCCTGTGCATTTCGGAACCATTCGGCAGTACCGGTGTGATTGCTTGCATCAAGTGCTCCGTAGCTTTCGCCGCAAACCTCGCATTTTGCTTTTTCGGTGCAGGTGGCGGTGCCTCCCGTGTGCTCGGCAAGCACATTGACAGTCTTTCTCACGGTAAAGATGTAGCCGTCGGCATTTTTTAATACGAGACATACATCGAATTTATTTTCATCCGGTTGATACCAATCATGGCTGACCGTGCCGCTCCAAACGCCGTTTTTCTCGGTTATTTCAAAATCAGCGCCTATGAATTCAAATTCATATAAGCCGTTTTCAATCGTTACGCCGCTCGGCAGTGTGCCGACTGTTACAATGCAGTCCTGCCCCGCGCAAACGCGCTCGGGTGCAGTTATCTCTATGCTCGGTATCGCCTGCGGTGAAGTGGTTTGCCCGCAAGCCGAGCACTTTTTATAATACATTCCGTTTTCGGTTATAAATTGATAAGTGTGGTCGCTGCGAAGCTTAACCTTTATGGTGTGAGTGCCGTTTCCCGTTTCAACGGTTACGGTTTGCTCGCCAGAACCTGCTAAGGTATAGGTTTCGCCGTTTGGTGTAAGCGTTGCACCGTTTGCTTTAACTTTTGTTACACCGTTAATACCCTTAAGCTTGAATTCGGCAGGGGAGCAATATTCTCCGCCGTCCTCAATTCCGTCAAAAATATATCCGTATTCAAATGTTACCTTCGTGGTTTCACCGAATTTTCCGTTTACGGGTGAACTTGTTTTGTGAAGCTCATAGCCGTTGCCGAGCCTCGGCTTGCCGCTGTTAGGAAGAATGAAGCCTTCGCCGCTTTTGCCCGTAAGCAACATATCGGGTATGAGCTTTTCTTTTGTTTTTTCGTTGATAAATTCAAGCGTAAGCGTTTCCATGCCGGAGCTAAAGCCCGCCGATGCGAAACTGCTTGAATCAACCGCCACTTTCAGCGAATAAGGCTCCAGCACGAAGTAATTATTCGCGGATTTGGGCAGCTTATCGCGGCTGTCAATTCCCGCAAAGTCCGCAGAAGCCACAATATCCCAATCTCTCAAATCGCAGAGAGCAACTTCTTTTGTCTGCTTGTCGGTGGCATTATATGAAATTGAAACCGTTTGCCAATCGTTTGCTTCGCGGCCTGTCACAAGTATGTTTCCGCTGCTTGAAGCCGAAAGAATATTGCCGCGCTTAAATTGGGCTTCGCTGCTCGAAAAATAGGGGAAAGTATTCCTCAGCTGCAAAAGCCCTCTGTAATACGAAAATACATCAAAATAGGTGGCAATATTTTTCCATTCAAAAACATTTCTGCCAAGCTCGGGTGCGCATATTTCGTCGCCCGCGTCGATATAAAATATTCTGTTTGAAACCGCAAGCAGGCCCGCCGCAAATTTTGCTTTTTTAACGGCTGTTTCGTTTCTCTGATCGCTCGAAACACCGAGGCTTTCGCATATTTCCGCATAGAGTGATTTGCCGCTGCGCTCCTCAAAAATCAGCGCACTCGGCAGATATGCGGAATTTGCATTCGTTGAGCGCCTGAAGGTTTCGCCCGTGCAAACGGTGCTCGGGTGGCTGTTTTTCGTTTTGCATTCGCCGTCGGCAAAGAAGGCAATGCGGTTATCAACGGAGCTTACCGCATTGATGGCAGCACTGAGTGTATCGGAATCAATAAGCGCACTTTGCTCAAACGAAAAACCGTCAATATGGTATTCGTTTACCCAGCCGAGCAGAGTGGTGATGAGCCAGTTTCTGTACATCAGTCGCTCGCTTGCCAATTCGTTTCCAAAGCCGGAACCGTCAAGCTTTTCGCCCGCTTCGTTTAGGCGGAAGTAGTAGTTTGGCACGGCATTGTCAAATGTGCCGTTGTTTAATTCCACAAAGCCCGCAGGGAGCTTGATTATAACCGCCAATCCCGCCGAATGGAGCACTTTTATCATCTGCCTCAGCTCGCTGACAGCGCTCTGTTGATCGGTTGCGCATTGCAAATTGAGCGCGAATGCGTTTTCCGCATCACACACGCCGTCAAGCTCTACCGCAGTTACGCCGAGCTGCTTGATGTAGTCAAGCCCTGTAGACGGATTATCGCTTATATCGTCATACCGTGTTCCCGCCTCGGTAAGACCGAGGAATTTTCCGCTGTTTTTAACATTTGCGCTTGAATCTTCAGTGAAGCTTGCAACATCGAGCCTGTAAACACAGCGCGATTTTGCGCTGTCAAAATACACATGGCTGTCGCCGTCCCAACCCTCGGGCTTAAAAGAATAGTGGTCGAAATTGATTGTGTATGAGCGCTTTCCGTCCCTGCCGAACTGGCGAGAATAAGGGTCGGCAATATCCTTTGTATTTCCCGTATCCGCGTCCGTTACGCTGTAGGTGTAGTAAAGAGAATACCAGTTGCCTGTAAGCGTTATCTCCCACACACCGGTCCACTTGCCGTTTTCATACAGCTTTTTGAGCGTATAAGCGGCGATTTTCGTTGCGCCTTGTTCATCATCGGTTCCTCTTTGAAAAATGTTAACCTTTACTTGAGATGCCGTAGGCGACCAAAATCTGAATCTCATCTTTTCGTCTTTGCCGTTACCGATAATGTTGGCTCCGAGGTCATATTCGGTGTAGCCGTAGTCATTATCAAGCTTTTGCGCGGCTGTGTTGTTGGCGGTATCAATCACCGTGCCGTCTCCGTTGTTGCCGTCACTTCCGAAAGCCGTGAATGCTTTTCCGTCGGCAAACACCCCGGTAGGCAAAAGGCACATCGCCATACAAATGGCGAGCAAAATGCTAAGAATCTTTTTTTTCATTGGCAATACCTCCGTTTAAATATTGCGGTGCATATTTAGCTGCAAATAAAGTGACTCCCTGCTTAAGCACTTCCATTTGCGATTTTAAATAATATTCGTCCTCAAACATGGCATAGTGAACACTTGCGCGGACGAAAATGAATATAAGCGGCGTTGTAATGGTGTAGGGTATGCCGATTTTCGGCTCAAGCTGCTTTGCATATTCCGTGTAGCGCTCGTTTACGCCCTCAAAGAATTTCTTGCCGTGCTCAATATATTTAGGATGGCTATAGATCTGATACATCAAACGGTACTTTTTGCCGTGCTTTTTTGCTGTCCAATACGGCACCTCTTCAATAAAGCGCATCACATCTTTAGGGTCTTTCGGCGCTTTTTCCATAAAATCATCCTCCACCTTTGCCATGCAATATGCGGTGGATTCGAGTATAAGCTCATCAAGATTTTTGAAATAAACATAAAGATTGCCCGTTGTGCAGTTGCAAGCCTTTGCAAGTGCCTTGATTCCCGTGCCGGTTAAGCCGTTTTCGGCATAGCACTCAAAGCATTTTTCCATAATTTCCTGTTTTTTTTCAATGTGTTGTTGCTCTGTTCTCATAATTTATAAGTCCTTTTAATAACTAATCGTTCATTCATTTATAGCATAGCATATATAAAAAAAGAAATCAATAATAATTTGCAAATAAAACAAAGCTTGTTGCGTTTTGATTTTGTGTGTCTGTTTTACACCGAAAATGTTTTATTGTGGTAAAATTATTATTTAGTGCAAATTTGTTCTTGACAAATTTTTATAATCGGTTATAATAGTAAGCGCGCTGAGTTAGGCGTAATTGAATATAGAGGTATAGTGTAACGGTAACACTCCGGACTCTGACTCCGTCATTTAAGGTTCGAATCCTTATACCTCTGCCAATACCTCGGAACATTCGTGTTCCGAGGCTTTTTTATGCCCGAATACTGCTTTTTACGGCGGTATTCGGGCATTTTTTCTTTGCCTTAAATATCGTGAGAGTTTTTGAGAGATTCTAAGAAACAGCAAATTTCAAAATTCCAAAGTCATTTTAGTGCGATTTAGGGCATTTATGACTGAGACTTTTGAGAGACATCGCTCGAATCAAAATCGTAACACGAATTGAAATGAGCAAAAAATTTGAGAGTTCGAATCCTAAAACTTCCTTTTATTTCACTGTATTTTTTTGTTTTTGCGTTTGCTTTTTATTAATATTTTGAAAAAATGTATATAAAAAGAGTGAGCAATATAAACGCTCACTCTTTCTTAATTAATAAATTACTATATTATAATCTTTTGCAATCATTTCATAGTAAGCTTGTTCAATTTCTTCCCACGCTTTTTTCGGATCACTGTTTTTAGTCTTTTCAAAAGCAAAATAAGCATCGGCGAGTTGTGGATACTTTGTAATTGTTTCTCCAGAAATTACCTCATCGGTAATCATATCTGAAAATGCTGCCTCATACCAAATTTGATAACTTCTGTTTGTCATATAATCAATGACCGCCTCTTTGCTGATTCCATATGTTCTTTGACAATAATCTTCATTTATCGTGTTGTCATTCTCCATATCTTTTTTGGCTCTGTCTATTCGTGCTTTCGCAGCAGAATTTATATTTAAGCCATTCTTTTTAGAATAATCAGCTATGATTATTTTTCTAACTAACTCATCCGTTGTTATATTTTTATCGCTTATTAAATATACATCTTTTTGAGTTTGTGTTATTTTGATATCATTTACTTTAGCTATAGCCTCCTGTTTAGAAGCATTTTTCATAGCTATATCCATTTGTTCTCTGAACGATTCATTTTCAGTTATTGATGTTTCATTATCAGAATCTACTGTTACATTACTATGAGAGCACGCAGCAAAACAACTCATTAACAGACACGCACATATTAATAAAGCCAATAAATTTATTTTTTTCATACAATCTGCTCCTTAATATCGTTATACTGTTGCCCTTTCGTCCAAGAGAAGTTTAATAATATCGTTCCATTAGATTCAAAGTTTTTTCCCAATCCTGCACGATTTATATCATTAAGTGTAGTTTCGTTAACTGTTACAAGTGTTAGAGCAGGACCGGTTGGTGTCATTACAGTTTTTACATTTATAGGAAAATCCATAGGATCTTCATCTTCATTTGCCCAATCATAGTAGTCACAAACTTTAATAGTTAAATTCATTGTATAAGTATTTCCGCTTTTTGTGACATTTCCATATGTTCCAAAAACAAAACCATTTACTGCCATAAACCAATCTAAATGTTTAAAATTTAAAGAATATCCTGTTTCTCCACCAGTAAAATAATTCATTGAATATTTTGCTGTATTAACATACGTTGTAACAGATTCTGCCGCACGCATATTTCTGTTAATTATATTTTCATATAAGGAAGTCATTCCGTCACTAATTTCAAACATTTCTTTTATTTTGCTAAATGTAAGAGTTTTGCCCAAATTATTTTCATCGACAAACCTTCCAAGCGCAGCAGATGCATTAGGCAAGGTGGTGGCATATTCTTTGGAAGAACGCTTAACTTCTTCTACTGTAGTTTTTAATTTTTCTTCTTTTGATCGAAATTCGGCTGTTGACGATTCCAGAGGCTGCTGCCTATTTTGGTGTAGGGCAAAACCGCATTTCCGAGCTTGCCTTGCAGGATGGCTGCAAGTTTGTTGTATTCGTGGGCAACACAAAACGTATCAAACGGAAAAAGTTTGAGGAGTTTCTGGACGAGCAGTACGCCATCTAACACGAAATAACGCACTCTAAGACTTGATTGCTTTTCGCCCACATGGTAAAATGGATTTGCTGTGTGGGCTTCTTTTTTATTCAAGAGACGAAAGGAGCCGCAACATGGGCAAAGATCTTAAAGGAAAAGAGCTCGGAAAGGGGCTTGGTCAGCGAAAAGACGGCTTGTACTATGCGCGTTGCCGAAATTACCGTGGTGAGCGTGAGGAACGCTGCTTCAAGACCCTGCCAGAAGCCAAAAATTGGCGACAGGAACAGCTCTATCTACGCTTACACCCTGAAGGTCGGACTGTGGCATCGCCCAATATGACGGTGGACGCATGGTTCAATCAATGGGTCAAGGATGTCGTTGGCAACCGTGCTCCGAACACTGTTCGGAATTATCGTGAGCGATACGAGCACAACATCCAGCCATTCATCGGTTCTATGCTGTTGCGCGATGTCAAGCAGATCGACTGTCAGCGGATTTTGAACGCCATGGAGGACGACTACGCCGGTTCAACCATCCGGCAGACCTATATGACAATGGGTACGTTCTTCAAAAGCGCCAGAGAGAACGACCTCATTGCCAAACACCCAATGGACGGTGTCCGCTACACAAAGCCCGTTCGTGCACCTGATGATATCCACTTTTTGACCGTAGCTGAGCAGAAACAGTTTTTGGATGCTGCCAAGCATTCCCATAACTACGCTCAGTATGCGCTGATTCTGGAAACAGGCTTACGCACTGGTGAAATGATCGGTCTGACATGGGATGCTATCGATTGGGAAAAGCATACTCTGACCGTCAACAAAACTTTGGAGTATCGTCACAAGCAGGGCGTGTGGCGTGCTGGCCCTCCGAAAACGGAATCCAGCTACCGCACCATTCCTCTGACCGACACCGCTTACGACATCCTGCGGGAAATCTATGACATCAGAGAATACCGCAAGGAATCGAAAGACCTGTCCACTGTCCTGACCTTTATGGATCGTAAGACTGGTCAGAAGCGGAAATTGGTTATGCGTGATTTAGTGTTCATCAACTGGCGCACCGGAATGCCCGCCAAGAACAGCTCCTATGACACTCACCTCTACAAGCTGTGCGACGATGCAGGGATCGAGCGTTTCTGTATGCACGCTCTGCGCCATACATACGCTACCCGCGCCATTGAGAGCGGAATGCAGCCCAAAGTCTTGCAAAAACTGCTGGGTCACGCCAGTATCACGACCACCATGAACCGCTATGTTCATGTAACAGACGATTCCATGAAAAAGGCCGTAGCGCAGTTCGCAAAGGCACAGGAAGCACAAAAAGGGTGAGTAAAGGGTGAGTAAATCCGATCTGCCCACCCAACACCAAATTCAGTTCTTGCAAAAAACAACCTATATCCGTACAATATAGCTGTTTATCATCTACATTATAAAAGGAGAAATCACAAAAATGAAATTAGGTATCGTCGGCCTGCCGAACGTCGGCAAGTCTACCCTGTTCAACGCCATCACCTCCACCAAGAACGCGGCGGCGGCCAACTATC
>ENA-UEOR01002160-UEOR01002160.1-human-gut-metagenome-genome-assembly--contig:-NODE-2160-length-10960-cov-3.404943_pt1 | contig 10960 bp, 7 predicted proteins | sample MGYA00242887_ERZ507890 | MGnify/ENA primary metagenome ERZ507890 (study PRJEB26167, sample SAMN06115431) | human gut metagenome | host: Homo sapiens | place: China:Guizhou | collected 2014-10-21...
TGTTGTGGCTGTCACTCAGGATCAAAAGTTTCGTCACGGGACCAAGTCCTCCTCAAAATTTATTCTTCCGTTTCGCCGAAGGATTCCGCATCGTTTTCACGACTCCGACGGCACTCATTCTGACGCTCAGTTTCTCCGGACTGATCTTCGTGCTGACGGGGTATCTGACCTGGATGCCCACCTATCTCTACGAACGTTTCGACATGGATCTGGCAGCCGCCGGTTTCCACTCGATGTTCTACACGCATCTGTTCGCCTTCGTCGGAATCCTGATCGCCGGACGCATCTCCGACCGGATCGCCGCGAAACACCCTGCGAGCCGAATGGCCATGCAGGGCATCGGCCTGCTGGCCGCCGTGCCGTTCATCGTGATGATGGGACACTCTTCGACGCTGTGGATCATCTATCTCGGCTTCGCAGGATTCGGCTTCGCCCGGGCATTCTTCGACGCCAACACCTACACGGTTCTTTACGACGTCGTTCCCGAACGCTACCACTCCTCGGCGTCCGGCGTAATGATCATGACCGGATTCGCCATAGGAGCGCTGGCACCCGTCATACTGGGTGCCGTGAAAGAGGCGGCCGGACTCTCTTCCGGCATTACGATGCTGGCCGGCGTATGGCTCGTATGCGGCGTGCTGATGCTTGCGGGCAGCAAACGGTTCTACATGAAAAACTATAATCGCATAAACAATGTATAGCAAACAGAAAAACAGAAAGGCGAAAGCAGGGCTGTTCCTGATCGCATCGCCCCGATTCAAGAATCTGGGGGAAGGGCTGCCGCACGGCACCTACGGAGAACGCAAAGCCATGCAGGTCGAGGAAATTCTCGGGACACTCGACTTTCTCGACGTCATCTTCCCGGGGATCGTCTACGAACGGGAGGATGCAGTCCGTGCCATGGAACGATTCTATCTGGAAAAGGCGGACTTCATCATCGCCGAGTTCCTCTCCTGGTCGGAAGATTTCGCATGGATACGTTTCCTGCGCGACATGCCCGAGGTGCCGATGATCTTCGTCAACGTAGCCAAGGAGCGAATGGCCTTCCGCGACACGCTCGACGAGGACGACTTCATCGAGTACCTCTGCTCCGGAACGCTTGTCGGATCGCTCGAAGGGTCGGGATCGCTTCCTCGTGTCGGCAGAAAACACGTCCGCATCGTCATGGGATCGCGGGAGGAGGTGACCGGACGCATCCGGACATTCGCCGCAGCCGCCCGCGTACGCAGCCTGCTGCGGCAATCGAATCTCGGACTGCTGGCCAATTACAACGAGGCGATGTGGTCCACCTATTTCGATCCCTACGCGCTCTTCACGAAAATCGGTCCGGAGATCCATTTCCTCCCCTATTCGACCTACGGCGAGGTCATCGACGGCGTGAACGACACCGTACTGAACGCATATTGCGACGAGTTGACGGCCCGATACCGGATGATGGACGACGTCGATCCCGAAAAATTCCGGGCTTCGGTTCGCGCCTCGATCGGACTGGCGGAGATGGCTCGCATGTCCGATTCCGACATTTTGGTCTTCAATGACATCGACCAGGCGATGTTCCGGCTGGTGGGACTGCGCGCCGGTTTTTATCACCCTTGGTTCAACGAGAACATCTCGGTACTCGTCCCCGAAGCCGACACAGGAGCCGGACTGATCTGCTATATCCTGAAACTGCTCTCGGGACGTCACGTAAACTTTCTCGAACCTTTCCACATCGAATCCGAATTCGGAACCTTCGCCGGTGGTCACGCCGGCCCCAACGACCACAACGACTCCTCATGGCAGGGGAATGTGGTCATCGCACGCGACGTGCGCTTCGCCAAAACCGACTACCGCTACGCCGGAGCTCCGTTCGCATGGTATCGTATCTCTCCGGGGCGGAAAACACTCGCCCAGCTCGTCGAAGAGAACGGACGCTACAAACTCATTTGCGGAATGGCCGAGTCGCTTCCGGGCGACCATATTCTGACTACCTATTCGCACAGCATTTTCCGGCCCGACGTTCCCGTCGGACGCTTCTTCGAACAGATTCTTCGCGTGGGCAGCACACAGCACTTCGGGGTCGTCGACGGAGGCTACCGCCGGGAGTTGAAGGAGGTCGCCGCCCTGATGGACTTCGACTACTGCCCTATCGAATAAAAACATTCATCCCATAAAATTTACATACCATGAGTTTCATGTACAATCCGTACCCTTACGACGATCCGCGTGCGATCAATAAGCCGGTACTCGCCCCCCAGACCATCGAATCCGTCACAGCCGGAACTCCGCAGGCGGCAGTCAGACTCGCCCGGGAATTCGCAGAGACATTGAAAGCGACGCCCCAACGCAACCTGATCGTCGCATTCGACGGATACACCACGGCCGACTGGACCCGAACGATCAACCTGCTCTCGCAGCAACTCGGACTCCTCGGCATCGGATTCGAAGCGATGGATTTCGCACGGGTCTACAAAACCGAGGAACAGATCCACGAAATGGTCGACCCCTATCTGGAATGGGATCGCACGAAAGACCCGACGCTACTCTACGGCCGGATCTTCCGAGGCGGATACGAAGCGATGTTCGACCCTGCGAAAATCGAAGGGTTCGCACGACGGCTGTCCGAATTACAGGCATCCGCGGACCACGGCAAGGTGATCGCCGTCTACGGATACGGATGTCTCGTCGAAAGACTGCGGCCGCTCTACGACAGAAAATGTTACTTCGATGTCACTCCCAAAGAATCGATCCTGCGTATCCGCCGCGGCGAATACGCCAACCTGGGCGACCGTACGGCCCGGCCTGCCAACCTCGTTATCCGGCGTTGTTACTACGTGGATTTCGAAATGGCCGTACACCTGCGCGGCGAACTCTTGCAGCAGAGCGTACTCGACTACTATGTCGCTTCCGACCATCACGACCGGATACATCTGCTGCCGCGGAATGCCATGGAACAGATGCTCGACGCCCTGGCCGCCTATCCGTTCCGCTGCAAGCCCGTCTATTTGGAAGGGGTCTGGGGCGGCACCTATGTCAAGAAACTCCGCAACCTGCCCGACGCCATGCGCAACTGCGCGTGGGTCTTCGACCTGATCCCGATGGAGGTCAGCATCGTCGTCGAGGCCGGTGCCGAGCGGGTCGAGTTCCCGTTCTTTACTTTCGTACAGCGCGAAGGCGAAGCCATCATGGGCGATGCCTGCGTAAAGAAATTCCACGGTTATTTTCCGATCCGCTTCAACTACGACGACTCCTACCACAGCAACGGCAACATGTCGATCCAGGTACATTCGGGAGCCCGTTACAACCAAGAAAATTACGACGAGCTGGGACGTCAGGACGAAAGCTATTACGTGGTCGTGGCCGGACACAACGCCCGCACGTTCGTCGGATTCCGCGACGACGCCGACACCGAGCAGTTCATCCGGGACATCAAACGCGCCGACACGGAGTACAAGCCCGTCGATTATCTGAAATACGTCAACTACGAGGTTTCGAAACCCGGATTGCAGGTCATGCTTCCGGCCGGAACCATCCACTCTTCCGGCCGCAACCAGGTGGTGCTGGAAATCGGCAGCCTGACGATCGGTTCCTACACCTACAAACTCTACGATTACTTGCGCGCCGACCTCGACGGCAAGCCCCGGCCGATCCACACCTGGCACGGCGAACGCAACCTTGCATTCGAACGCAAGGCGTCGTGGGTACATGACCATATCGTACAACAGCCTCGCATCGTCCGCCAAGGCGAAACATGGGCGGAATATATCGTCGGAGAGAGCGACATGCTCTACTTCTCGCTGCGACGCCTCGAATTCGAGACAAGCGTCGAGGACAACACGAACGGCAGGTTCCACGTGTTGACGCTCGTCGACGGCGAACGCATCCGAATCCGTTCGATCGAACATCCCGAACGCTATTTCGACGCCGAATTCATGGACATGGTGGTCGTCCCCGCGGACATGGGGCGCTACGTCATCGAGAATCTCCGCACGGAACCGATCTGCGTGCACAAAACCATGCTCAAAGATGGATTCGACGCCGAATAACGGGAAACTGCTTTTCGATGTCGGAGGGACGTTTCTCAAAGCCGTCATCGCCGACGGAAACGGACGGTTCGTTCCGGACACGGAATACTCCGTACCGATGCCGTCGGACGGTCCGCGCGAAGAGATCGAACAGGCCCTGATCGCCGCCGTGGAGCGAGGCATGCGCTCCGCGGCGGACCGAGGCCTGCGGATCGGATGCACGGGAATCGCCTTCCCCGGCCCGTTCGACTTCGGACTCGGCATTCCGCTGATGACGCACAAATTCCGGAACATATACGGCATATCGCTGCTCGACCTGCTCCGCACACGTACGGATGTGGGACCGACGATGCCCGTTCTGTTCATGCACGACGTGAACGCCGCGATGCTGGGCGAAATGCGCTGCGGAAACGCCCGGGGCTTCGCCAACGCAGCGCTCATCGCCCTCGGAACGGGACTCGGGTTCGCCTGCTGTCTCGACGGCGAGGTGCAATACGCTCCGACCGGTTCCCCTCGGATCACCGTCTACAAGAAACCGTTCCGCGACGGAATCCTCGAAGATTATGTCGCCAAACGCGGATTCCTACGACTCTACGGCGAGATAACGGGACAGGATACCGGGCCGTCGCTTACGGTGGCCGACTTGGGCCGCATGGCCGGAGAGGGGAATCCGGCCGCCAGGGAGACCTTTGCGACCATAGGCCGCATGCTGGGCGAGGCTCTCCGCGAACTGATCCGCAAGGAACGGATCGAGTGTCTGTTGCTGGGCGGTCAAATTTCCCGTTCGTACGCTTATCTCGAACCTGGCTTGCGCAAAGGCTTGTATGGGACGGCGTGTCTGCGGAGCATTGCTCCGGCGGCACACATCGGACATGCGGCTTTCTACGGACTTCTCGCACGACTCGACGGCCTGCGGCCGGAGACGTGATGCGTCGGGGGGGGGCCGATCGCGGATCGTCTTTTCCTCCGATTCGACATATTACCTATCATACCCGTACGACCGACTGAGGCATCGGGAAAATCCAACCTATAAAACCAATGAAAAACAACTCTTTCACCTCGATAATCCATCGTTTGTTCGCTGTATCGGCAGCATTGATCCTGCTAATGGCCCAGAGCACCGGCTGCTCGAAGGAGGATTCCGAAGAGCACGGCATCCTCGATATCTCGGATGTCGTGCTGCTCGATCAGATCTACACATCAATCGGCAGCGAAGTCTCCATCTCCGGCAGAGGATTCGAATCCGGAGACGTCGTGGTACTGCGCCCCGTCCTCACAGGTTCGGCGGAATATACCGCTCCGGCCGTGCTCGTCACCTCGACGAAGATCGTTTTCGTCGTTCCCGACGGTCTGACCAGCGGCGAATACAAAGTCTATGTGTCGCGCAACGGCCAGAACCTGCTGCTCGGACGCACGACCTTCAATCTGCTTTCGGACATTCCGGACAAAGCGGGCATGAATATCAAAGGCACCGTCACCTGCAACGGCGAACCGGTGGCCGGAGTGGTCGTATCGGACGGTTCGGAGGTGACAAGGACGGATGCCGAAGGGATCTATTACCTCGCATCGGACAAAAAGAACGGATATGTCTTCATCTCGGTGCCGAGCGGTTACGAAGTGGATCATTCGGGTACGACGCCACGCTTCTTCGGCTACCTAAACCAGTCGGCTTCGACGGTCGAGCAACGGGATTTCGCACTTGCGAAATGCGACAACAGTCATCATCGCATAGTCGTCTTCACGGACGTGCACCTGGCCCGGCGCGTTTCGGACCGCAGCCAGTTTCAAAGCGGATTCCTGCGTGAAATGACCGACTATCTGAAAAGCTGCCGCGCAGACAACATTCCGGTATACGGGATCGCCCTGGGCGATCTGGCCTGGGATCAATACTGGTACGAAAACGATTACGACCTGAACGATTATCAAAACGACCTGAAATCGCTCGACTTCCCCGTATTCAGCGCACCGGGCAATCACGACAACGATCCCACGGTCGCCAACGACGATTTCGCGGCCGCAGGCCCCTTCCGGCAGATCATCGGGCCAACGGATTTTTCGTTCAACATCGGAAACGTACACTACATTCTGCTGGACAACGTCGTTTATGAAAATCCGAACGGAATCGACGGCACGCATAGTTATTCGGTCCGTCTAACGGATGAAAAACTCGGATGGCTGAGGAAAGACCTCGCGACAGTGGACAAGCAGACTCCGGTCTTCGTCGGGATGCACGTCCCGCTGCACAAGACTCCTACCCTCGACGACACCGGCCGCACGACTACAAGCTATAATATGGAGGATGCCGAACGTTTCGTGGAGTGTCTGGAAGGCTACGACGTGAACATTCTCACGGGACACACCCACTACAATTTCAACATCACGAAATCGGAACGCCTGCGCGAACACAATATCGCCGCCGTATGCGCTACCTGGTGGTGGACGGGGCACACCGATTACGCCGGCAATCATATCTGCCGCGACGGGTCGCCCGGAGGATACAAGATCTTCGAAGCGACCGGCAGCGACGTACGCTGGTACTACAAAAGCATCGGCAAGGACGCCGGATACCAATTCCGCACCTACGACCTGAACGAGTGTCTGCTCGAGAAATCGGACTTCTGTCCGTCGGCCAGCGACTCCGACTTCGCAAAATACGCTTTCGGGTATGATCGGGCGAACGATAATAACGAAGTGCTCATCAACGTCTTCGACTGGGCGGACGACTGGAAGATCGAAGTGACGGATCTTTCGGACGATTCGTCTCTCGCGGTGCAGCGCGTCCGTACGCACGATCCTTTGCATGTCATCTCCTACAATATGCGGAAACTCGACAAGAAGAGCGCAATGACTTTCCCGACCTCGTATTCGGCCCATATGTTCAAGGTAAAGGCCCGTACGGCCTCTTCGTCGCTGCGCATCGTCGTAATCGACGGTTTCGAAAATCATTACGAACAGATCATGGAGCGCCCGAAAGCTCTCTCCTTCGCCATGGAATGAAATCGTTCCGCCCGTCGCGGCAAACGGGGTTCCCGGAAATCGGGAACTCCCGTTTTTATTTTCCGGGATCGTGTCTATCCGGATGTCGAGGGCGTCATGGCCCGTATGCGAAAAACGACGACGGAGCTGTCAATCTATTATCAGCCCTATATATTGATCGGAATGAACAGGCATGTGCCGTATTGCGTGCGCATCCGCATAGACGAAGAGGCCCGGAACTGATGTTCCGGGCCTCCTGTTTTCGTCATTCGGGAGCGGATCAATATCCGGTATTGTTTTCGATATTGGGCATGACCTCAGTAGTTTTGTTCGGGATCGGCCACAAGTACATTTTGGGGGCGATGAACTGCCTCTGCGAGAGTTTGTTGGCCTGCGACTCGAAAAATGAGGGCTCCCCTTTGACGGTTCGGCTGAAATCGGGGCATCCGCTTTCGTCGATCTCGGGAACAGCACCGTGGAACCAATATTGCATATAGGCGTCCTGGCGCGCCTTGTTCTTTGCCGGAAGGCCATAATTGGGATAGTTCATTACCTTTTCGGCAATACGCCAGCGATAGAGGTCCAGGTAACGTAGCTGTTTGAAAGCTAGCTCCATACGACGTTCCGTCCGAATGATCGTGCGCAGCTTGGTCTGCTCCCGTTCGGCGACGGCCGGATATTGCCCCGTCGCAGAAACTTCGACGCCGTAAGCACGGGCGCGCACACGGTTGATCGCTTCGAGCACCGAATCGTCTATTTCGTTGAGTTCCATTTTGGCCTCCGCATACATCAGCAATACGTCGGCATAACGCAATATCCGTTTGTCGGGTTCCGTCTCATAGGGCGAAAGCCAGCTTTCGTCGATTCCTTTTTTCAGGGCCAACCCGTTGTAGGAGGCGTATTGGTTCGAATTCCCCGATATCAGATACGTGCGCGAGTCGTTGTTCACCATCTTGCCCTCTTTGCTGCTGTATATTTCCGCTACGTCCAGCCGGGGATTGAATTCATATCCCAAATGCTGGGTTCCGAATTCGACGATCGTGTAACTGCACCGCGGATCGCGATTCTTAAAAGGCTCGCTCGGATCATAAAGCGGCGATTCGTCGATCGGCAGACCGTCCGTGCAGAGAAACGAACACAGAAGATCCCAAGACGGAAGCTCGCCCAATGCGTTGGTGCCCACAGGAGTGCGCGTCAGTTTCACGGTCACGGACTGCCCGCTGAGGTACTGTCTCAACGACCCGTTGGAATAGGCTTTCGAACGCGGGATCACGAAAATGCCTTCGGGTGAATTTTTCGTCGATTGCAGGAAGAGTTCCGGAAAGCTGTCGTGAAGTTTGTACACGTTCAGATCCATGCAATTCTTGGCTGCTTCCGCTGCGATCCCGAAGAGCCGTTCGGCTTCCGAGGGATTTCCCAGTCCATAGGTGTCCCACTTCCGAATGGACGCGAAATGGAGCGCCGTGCGGGCTTTCATGCCGTAGGCGGCTCCTTTCGTGGCCCGCTGCACCTCCGAAGCGGAGTACTCCCTGGGCAGCATTTCCACGACGTCATCGAACTCTTCGAGCACGTCCTCCAGCACCGACCAACGGTCGGTACGTTCGAGCAGATAGGCCGCATTTCGCCCCTCTTCGGATTCGATGTCGATGTTTTCGTCCACGACCACCACGTCGCCGAAGTGCATCAGCAGACGGGCATAGAAACAGGCCCGGTAGAAACGTGCGTTCCCCAGAATACGATTTCGGAGTTCCGGGTCCATCTGCGCCTCGACCTTGTGCAATTCCGTGATGATCTTGTTGCATCGGTTGATCGCCGTATATGTGTTGTCCCACATGGCCGTCGCCACGGGATTGGTGCTGTTGAGCGATCCGTTGGTGAAGCTCAGCAGCTTGTCGCGGTTGGTGAAGTCGTCGGTGATGGCATCCAATGCACATTGGTTGGAGCCGGTCCACTCCAAACGTTCCTGAGGCCAGAACATATGGAGCAAGAGTACATTGAGGTTCATTTCGAATTGTTCGGGTGTCTGAAACCAGTTTCCTGTCGCGGCTTCATCCTTCGGATTGAGATCCAGATCGCTGCATGCCAGGAGAGCCGCGCTGCAAATCGCAGCTATCATATACCTTAAACGTCTCATATTTTAGGGAATTTATGTAGATTTAAAATGTAATCTGCGCGGAAAACAACACCGATTTAGTGATCGGATAGGCCGAAACGCCTCCTTCGGGGTCCCATCCTTTCGGAAAATCGCTGCACGTGAAAAAGTCGGTGAGCGTTACCGAAAAACGAAGGTTGCGAACCCAGACCTTATTCATCCACCGTTCCGGCAGAGAGTAGCCGAGCGTAAGGTTCTTCACCCGAAAATAGGAGCCGTCGAACATCCAGAAGTCGGAAATGGCATAATTGTTTCCCTCGCTCTGATACGAATAACGCGGGTAGCGGGCATGACGGTTTTCCTCGATCGTATTTTTCCTGCTCCACGAATTCGCGCCGGCGATCAGCGTCGGGACATTGTACCATTGGGCCCGCAGCGGTTGTACCATGCTCTCCGAGAGGTAGGAGTTGCGTTTGCCGACACCCTGGAAATCCATACTGAAATCCAACCCCTTCCATGCGAGCGAGATGTTGCCTCCGTAATTGAAGTGCGGTAGCGAAGACCCCAATACGACCCTGTCGTAGGCAGCGTTGATCACATTCGGGGAGTCGGCTCCGTCCGCTATATTCTTATAACGTATGTCTCCTACGGTTACCGCGCTGTTGGTTCGGGGCGAGTCGTTTACTTCCGCTTCGGTCTGGTAGATGCCGTCGCTCACATATCCGTACCACGACTGGTACTCGACGCCTTCCCTGATGATCTTTCCGCCCGAGATGATCTCCTTGTTGCCGATATACCCCATTTTCGAAACGTCGTCCGACAAGTTGAAGGATACGGAATACGTCAGGTCTCCGATTCTGTCGCGCCATCCCAGCGTGATTTCCCAGCCGCGGGTATTCATCGTTCCGACGTTGTCGTAGGGATCGCTCAGACCGATGATCGGTGCGATAGGTACGGTCAGCAGCATATCGTCCGTACGTTTGTAGTAATAGTCGGCCGTCAGCGAGAGCCGATTTTTCAGAAATGTCAGGTCGACGCCCACATCGTAGGTAGTGGTCGTTTCCCAGGTGAGGTCTCTGACGACCGCCGCTGTCTGGGAATAACCCGGGAGCGAGGTTACGGTATTGCCGATATAGCCGACCGAATATGCCGGAGTGAGCGTCGTCTGGTAGGGATAATAGCCGTTGATCCGTTCGTTGCCGAGTTCGCCGTAAGAGACACGGAGTTTGCCGAAATCGAACCAGTCTTTCGTTCCGGATATGAAGTTTTCCGAGGTAAAGACCCATCCGGCGGAAGCTGACAGGAACGTACCCCAGCGGGAATCCGGAGCAAAACGCGAAGAACCGTCCCTGCGGATATTGCCCTGAATGTAATACTTATTGCGATAATTGTACATCACGCGCCCGAAATACGAACGACGGGCCAATTCGAAGACGTTTTCGCTTTTGGCCACTACGTCGGAAGTGCCTCCGGCCGAGAGATAGGGGATCAGCGAATGCGGAAATTTACTTTTCGAGGCAAGCAGCCCCTCCTGTTCGTATTTGTAATTTTCGTAACCGATCATGGCGCTGAAATTATGGTCTTCTCCGAACGTCTTTTGATAATTGGCATAAAACTGCGTCGTATGACTAAATGTATCGCTGCGCGTCTCTTTGAGTTCGGTCGTCGTCGCTTCGGTGATGTATTTCGTGCTTACGGTCGAGGAATCGCCGGCGCGGAAATAAGGCACCTGCTTCTGGAAGTCCTTTTCCTTCGTATACGAGAAGTTCGGGGCGAACACTCCCGTGACGGAGAAACCCTTGAAAGGTGTCAGGTCGAGCTGGAACTTTCCCGTCATCTTGTATACACGTCTGTCGGCACAAGCTCAAACAGATCTCCGTCTGTCTCT
>ENA-UEOR01002161-UEOR01002161.1-human-gut-metagenome-genome-assembly--contig:-NODE-2161-length-10959-cov-3.941647_pt1 | contig 10959 bp, 9 predicted proteins | sample MGYA00242887_ERZ507890 | MGnify/ENA primary metagenome ERZ507890 (study PRJEB26167, sample SAMN06115431) | human gut metagenome | host: Homo sapiens | place: China:Guizhou | collected 2014-10-21...
GCGGCCATCCGGAGACGGGATGGTCAGAAAGCGCGACGATGGGCGCTGGGAGGGGCGCATCGTCGTGGGACACAAGGCAAACGGCGACCCGATCTTCCGGCACGTCTACGCGAAGACGCAGAAAGCGCTGACGGAAAAGCTGCACCAGAGCATCGAATGCTATCAGGACGTGGAGCTGACCGAGGACAGCCGCATGACGCTGAGTGAGTGGCTGGACCGCTGGCTCGCGGAATACAAGGACGGCACGATCCGTCCGGGGACGCTGGAAAGTTACCGGAATTATATCGAAAACTACATCAAGCCGCAGCTCGGCGGCAAGCAGGTTTCGCTCATCACGACGCAGGACGTGCAGCGGATGTACCGGCGGCTGAAATCCGGCGGGCGCGTGCGCGAGGACGCCGAGGGCAGTAAGCGACTTTCCGACTCGACCGTGCGGCACATCCACACGATGCTGCACGGCGCGATGAAGGCTGCGGTGCAGGCGCACATCATTCCGAAAAATCCGACCGAGAACGCAACTGTGCCGAAATCCAACTACAAGCCAATGCAGGTGCTGAACGAGCAGGAGCTGGACACGTTCCTGCAAGCGGTTCAGAACGACGATGTCTGGCGGGATTTCTTCTACACGGAGCTTATGACCGGCCTGCGGCGCGGCGAGATCTGCGCGCTCATGTGGCGCGACTTCGACGCGAAGGCCGGGACGCTCGGAATCTCCAGGACGCTGCATAGCAAGGGGCAGGGCATCTACGCCCTCGGCGACACGAAGACGAGCCAGGGCAACCGCACAATTATCCTGCCGGCAAGCGTCGCGGCGCTGCTGCGGGCGCGGAAGAAAATTTCCATCAGCCAATGGATTTTCCCGCAGCCGACCAGCCCGGAGCTGCCGATGAATCCGGGAACGGCATACCGGCGGCTCAAAACGCTGTTGGAGGAAGCGGGACTGCCGAGCATTCGCTTCCATGATCTTCGGCACCCGTATGTCAAGCACACGACAAAAATTTTTAGCTTGCGCTTGATGGATTTTCAAGCGCAGGCTTATCCTGATGCTCGGCGAAAAACTCGCGGAGCTTGTCAGCTTCATCGGGGAGGACAAAGCCAAAGCCCTGTCCGTCCACTCTGCAATAGAAAGCGATTTTCATGACTGCCACCTCAATCGAAAATGTCTTGGATTTTATATGCGATCTCAATGCGCTTATCGGGGTACACCAGCACTCTGTCGATCAGCAGCTCGGCCAGCTCGGTGGTCAGCGTGTCCGCATCGAAAATCACCTTGGACGCTTCCTTGCGGCTGTCCTGCCGTGCCTGTTCGTCTTGCTTCTGCTTTGCCTGTGCCAATACTGCGGCATAGGCGTTTTTCGTTTTCAGCAGCAGCTCGTCACACGCGGCCTTTTCTGCCTTGTAGGTATTCAGGTCGATCTCGCCCATGAGATAGCGTTCATACAACGTGCGCTTGCCGTCTTGCAGCGTCTCAATCTGCTGCTCATATTCGGCACGTTCCGGTACGGAAGCATCCACTTGGAGCGTACCGTCAGGGGCAAGCGGTGCGGCGGCTTCCATCTGCTTTTTCAGCGTCAGGAATACCGCCTGTTCCAGTTCTGCGGCGTTCAGACGCATCTTGTGGCAGCGGCTTTCTTCGTCTGCCTCGGAATGGCGGCAGTAGTAATACGAGGTTTTCTGCATGGTGCGGGACAGCGCATGACCGCAGCAGCCGCAGAAGGCTTTGCCTTTCAGCGGGTAGTCCCGCTTTTTCTTGTTTGGCTGGGAAAATCGGAGCTGGCTGGCCTGCACGGTATCAAACACGGCTTTCTCTATGATGGCCGGGTGATGGTCGGGGATGATGTACCACGATTCTCTGTCCTTCAGGCGGCTTCTGGTGCCGCCTACTTCGAGAACCGCCCGCTTGCCGATCACATACACGCCGGTGTAGCGTTCGTCAGCCAAAATGCGGAGAATGGTAGATGTACTCCAAATCCCGTGACAGCGGGAAATATCGTGGGTGTGATTGCCGTGCGCCGCCTTGTATTCTCCGGGTGTCGGAATACCGCGCCGGAAAAGCTCCCGCGTGATGGCAGCGGCGTTCATGCCACCTGCGGAGAGGCTGAAAATGAGCTGCACAACGGTAGCGGCCTCCGGGTCAGGCTCCATTCTGCCATCGGCACTTTTGCGGTAGCCGTAGGGACAGATTTTGCTCTGATACTCACCGCGCTGCATCTTGGCGTACTTGGCACTCTTGGTTTTGATGGACATATCGCGGCTGTAATACTCGCTGATGAGATACTTGAATGCTACGTCCATGCCGCCGGTGTCACCCTTGAATTTGCTGCTGTCAAAATCGTCACTGATGGAAATGAAGCGGGTGTGGAACAACGGGAACACACGCTCGATGAAATAGCCGGTTTCAATGCTGTTTCGCCCGAAGCGGGAAAAATCCTTGACGATGATGCAGTCGATTTGATTGGCCCGCACCAGCTCAATGAGCTTCTGTACCTGCGGACGCTCAAAATTCGTGCCGCTGTACCCGTTGTCGATGAACTCCGTGATCTCCGCGTTCATGGTTTCGGGCATGGATGCCGCATATTCATGGAGAACAAGGCTCTGATTTTCAATGCTCAGGCTGTCGTACTTGTAGTCCTCGATGGAGAGGCGGATGTAGAGGGCGATCACATATTTCTGCATTGTTCCAGCACCTCCGCATAGGTTTCAAACTCGCTCTGGAAGCGATAGCGCACCGTGATCTGCTTGTCGTGGGATACCTCGATGCGGTCAATCAGACGGTCAATGAGTACGCCGGTCAGCGTCCGGTCGGTCTTAATTTGTGCGGCATCCTGCTCCAGCGCCCGGTGCTGCTCAATCTGCGTATCCATCGTTCGCAGGCCGTCCTCCAACTGCTCCATTTCCACGGCGAGGTCGGCAATGCGGCTTTCGTACTTCTCCTTGTAGTCGAAGTATTCATCCTTGGTGAGAACGCCTTGGACGAGGTTTTCATATAAGCTCCGCACGATACCGCGAAGCCGCTGGATTTCCTGCTTGCGGCTGGTGATCTTCTCCCGCAGCTCAGCGCGGTCAGCGGCCTGCCGGGGCAGCTCCGCAAGGGAGAGGGTGTATTGCCCCAGCTCCGTATCAAGCGCGTCCTGAAGCATATCTGCCAGCATATCCAGCAACGCATCCTCGCGGATGGTCACACCGGGGCAGGCATCTTTGCTGATTCGGCTCCTGCTCAGACAATGGTAGAAGTACACATCGTCAGACTTCTTGCGGATATTCCGCTGCCGGTGCAGGCTGCCGCCGCAATGGGCGCAGAACACCTTGCCTTTGAGTAAATTCGGCGTGTAGGCTTTGACCTCCCGTGTCTTGGCGCGGCTGGCGGTCTGATTGAGAATTTCCTGCACCGCCGCGAACTGTTCCCGGCTGATGATGGCCTCGTGGGTGTCCCGTACCACCGTCCATTCCTCGGCATCGGCCTTGACCTGCCGGTGATCCACGGTTTTGGTCTGCCCCTGAACGAGATCTCCGGTGTAGACCTCGGAGCGGAGAATAACGCCGACTGTTCGGGTTTGCCACTTGCCGCTGCCGAGCAAATTTTCGTGGGTGATCTTGCCCTGCATCTTCTTATAGTGGCTGGGAGTGAGAACGCCCGCTTCATTCAGCCGCACGGCGATGGTATTGAGGCCAGCGCCCTCGGAAGCCCAGCGGAACATCCGCTGCACCACAACGGCGGCAACGGGGTCGATGATAAGCTGGTGGCAATCGTCCTCGGCCTTCAGATAGCCGTAGGGAGTACGCGCACCGATGAATTTGCCGTCTTTCATGGCCTGCCGCTGCTGCGCCCTGATCTTGCGCCCAATGTCTAAAGCGTAGGCTTCGTTTATCATGTTCCGCAGCGGGATAATGATACCGGAATGGGCGTCCTCCGGGTTGGCGGTGTCGAAGTTTTCGTTGACCGCAATAAAGCGGATGCTGCGGATGCGGAAATACTGCTCGATGTAATAGCCGGTGTCGATGGTGTTCCGTCCCAAACGGGAAAGGTCTTTGACAATCACGCAGTTTACATGACCGGCCTCAATATCCGAGAGCATCTGCTGAAAGCCCGGACGGTGGAAGTTTGTCCCCGTCGCGCCGTTGTCGATGTAAGTATCGTACACGCTGATCTCCGGGTACTGCTCCAGATAGCGGGCAATAATCATCTGCTGGGTTTCAATGGATACGCTGTGCGTGTGGGTATCCTCCACCGAAAGGCGGACGTAGATCGCGGCGCGGCAAGCGGCGTCGGCCTCCTGCACGGCCACCGCAGCCGTTTCTTTCCTGCTTTTTCTCGCCATGCTCAGCCCACCTTTCTCTGTTCGTAATCTTTCTGCTGCGCTGCCAGCGACAGAAGCTGCAACGCCTTTTTGTATTCGTCCTCATGGGTAAAGGTAATATCCAGCTCCTTCTTCCCACGGACGCGGATGCTCTGTACCATGTGAATGAGCGCCCTGCGGTCTAAGGCTTCCAGCGTGGAGAACTGTGTAAACTGCGAAATCCAGCGGTTGCGCTCGCTTCGATTTTCCAGCACCTCCGTGAGCTTTTCCTTGAGAACGCGGACGCTCTCGCGGATGTCCTCGGCCTGCTTGGTGTACTTTGCCTTATAGGAGGCGTATTCTTCCTTGGTAAGCATACCTCCCACAAGGCTTTCATAGAGCCGTGCCTTGAACTCCAGCACCTGCTCCAACCGGCGCTCGTTGTCGGTGATGTGGTCGCTGTATTCCTTGGCAAGCGCCTGATTGATGCTGGTCTGGTCAATGCCGGTCAGCAGCGCCTCCAGAGAAGCAATATTGCCGATATAGGCTTTCAGGCTGTCCCGCACACAGTCGATCAGGCTGCTTTCTTTCAGCATGACCGGATGGGCGCAGCCCTTTTTCTTGCCGGTGGGACAATAATAGTAGTGGTACTCCTTGCCGTTTGCACGGTTGGTCTTGCGGGTCATGCGGCTTCCGCAGCACCCGCAGATCAGAATACCGGAGAACAGGTACACCGTATCTTCCTTGGGAGAAGTCCGGGTATCCAGCCCCTTGATGCGCTGCACCAGCTCAAAATCCTGACGGGCAATCAGCGCTTCATGGGCATCCGGAACACGCACCCACTCGGAGGCGGGGCGCTGCTCCATCTGCTTGATCTTGTAATGCGGCGTCCCCTGTTTGCCCTGCACCAGCGTTCCGGTGTAGGTTTCATCCTGCAAGATGCGGATGATGGTGGTTGCCGACCACTTGCAGTCAGCCTTGTCCGCATAGCCCTTTTTCGCGTAGGGCAGGCCGTTGTTCTTCTTGTACGCCAGCGGGGAGAGAATACCCAGCCGGTTCAGCTCCGATGCGATCTTGGAGGCGCTTGCGCCCTCCAGCCGCATACGGAAAATGTCGCAGACAACGCGGGAGGCGTAGGGGTCAGGGACAAGTAAATTCTTGTTGTCCTCGGCTTTCATGTAACCGTACACCGGGAAAGCACCGACGAAATCGCCGTTGCGCCGCTTCACGTCCAGAGAGGAACGGGTTTTGATGGAAATGTCCCGGCAGTAGGCTTCGTTCATAATGTTCTTGACCGATACGGTCAGATCATCGCCGCTGTCGTGGGCGGTGTCGATGCTGTCGGTGATAGCGATGAAACGCACCCCGTAGGCCGGGAATACCCGGCGCAGATACCGGCCGGTTTCAATGTACTCACGCCCCAGCCGGGAGAGGTCTTTTACAATGACGCAGTTGATGTTGCCATCGGTGACATCCTGCATCATTTCCTTGAACGCGGGGCGGTCAAAGATGATGCCGCTGTATCCATCGTCGATCTTTTCGGAAACGACCTCAATATCCGGGTTGCGCTCTACAAAGTTTTCAATGAGCTTGCGCTGATTGGAAACGCTGTCGCTTTCGCTGGAATGATCGTCGGTGTAGGACAGGCGGATGTAAGCGGTAGCTTTGTATTTAGGCATGAAAAAGCACTCCTTTCTCCCGGACTGCTCCCGCATGAAAAGAGTGGTTATCTGGCTATTAGGTTTTCATCCTTTTCCACACCGATCATAGCACTCTCTGCGGAAAAAAGCGAGGATGTCGCTCAGCGCAAAATGCCTTGCAGACATTCCTCCAACGTAACGCCGTTCCTGGCAAAGCAGGCGTTTACCACAAAATCGCCGCAGCGGAAGCGGTAGGGATTTTTGATCTGGCGGATAAAGGCGGCAATACGTTCTTCCTTGGGAAGATTTTTGTCAACAGATACTTCCCGGATGTCCACCAGCTCATCCGTGTGGATTCGGGATTCTTTTGGCGTTGGCTGCATCATGGCGATCTCCTTTCTCGGTTTGGTGGGTTTCCTCAAGGTCACATGAATGCGCTGACGGGAAAGGCCGTCAGCGCATGGTATCTGACTTTGAGAGGCGGCTGCGCGGGCAGAATTGGAGCCACATAACATAATGGCGAATACCGGCGCAGCCGCTCTGCTTGTCCATTTGAGAAGAACTATCCTATTTGCCACGCGCCCCGGATAGTGGGCATGATGCAGGCCGCCCTTGGCAGGGCTGTCATAACTCCACGATACCGCTGCCTCAAAGAGCTGGCGCATACCGCAGGGTTCCCCCTCAAGTCTGTGGGAGGGCGTGAGCAAGTTTCATTATCCGCCGCGCTGTCATCGCGCCCGATTTGCCGAATCGGGTCTAAGGCTGCGTAGATCGCTCGGATGGCTTGTCCGGAAGTATTCCGAACAAGCCACCGTCTTGGCGGCGCGCCTTATGCCGCTATCACGCGGGTTTTGTGCCTGCATCATGGTCTATTCAGTTTTCAACGTTCAACGAAAGGCTTCGTGGAGAATGTCCCTTCACCTATCGCCGATTTTGGGCCACTTTTGCACCCTGTTTTCAGCAATCAGGGAAAAGTTTTTTCATTTTCTTCATCGCCGCGCCGATGCTCTTGGAAATATTCTGATGGCTGACACCCTCGGCTGCGCCAATCTCATCAACCGTCATCCCATCCACGAAATACATCCACACCCTGCGGAACTGCGTATCCGTCAGGTGCTTCCGAATCTGCGTGACCTTTCTGACGCTGCGGTGGATTGCCTCTGCCCGGTCATGCGCCTGCTCCATGCAGACATCCACGGCAGGAATGGAGGCCGCTTCCTCGGATAGCTCATCCAGCGCAAGCGTGTGATTGGCATAGACGTGAGCTTCCTTTTCGGAGGTGTGATAGTCCTCGTCCGACAGGGCTTTCCATTTCAGAAATTCTTTCTCGCTGGCAAAGTCCTCGCGGGTCAGGCGGACGATGACTTCATTGGCGTCCATATAAACGATGGCATCGGGGTCTTTCTTATTCAGCGCATAGATGCTTTTTCTATTAAACATTTTGTTCCTCCGTTCAGATCCGAGTGGGTAAAAAGGTCTGAACGAAGGGCGGCGGGGAGCGGCAGCCCACAGAGAAGAAAAACAGTGCAAACAAAAAGGCACCCGCACAGGCATAAAAGCCTGAACGAGTGCCTTGCAATTCTATTTCATAATTGGGCGGAGCTATATTGCAGATAATCTGTAATGCACAGAAAACGAGCTGCAACTCACATAGATAAGTGCAGCTCGCAAAAGTCTCTACAACACCTGCTTCTTTTTGAGATGTTCTGCATCCACTTCCTTTGCGGTGGATAGCCGCATTAGCGATACCTCCTATTGTCAGTCAATCCCATAAGACATCCTCACATATTTCGTACTTGTGATGTATAACTCATTTGACATGAGTTAGATGTATATTTAGCTGAATTAGAACTCACCATAAAATATAGGAGAGGTGATTTCTGATGAACTTTCTTGACCTTTTTGCCCTCAAACTTCGGGAGAAGCGAATCCAGCAGAAGATAACACAGCGTGGACTGGCTGAAAAACTGAACATGTGTACGCGCACGATTATTGAGATTGAAAACTGCAAAAGCAATCCGAAGTTTGAAACCGTGGCTCTCATTTCCAAGGAGATGAGAATCAGCCTTGATGCCGTGGTGTTTCACGACGAAAAACCGCGTGAAATTCCAAAAGTTGTGGCAGATTTCTTTGCCGGAAAGAGTGATGCAGAAGCGGAGCGGTATATTGCATTGTGCCAAAGCGCAGAGAAGTTGAAAAACGGTGAGTAAAAGCGACCATCCATGCGGATAGCCGCTTTGACTTATAGAATAGCCAGCGGGCATAGACGCACAATCTTAACCCGCTGGCTGCTTTTGTCCGCGCAGTTGGAACGACGGGCAACTTTTATTCTATTTTCCCTGTTCGTGTGCACGCCGGATTTTTTCAAAGCTGTCCTGACTGATAATGTGTTCAATCCGGCAGGCGTCGGCCTCCGCAGTTTTGGGATCAACGCCTGTGGCGATAAGCTGCTCGGTAAAGAAACAGTGGCGTTCATAGATTCTTTCAGCCACCTCGCGGCCCACATCGGTCAAATGGAGAAAGTGATCTTCGTCCATTGTGAGAAAGCCGCCGTCCCGCAAGGTAGCCACTGCATGGCACACGCTGGGCTTTGACACCTCCATGTGCCGGGCGACATCCACGGAGCGCACCATGCCTAATTTCTTTTGCAACACCAAGATGGCTTCTAAATAATCTTCACCAGAGGCATACAATTTCATCATGAGCCACCCCGATTACCTCCAACTTGCCAGTTAGAGGATTCTCTTTGTAGCTCCACCATGTGGCGGAACATCCCGCCCCGCTCCATCAGCTGTTCCGGCGTGCCTTCTTCCGCCACATGACCATCTGCCAGCACCACCACATGATCGGCCCCCATCACCGTCCGCATCCGGTGTGCGATAACCAGGACCGTCTTATCCTTGAGCAGCGCGGAGAGCGCAGTCTGGAGGCTGGTTTCGTTCTCTACATCCAGAGAGGCAGTCGCCTCGTCCAGCAGAACAATGGGGGCGTTTTTCAACAGGGCGCGGGCGATGGAAATACGCTGGCGTTCACCCCCGGACAGGGTAGAGCCATTTTCGCCCACTACCGTCTGGTATCCCTCCGGCAGACGCTGAACAAACTCATCGCACTGGGCGGCCCTGGCCGCGGCCATGACCTCCTCATCCGTGGCGTCCTTGCGGCCCAGACGGATATTTCCCATGATGGTATCGTTGAACAGCACCACATCCTGGAACACAATGGCATAGTCCTTCAACAGTGTTTCCGGGTCCACCGTGGAGATGTCCACACCGCCCATGGTGATCGTGCCCTTCTGAATATCCCAAAAACGTGCTGCCAGTTTTGCCGTGGTGCTCTTACCGCCCCCAGAGGGACCGACCAGTGCGGTCACTTCCCCCTGTTTGGCCGTGAAGGTTACATCGGATAAAACATCCTCACCTTCCTGGTACCAAAATCCTACATGATTAAAGCAAATGTCGTGGCCGTTAGACTGAAACGCCGTTGCGCCCTCCTGCGCAGGCTCCTGTTCAATAGCTTTCATGCGGCGTAATTGGAGCATTGCGTTGAAAATCTCACTAAGCTGCATCATCACGCCGCTAAGTGGATCATAAATACGGGAAGCCGTCACCAAAAACATGAGAAAATAAAACAAGTCCAATTCTCCCCGTGTCAACAACAACGTACCCACCAATACCGTTGCCGGGAACCCCAGCCGAAGGAGCATCTGCGAGGAGGTAATCATCAAGCCGCTGGTCATTTCATAGCAAACGGAAGTATGTATGATTTTCTCCAGCTTTCTATCCAACCCTGCTAAATAAGTATCTTCTTGGTTGTTGGCTTTCAAATCCCGGATACTCTCCAAAAATTCCTGGATTCCATCGGCGGCATCGAGTTTGGATTGGAACTTCTTCAAATCCGTATTATCTTGCAGCCGTTTGCTGCCTACAAGAACAAGAAGTGCCAGAACAAAGGGCGACAAGATTGCAAGTGCCATCCTCCAGTCCATAAAAAACAGGCACAGGCAGACGATTACGCAACAGATGGCTGTTCCGAAAATTTGAGGGATCGTATAGGCAAAGACGCGTTCCAGATCATTACAGTCGCTCATCATGGTCGTGGTCAGGTCGGAAAGGTCCCGCTTGCCAAAGAAAGACAGCGGCAGGGTGCGTAATTTTTCTGCCAAGCCGATCCTTCGTTGGGCACTTTCGGCATAGGCTGCAATATAAGTGCAACGGTACTGGATATAGTGTGTCAAGAAAATTATTGCCAGTAGGATCAGGCACATTCCAGTATAGGTTCCCAGCGAGGGAGCCGCGGCGTCAATGCCCAAAAGCGGCTGGAGCAACTGCATAACCAGCATCAGGAGCAACCCCATGGGCAACATCAGACTGAGTGATGCAAAGACCGAGGCAATGATTCCTTTCTTCAGGTCTTTTACGCCTTGCTCGGTCAGGGCAAAGAGTTTACGAAGCATGATGGGTCTCCTTTCCAATATTCCAAGCAACCGAGGTTTGATAATCTCTCCACATGGAGGCGTAAATCTCATTTCGTTCCATCAGTGCATCATGGGTGCCCCGCTCCGCTATGCTCCCTTGTTCCATCACCAGTATCTCGTCGGCATTTTGAATGGTAGGAAGCCGGTGGGCGATCATAAGGACCGTTTTCCCTTTGGTCAGGCGCTCAAATGCTATCTGGATTTTGTGTTCGTTTTCAGGATCAGCGAAGGCGGTTGCTTCATCCATCAGAACGATAGGGGCATCTTTGAGAATAGCCCGCGCAAGCGCTATACGCTGCTGCTCTCCGCCGGATAATTCGTGCGGATACATCTTCTCTTTCCCTTTTAATCCAACCATCTCTAACATAATTGGAACATTTCTTGCAATATCCCTTTTGGTCATGCCGATGATTTCCTGTGCAAAGGCAACATTTTCAAATACCGTCTTATTCTTTAATAGACGAAAATCCTGAAATACCACACCAATCTTTCTCCGGTATAACGAAACCTGTTTGCGCTTCAAATTCGTCACCTGTCTGCCACCGACAAATATACGGCCTTCGGTCGG